>Ga0129317_1000189_pt1 | contig 78033 bp, 66 predicted proteins | sample Cm1ome_FD_94430 | JGI IMG/M metagenome (GOLD analysis project Ga0129317, IMG submission 94430) | Eastern black-and-white colobus group fecal microbial communities from Wisconsin, USA - Cm1105 metagenome | ecosystem: Host-associated > Mammals > Digestive system > Large intestine > Fecal | place...
GTTCAGTTATCAATGTTCTTAAGTTGTTCTTTGTTGTCTCTCTACCGGAGCAACTCTGATATCATATCACAGCTTTTTCAGTTTGTCAACAACTTTTTTCAACTTTTTTATTTTTGTTTGTCGACGCTCGTCTCATCCCTGAGCTTTGCATCCGGCTTTTTCTATGTCTCTGCGGTGTCTTCCGCAGCGACGTGTTATATATTACCATTAGTCTTTTATTTTGTCAACAGGTTTTTTTAATTTTTTCTTTATTTTTTACCCACCATACTTAAGGCTTTTGTGCGATAAGTCTACAAAAGAAAAAGGGATACGAAAAAACTCGATCGAGTTTTTTCGTATCCCTTTCATTTCTGCTCCAAATGCGTTTCCGCGCTGCTGTAAAGCGGATATTCGCAATCTGCATCCCATCCACCGCTTAGCGCTCCGCACACTTGAAGCAGGGAAATGCTTATTTGCGTTCAAAAATCTACATTTCTTTTGTTGAGAAAAGAATTCGGTCATTATCCAGCTCTTTTCCAGCACCGGCACTGAATTTATCCAGCAAGCCGTCTACTGTCAGTCCGTCTCGTTCTTCCCCACTGATATCAAGTACAATCTTGCCGGAATCCATCATCAGCGTCCGGTTTCCGATTTCAAGTGCAGAATGCATATTATGTGTAATCATCAGACAGGCCAGATGATTTTCTTCCACTATCTTCTTTGTCAACGATAACACCTTCTCCGCTGTCGCCGGATCCAATGCCGCTGTATGTTCATCCAGTAAAAGAATTTTCGGTGTGACAAGTGTTGCCATCAAAAGTGTCAATGCCTGCCGCTGTCCTCCTGACAGTAATCCGACTGGCTGCTTCATCCGGTCTTCCAGCCCCATATGCAGCAGCGAAAGGCGTTCGCGGAACATTTCACGATCTGCATTGCTTACCCGCGAAAATACGGATTTCTTTTTTGACACGCGCAGATATGCCAATGCAAGATTTTCTTCTATTGTCATATGCGGCGCGGTTCCCTTCATCGGATCCTGAAACAAACGACCGATCTCAACTGCACGTTTATGCTCCGGCATATAAGTAATATTCTGTTCATCCAAAAATATACTTCCTTCATCCGGATAAAAGCTTCCGCCGATGCAATTAAACAGTGTGGATTTTCCTGCTCCATTGCTTCCGATGATCGTCACAAAATCTCCGTCTTTTACCGTCAGACTCACACCATCCAGCGCTATCTTTTCATTTACGGTGCCTTCATTAAATACTTTTCTGATGTTGGTCATCTTCAGCATGATGCTTTTCCCCCTTTCGCTGCTGCCAGCTTCTTTCTTTGAAACGCAGCACGGCTTTTGATATACGGAGCCGCAATCGCCACTGCAACAATTACGGAGGATACCAGCTTCAGACACTCTGCCGGCACATGCAGACGAAGCGCAATTGCAATTGCAAATCGATACAGACAGCTTCCAAGTACTGCTCCGATCATACGACGCATGACCGTCCGTTTTCCAACCAGCGTTTCGCCAATGATCAGGCTGGCGAGTGCGATCGTTACCATACCGGTACCAAGATTGATATCACAGGCCTTCTGATACTGACCAATCAGGCATCCGGAAAGTGCTGTCATAGCACCGGAAACGCACAGGCCGACTGTAATCGTAAATCCAGGATTAATACTGGATGCCCGCACCATATCCTCATTATCCCCGGTTGCACGAATCGACAGTCCAAGCCGTGTGCCAAGAAACCATTTCAGCAAAAAACATACAATAAGGACGATCACCGCGGAAATTCCAAGCTTATACCAGGTATTCCCAAATATTCCTTTTCCGAGGCTGTAGACTGTTTCGCATTTAAATAAAGAAAGATTCGATGAAAATCCCATCGCAGCTAGGTTAACGGTATAAAGCCCCGTGTTCACAATTATTCCTGCAAGAATTGACTCTACGCCAAGCTTCGTCTGCAGAAATGCCATGATATAACCGGAGCATACACCTGCTGCCATTGCTGCAAACAGTGCAAGAATCGGATGTCCCATGATCGCTACCTGTGCGCCAACTGCACAGCCAAGGGTAAAGCAGCCGTCCGTTGAAAGATCGGCGATATTGAGAATGGAATAGCTTAAAAACAGCGCAAGTGCCACAAGAGCATAAATACATCCCAGTTCCAGTGCGCTGATGATAACCGGGAAGGAAAGCAACGATGTCATGCCTGAAATCTCCTTTTCTTATGATGTCAGGAATACCCTTCGGATCTTTTTATCCAGATTTTGCCGGAACAGGAAAGAATTCCAAGAGTACACCTTCCTCTTATCCACCGCTTAGTGTCCTGCACACTCAAAGCAGAGGAATATTTATTCTACGGTAAAGCGGACATAAGCATCCCCTTACCCACTGCTTAGTACTCCGCGCACTTAAAGCGGGGGAATGCTTATCTGCGTTCACTATGCAGAAATAGCCAGACCGGTAATCCAGCCTGGTTATTTTCTGTTTGTATAAAACGTTTCATTACCTAACGGAGCTCCGCCTGCTTCGGCACAGCACCATCTGTTCTGTTTACTGTTTACTCGTTACTCAAACTCCTCTGCTGTAACGGTTTCTACCACGCCTGTACATTTTTCTGCGAATCCACTGTAATCAATGCCCAGTGCTTCTGCTGTCTCTGTATTGATCGTTGCAATTCCGTTATCAAAGGTTCTGACCGGTGTAGCTGCCGGATCTGCTCCCTGCAGAATTTCCACTGCCATATCCGCTGTCTCTACGCCAAGCTTTGCATAATCTACACCGTATCCGCAGAATGCTCCGTTTAATGCAAAGGAATCTGCGCCACCGTAATGCGAGATGCCTGCCTCAATGAATTTTTCATAAATTGCAAGCTCTGCCGTCATAACAGTATTATCAGTCGGCGTAAATATTGCATCTACTCCCGCTGCAATCAGTGCGTCTGCTGCCTGGGCTACCTCCGTGTTGTTTGTTCCTGTTTTTTCTACGTATTCAATACCTTTTTCTTCAAGGTATGCCTTGGCATCTGCGATCGGCTGCTTCGAAGAATCCTCTGACTGACTGTAGAGAAGTCCAACAGATTTAATATCCGGATTTGCGGTAATCATCAGATCAAGAATTGCATTTGTGTTGAGCGCATCACTTGTTCCGGTAATGTTTGCTCCCGGTGCATCCATTGATTCCACAAGTCCTGCACCGACCGGATCTGATACTGCTGAAAATACGACCGGAATCTGATTATCCTCTGTTGCCGTCTGTACGATTTGTGCTGCCGGTGTTGCGATCGGGATGATCACATCAACGCCATCGGCAATCAGCTGTGTCGCGATCTGATTCAAAGTGGTCGCGTCTGCCTGTCCATTATATACGTTTCCTTCAAAGATAAAGTTATCTTCACCTTCTTCGGATTTCTTTGCCAGCTCTGCCTCAATATTAGACTCGATCTGATTCAGGGATGCATCATCTACAAACTGAATGATGCCGACTTTATAATCTGCTGCCATTGCACTTCCTGTAATCATTGCCGCTGCTGCCATAGATACTGTTACGGTTGCAAATACTCTCTTTTTCATAGTTTTGTTCTCCTTTTCATTTTTCGTAAATATTCAAAGGATCAACCGGTGTATTTCCTGGTAAAACAAAAACCGCCCCAGATATTTATCTGAGACGGTAATAATTTCTTATTATCGCGGTGCCACTCAATTTGACTAGTCGTCCACTTTCGCGTGTACTATCATACACTCCTGATTGATAACGGGTTCGGTTCCCGGCGCATCCTACTTTGAGAGATTTATTTTTAAATCTGCTCTTTCAGACCACCCTCAAAAGTCCATTCAGTTTCCTGCTCTGTACTGCAATCCCACCACCTGCAGTTCTCTGTGCCTTTGCAAATGAAACTTACTACTCTTTCTCATCGGTTTGTTCCTTTGTTGTGTTAAAGTGTAGCACGGCGTTTTCATTTTGTCAAGCTTATTTTTACTGCTAAAATCCCCCTATCCTATCCGAAAAATGCAGATGTCCGAAGTACAATTTCAAGAAACAGATTCGATTGATACAGCCAGTTCAGCCAGTTGCTGCTTTCTACCATCTCCATCAGCTGCATTCCCATATCCGTTCCGGAAACCAATGACAGGACCAGAAAAGCCAGCCAGAGCAAAAGCAGTGCCTGCAAAAGCCCAAGTACCAGGCCGGCCGCCCGGTTCACCACACGAATAACCGGAAGGTTGGCCAGAATACTCAGTGCTGATATCAGCAGCCATAAAAGCAGGTGCACCACAAGCACCGCCAGCAGAAAAGATACTACATTCAAAATGCCGGTAGCAATAAAGTTTATCAGATAATCCTGAAATGTGCTGACTCCCAGGCGTTCATACCCTTCTTCATTGTTGTAATCAAGCAAAATATCACGCAGAAATTCCGGAAGAGGAAGGCGTTCTATCAGTTCCGTCTGTTCAATTCTGGTCAGATTTCCAGACAGAAGCGTGCCTGCACTCCTGCTCTCATTTTCATTACCGTCATTTTGAGCGTCTTCCCCGAAATACTGCCGAATGTACTGTTCCTTATACTGCTCCAGTTCTTCATCACTAAGCGCATCAAGAAGACTTCCGTCGTATCCGTTTGCTTCCATCAGTGCCCGAATCTCCTCACGGCCCATACTCCGGTATACGTCTGCCTGCGAGTCTTCCGCAGGATCGCTTTCCATCCCTGCAAACACCATTTTTCCGATCTGTTTTTCCATCACGATCCGGCACTGTTCCTCGATGATCCCGTAGACCGGAGTATTTTCCTTCAAAAATCCGGTAATCCACGGCAAAAGTGCCGATACAAGCGCCACCGAAATGAGAAGCGACACCATCGCCGCAAGCTTCTTTACAAATCCCTTTCGATAACCCACCGCTGCAAAAAGCAGAATCACAGCAGCCACAATAACTTCAAGTATATTTATTTTCATGTTTTCCTCCCATGCCCGGTCCGCTCTCCCCCCAGAAATCAGACAGGCTTTGTCGGTTCGATGACGCTTTTAAAAACGCCAGGATCGATTTACTTAATGCGGATCCAGTCAAAGCTGTCCTTCGTAATGACAAGATAGGTACGGAAAGAACCAAAATAAAACAGGTCCTCCACTTCCTTTTCATAAGCAGATGTAAAACGCAGCCGACCGGTCTTGGTGAATACATCGAAACCTTTTTCGTTGTACATCAGAATCTGGTCATTTTCAATTTTGATATTATCAAATGTCGCATCCATCTTTCGCGTCTTTTTGCGCCTGCCGTTGTAGCCGTAAAGCTCCATACGGTATTCCTGATCGCTGTCCGCATCTTCATTCAAAAACAAAAATCCGATCTGGCTGTCATCGTGGAAGCTTCCGATAATCTCTTCATCAAAATCAACCTCTGCCGTCTGCTCCGGCTCATCGCCTCCTCCAAACACATAGAATCCGTTATCTGCCACTGCTACTGTTCTTGAATCATTCACAAAATAAATTTCCGGCAGCACTGTATCCTGATACGGTATGCTGCTGATAATATTGTTTTCTTTCTTCTGTCCAAGGGTTCCGAAATCATAAAATACTATGCTGCTTCCGAGGATTCCTTCTTTCACGCCAAGATAAGAAACCGCCATACGCTGCCCGTTTGGAGAAAGATCCACGTCCATCGGATATCCCGTTTCGCCAATCGTTGTCTTATCATTTGCAACGACTGTACCATCTGCCTGATATAGATTGATCCATGTAATATTTTCCTGCGCCTGCACCACTGCGACCATTCCCTGTTTCGATACGCGTACCTTCAAAATCGGATACTGCGTCTCGAAATTTCCGATCAATCCGTCTTCTCCTACGATATAAACCTGCGTCCCCTGCTGTTCCGCCACCGCCATCGTCGTATCGCAGATATCCGCGATCGGCGCCTGCATGTTGTAAGTAATACTCCATTTCTTATCGCCGTTTCGGGAAACGCAGGACACGCCATCTGAATTGTAGCGATAAAACAGCTTTCCGGCAGAAATATATTTTGTTCCGGACGCCACCTCAACTGCTTCACTTCGGCTGATCACATAATCCTTAAAAACATAAAGCTGATTGTACAGCCAGAAGCCGAGAACCGCAATCACTGCCACTGCAAAAAGTACCAGCCGCAGCCGTCTGAGATTTCTCCTTTTTCTTGCCAGCTTATCCTTCAGATCCTCCTGCAGCGTTCGTCCTGGTTCAAGCTCTTCCTCTTCAACCTCCAGATCATCCTCCAGATCCTCATCAAGTCTTAAAAACTGCAGCTTTTTTTTCAGACCGACTGCCCTTTTTCCCCATTTATTTTTATCCATAAATTTATCCTTTCCGTTCATGCCGACGGAAAAACCGCCTCAAATGGCAAAGCAGCAAAGTAACTGTCCATTTTTCTCACATGACAGATGTAGCTATAATGCTATGATGCCAGTAAGGCATCTTTTAACCTTAATACCATACTATAACAGAAAGCCGGCGCAGGTGCAAGCCGTTGCCTTGGCAGAACGTTTGTTTCTTATTTTGGGGACGTATTCCTGTTTTTATCGCAAGGTGTGCGCCATGCAAATATATCAAATATATTTTTTGCTCACCCCCATAAAGGCGAGAATCATCTCATATCCGGTATAAGGGCAGAGAACTGCTGCGTTATGCGAACAATCTGCTTGTCACGGAAGTATGATTTTCTGGCCCGGCAGAATCATATTTGCATCTGTAATTCCGTTCTCCTTACAGAGCAGCTCCAGCTTATCGAAATTTCCGTAATATTTGCTGCAGATATCAGCAAGGGTATCGCCTTCACGAATAATATACAGCGCCTGCGTCCGCCGCACCCCTGCAGAGGTCATCTGCACCGCATTATTCTCACCGTCATTGCCCGACTCACTTTGCGCCGTCACAGAGTCTGCATTCCCGCCTTTTCCAGATGCCGCCTCCACTGTATTCCCCACACTTTCCGTATTCCCTGCACCGCCTGCTGCTTCTACGGTTCCTGTACTTTCTGTATTTCCTGTGTCTTTTGCATCCCCCGCACTTTCCATAACCCCAGTATCCTCTGCGTTTTCTGCACCTTCCGTATTTCCTGCATTTTTTATATTCGCTGCTGTTTCCATACGCTCCGCTCTGCCTGCTTCACCGCTTTGCGATGCACCGTTTGTCTCTGTAAGACCTCCAGATGCAGTCAGATTTCCTCCTGCAATACGGTTTTCTGTATTTTTGCTGTCAATATCCGTTTCGAATTCCATGCCTGCTGTATCCAGATAAATGTTGTCCTGTCCCTCATTTTCTGACACATTGCCGGAACGATTCAGCGTCTGGCGTACTCTTTTGAGATCATCCATTTTTGTCACTGTCACCGCTGCTACAGCAAGCACCGTCACAACAAAAAAAGAGCTCGCCATCTTCAGCATACTGCTGCTCTTTTTCTCGCTCCTGATTCGTACCTTTTCCCGGAAACTTTTGATTGCTTTATCCGGAAAACTCTCTTTTTCCACCCGGTCCTCTTTAAACTCTTCCGAAAGATAGGCCTGCATTTTTCGGTTCTGCTCATAAAAAATGAAATAACCTTTTATTTTGTGATAAGCCCCGTCACGCTGTGCATACAGTGTCTCCTCCTGTTCCTGCAGATGGTATACAATGCGTCCTGCATCCTCGATCCGTGTCCGTACCTCGCGAATCCGGTCTGTATCATAAGTTCCGATCACACAGCATCCCTGCACCGCCCAGTCCGGAAAATATTTTTTTCGCTGTTCCTCCAGCTTTTCCGCAAAATGCTCGGCTTCCCAGTCTCCCGGAAGCTCCAGAATTCCACGGATAAATACGTACTGTATTTCTCCCTCCTGCCTGCGTTCCCCAAAAAAGATTCCCAGATAGCCTTCTTTTTCCTGCTGTTCTTTTTTATGAATACAGGTGATCACGTAATCTTCCAGACAGATTTTTTCCTCTCCCCGGACTTCTCCAATCTGACGTATGTTCTTCGGCAGTTCTGTTTCTTTGACCATACTCTGTTCACTCCTTTTTCTGGCTTCTCTACACTCTACCATACACTTTATGCAGATTTTAGTATTTCATGGACAAAAAACAAATTTTTTTCTTTTGCCGCATACCCTCCGCCTGCGTTGGATACACTGAACTGTAAAAGTAACCGTCGTCTCTATAGCAAAAAGCAAACAGATGTACTCTCGGAATCTTTTTGTGCTTGATTTTGTGAGAAGATTTTTTGTCAGTTGTGCCCAAATTTCTGAGGCGTACACGGTGTGTACGTTGATGAAATTCGGGTGCAACTGGCAGAAAATCGGCCACAAAAGCAAGTGCAGGAAAGACTCCGAGAGTACATAACAGATAAAAAGGAGATTTTTCAATGAAATCTGAACCTTCTGTTTTAAACCGCTATGAATCCATCCCGCTTCAGCAGGATTCCCTCCTGGTACTGCTGCGCAGCTGCCGTACTTCTTTTTCTCATAAAACAGACCATCCGGTCATTTTGTGTATCGGAACAGACCGGCTCATCGGCGACAGCCTCGGTCCGATTACCGGAAGCTTTCTTCTTCAGCGCGGCTGTACCTGCCCTGTCTACGGAACGCTGACGCAGCCTGTCCATGCCCTGAATCTGGACGTGCAGTCAGCTGCGATCCGTAAATATCATCCGAATTCCCCTATCCTTGCAATCGATGCTTCGCTTGGTCCGGGTACCATGGTAGGTGCACTCTCCTTGCATCCCTGCGGTCTGAAACCAGGTTCCGGTGTTCACAAACAGCTCCCGCATATCGGCGATCTCTCCATTACCGGAATTACAAATTCAGAAAGTCTGCATCCCTACCTTGCACTGCAGACCGCACGCCTCTCAACTGTAATAAAAATGGCAGAAGAGATCTGTTCCTGCATTCTCTCCTGCCTCTTATAAATTTATACAATGCCTTTACAGCGCCGTCCGTCCCTCCAGAGCTCTCAGCAGCGTTACCTCATCAATATATTCCAGATCGCCGCCGACCGGAACACCACTTGCAATCCTACTGACCTTTATGCCGGTCGGCTTAATCAGCTTGCTGATATACATTGCCGTTGTCTCGCCCTCCAGGCTTGAATTCGTTGCAATAATCACTTCATTCACATCGCCCTGCAGACGCTGCATCAGCTCTTTTAAACGAATATCTGCCGGTCCGATACCAAGCATCGGGGAAATCGCTCCGTGAAGGACGTGGTATACGCCATCATATTTCCCTGTCTTTTCATATGCCGCCAGATCACGCGTATTTTCGACCACCATAATCGTTTTATGATCCCTCTGCGCATTTGCACAGATTGGACACACCTCCTGATCCGTCAGCGTACAGCACTCCTTGCAGTAACGAATGTTCTCCCTCGCATCTGTAATCGCAGACGTCAGCTGTGCGACCTGCTCTTTTGGCATATGAATAATATGAAATGCCAGCCGCTGAGCAGATTTCCCGCCGATTCCCGGCAGGGCAGAAAGCTGTTCGATCAGCTTTGACATCTGGCTTCCGTAATAATCCATCAGAATCCAAATCCTCCAAGACCGCCAAGACCACCGGTCAGCTTTGACATTACCGATGCCGCTGCCTCCTCTGCCTGACGCATTGCCTCATTTGTTGCTGCCACAATCAGATCCTCCAGCATTTCAATATCATCCGGATCAACTACCTCTTCTGACAGCTTCACACGTTTTACTTCACGCTTGCCGGTCACAGTTACTTCAACTGCGCCGCCGCCTGCAGCTGCAGTAAACTCCTTCTCTTCCAGTTCCTTCTGGTTTTCTTCCATCTGCTTTTGCATCTTCTGTGCCTGCTTCATCAGATTATTCATATTGCCCGGCATGCCGCCCGGAAAGCCTCCGCGTTTCGCCATTTTTATTTCCTCCATCTACATTTTAATTTACCTGTAACTGATCCGTCGCCTTCCCTTTCATGGCAAGGTACTCCCGGAATCTTTCTGCGCCTGAATTTTCTGTCGGTTATACACGAATTTCTGAGACGTACGCAGTACATACGTTGATGAAATCCGGACAAAACCGGCTGCAAAAGCAAGTACAGAAAAGACGCCGCGCGTATATGATATACGTTCAGTACCACATATTCTATCAGTTTTCGTCTACGATTTCTATATCTGTATGAATAAATTCACGAATTCTTTCATCCAGATCTATTTCTGCAAGCTTATTTTTCTGAATGTCCTCGTCTGCCGCCAACATCAGCTTCACTTCCACCTGTTTTCCGATCTTATCTGCGATAATACTTTCCAGCTCCGCCTTGCGTTCTGCCATCTGACCGGCATTTCTTGTATAACGCTCTGCCAGAAAATCAGTAAAAACAACAAAAAGCCGATTGTCATTTTCGTCTCCAGCATTATACTTTACCTGCGCAGAAGCAAGCGCCATGCGAAAGGCCGCAGATGTCTCCGCAATAATATTTTTCCACATGGAACGAACCTTTTTCAGATCCTCCGGCGCTGCTTTAGCCATCGATGACGACATCCCCCCCGTCTGACCGGCACCGCCTGCAGGTGCAAAACCATCCGGCCACGGATATGCACCGTCATAACCACTTCCTGTGGGATACCCGTTTTCATCAAATCCAGCCCCCGGATACGAAGCCCCGGCTCCCTCCTGTCCTGCAGTACCAGGATACGATGCACCTCCAACGGGATACCCTCCGGAGCCGGAATATGGTGCGCTATTTCCGCCCGGTGCTGCCACAACCGCTCCGTCCTCCAGACGCTTTTCCAGTCTGCGAAGTCGCTCTGCAATCGAAAGCTCATCCTTTTCTGCCTCCGGTCGACACAGCTTGATCAGCGCCATTTCCAGCATCACACGCTTATTAACCGCATACCGGATCGTACCGGAAAGCTCAGAAAAAATACGGATATACCGCATTAGTGAATCGCTTCGGATAATAGCCGCTTCTTTTTTGAGCTGCAGCAGATTTTCTGTCGATACATCCAGAATATCCTCCATGTCATCCGACGCCTTGATCAGCATCAGGTTTCGCAGATACCACGTAAAATCACTGACAAACTGTGTCAGATCTCTTCCATCCAGGATCAGCCGGTCCAGAAGCGCAATGGAATCTGTGATCCGGTCCTTCAAAATACAGCCCAGAAGCTCACTAAACACTTCCGTATCCACTGCTCCTAGCACATCCAGCACACGGTCATACGTCAGTGTCTCGCCAAGATAAAAGGCAATGCACTGGTCAAGCAGGCTCAGGGAGTCTCGCATGGAACCGTCTCCCTTTCGCGCCACGTAACGCAGCGCTTTTTCTTCCGCCTCGACGTGTTCCTGCTCCATCAGATTCTTCAATCGTGCAAGAATTGTTTCCTGACTGATTCTGCGGAAATCATACCGCTGACATCTGGACAGAATGGTCACCGGAATCTTGTGCGCTTCCGTTGTAGCCAGAATAAAAATGACGTATGACGGTGGTTCCTCCAATGTTTTCAGCAGTGCATTAAATGCCCCGATCGAAAGCATATGGACCTCGTCGATAATATATACCTTATATCTGCCCTCGGTCGGCGGATAAGCTACCTCCTCCCGGATTTCACGGATATTTTCCACACCATTATTCGATGCCGCATCAATTTCAATCACATTCATAGAGGCCCCTGACGCAATCGCCCGACAGGATGCACACTCATTGCACGGACTGCCATCAATCGGATGCTCACAGTTTACCGCCCTCGCGAGAATTTTGGCAATCGATGTTTTTCCTGTACCGCGCGTTCCGCAGAACAGATAGGCATGTCCGACACGGTCTGCACGGATCTGATTTTTCAGTGTTTTTACGATATGATCCTGCCCTTTTACATCCTCAAACGTATCAGGGCGAAATTTTCTGTATAACGCTGTGTAGCCCATTTTTCCTCCTGTCAGCTGCAAAGACCGGACAAACTCCCGGATCGCAGATGCTGCCTTTTCCGGAATCTTGGCCGACTTCCATCTTTTTTTCTGTAAATGACAACGCGGACATAAGCAAGGTAGTAAAACGGACATTCGCAATCCGCTTCGCTACCTGCTCATGAACGCAGGCGTTTCGCGGCCTGCGTTCACATAAAAGACAGCCTGCGCAGTAATTCTGCACCAGGCTGCCCACATCCTTTGTCCTGTTCGCTTTGTGCCAGATGCCCCTTCTTGCAAAGGTAAAGCGGAGCGATTCTCAGTCTCCGAAGCTGATTCCCATCAGCTTTGCTTCCTGAATAATGGAATCCTTCGGGGATACCATTTTCAGCTTACCGGATACTTCTTCAAGCGGAACCTTCTTCATTTTGCCGTTCACAATTCCTACCATGTAGCCGTATTCTCCATCCATGATCATCTTTGCCGCCGTCACACCGATTCGTGTGGAAAGAACACGGTCATATGGGCACGGACTGCCGCCGCGCTGCGTATGCCCCGGTACCGTAATACGAACCTCCGGTCCGTTCGCCGCTTTAATCTGCTCTGCAAGCTCATATGCAACAGACGGATACTTCTGCGCTTCTATTTTCTTTCGATATTCTTTTTTGCTGAGCTTTGCGTCTTCTTTTGAAATCGCACCCTCCGCAACCGCAATGACAGTAAAGCCCTTACCGGCTTTCGTTCTTCGGTCAATTGCTTCCACAACGCGCTTAATATCATACGGGATCTCCGGAATCAGGATAATATCCGCACCGCCTGCAATGCCGGAGTAAAGTGTCAGCCAGCCGACCTTGTGACCCATAACTTCCACAATGAAGACCCGGTTATGGGAAGCTGCCGTTGTATGGATGCAGTCAATCGCTTCTGTGGCAATATTCACCGCACTGTAAAAACCAAAGGTCATATCCGTACCGTAAATGTCATTATCAATCGTCTTCGGAAGATGAATGATATTCAGTCCTTCTTCGCGCAGCAGATTTGCTGTCTTCTGGGTGCCGTTTCCTCCGAGAATCACAAGACAGTCCAGGCGAAGCTTATAATAATTCTGCTTCATTGCCTCTACTTTATCAAGCCCTTTCTCGTCCGGCTCACGCATCAGCTTAAATGGCTGTCTCGATGATCCGAGAATTGTGCCGCCTTTCGTCAGGATACCGGAAAAATCACGGGAGGTCAAAAGTCTGTAATCCCCATAAATCAGGCCCTTGTAGCCGTTCATGAAGCCATATACCTCCAGCTCTGTCAGGTTTGCGGAAAGCCCCTTTACCACACCACGCATTGTCGCATTCAGTGCCTGACAGTCTCCGCCGCTTGTCAGAAGTCCTATTCTCTTCATATTTCGTCACATCCTTCGTATGTTTTTAATAGTCTTAGTATACCGCATTCTTCCGCTCACCACAACAATTTTCAAAACGAAATTCATCGATCTGTCCATGTCAGAGAATATTTGCGCAGCTCCATCCTTCTGCCTGCTTGTCACGGGCAGAAGCCCTCAAAGATAAAACAGTCATAATATGGCTGCACCTGCTTAAGCTGTGCTGCAGAACGCACCGTCCATGCAGCACACGGACAGTGAAACAGATTTCTGCAGATTGTTTTGGACAACGCCCTGCGGTCCCGAATATCATACGCAATAAAATCCGGCTTTGAAAAAAAGTTATAGAGCAGATGACGGGAAGCCACCCGCTCCGGGCCGTAATGGCCTTCCTGCCGCTGATAATTCATTGCAAGCTGGCCGCGCAGCACCTCCGGACGATGCAGCCGATACCACAGCAGTGCCAGCGGACTGAACGATTCGATTGTATAGCTGCCATTGTACTTTTGCAGTTCCTGATCGGCATACCGGCAGACATCGCACCCAAGATCCGGACATTTCAGCTCCACCAGAAGCGGAACTGCCCCATCGACAAGCCGGAGCACATCCGCAAACCTCGGAATTCTCTGCTTTGTCCCTGCAATCGCAAACTGCTGCAGTTCCTCAAAGGTATAATCCTTCACACGCCCCTCTGCCGAGCAGACACGTTTTAACGAAAAATCATGAAACACAACCGGGATCCGGTCTTTTGTCAGCTGAACATCCAGCTCAATCCCGTATCCCTTCTCTACTGCGGCCGCAAATGCCGCCATGCTGTTTTCCGGAACTCCCTTTTCCGGATCATGCAATCCGCGGTGCGCATAAAAAATCCCTTTCAGCTTCCTGGCCCGGCGCTTCCGCTGCGGCATAATTGCCAGCAGATACGCTCCCGCCGCTCCAAACAGCCATTCTCCTTTGTGTCTCATAGTATCTCCCTCTTTTCTTTTGATCGCAGCTCCCTGGATCTCCACCTTCTGCAATCCTTTACCCGCTGCATCAATTTCACCTTATGCTTAAAGCGAAGCGCCGCAATCCGCTTCTTTACAGGCTCAGCACAAGCTGCATATTCTCCTTGCACGATCCGGATAATTTGTGATGATCGCATCCACGCCTTCTTTTGCAAGGTACTCCATCATATCGTTGTCATTGACAGTCCATACATGAAGCTTCAGTCCTTTCTGTTTTGCCTCTGCCAGAAATCCCGGATACTGGAGATTATAGTAAGCCGGATGCAGCGCTTCCGCCTGAATGCGCGATGCATATTCCGGCACGTTCAGCCAGCCGTCCGCATAAAGAATTCCGGTTCTGACCGTCTGGTCCAGTTTCTTTAAGGTCACCAGCGTAGAATGGTTAAACGAGGAATACCAGATCCGATCCTCCATTTCCATCTCCTTTGCAAGCTCCAGTACTTTGCCGCAGATTCCCGGATAAAAATAAACGCCGGTTTTCATTTCTACATTTACCGTGATTCCGGATGGCTTTACAAGTTCATAAACTTCCCGCAGCGTCGGAATCTTTACTGATGCATACTCCGGATGTGTTTTATTGAAATTCAGTGCCTTTAATTCCTGTAATGTATAATCCTGTACACGTCCCGTGCCGTTCCCGGTTCGATCCAGGGTTTCATCATGAATCACAACGAGTTCCCCATCCTTTGTCATCTGTACATCCAGCTCAATACCGTCTGCCTTCTGCTCAATTGCCAGTTCAAATGCTTCCAGTGTATTTTCCGGTGCATAACCGGATGCGCCTCTGTGCGCCCAGATTTTTGTATTCATAATCTATCCTCCTTTATATCCAGGAAAAAGCCAGGGTATGCTTGTCTGCGTTTAATATATGACGTCTCTGTCCGTTTTAGAACTAGCCTGCTCTTTTCCGGCAGCCCGCCGTTCCAGCTTTTTGGAGATCAGATAGCGCGGTCTTCCTTTTACTTCCTCATAAATCTTCGCAATATAATATCCGATAATGCCAAGGCTGATCATAATAATACTGCCAATGATCAGGATCAGCAGGATCACCGTTGTAAATCCCTCTACCGCGTGTCCGCTAAAGTATCGTACGAGAGACTGAATCCCGAGCACTACTGCCAGCAGGAAAACAAACACTCCGGCAACCGTCACACACTGCATCGGCACAGTAGAAAATGAAACGATGTTTTTGACTGCGTACTCAATCAGTGATTTCGTCGACCATTTTGACTCTCCCTCTGTACGCTCCTGCACATCAAACTCTACTGTCGTTTTCCGGTATCCGATCCACGATGAAAGTGCCCGGAAAAATACGTTTCGCTCCGGCATAGCAAGCAGTGCATCCACTGCCTTTCGATCCAGAAGCTTAAAATCGGAAGCGCGCGACATATCGATTTTTACTGCATTGGAGATCAGTTTATAAAACAATCCGGCGCTTGCTTTATGCAATGCGCTCTCTTTTCCGCGGCTGTGCTTAACACCTTCCACTACCTCATACCCCTGCTCCCAAAGCCGGTACATCTCAACCAGCGTCTCCGGCGGATGCTGCAGATCGCAGTCCATCACCGCGCAGCAGTCTCCGGAGGCACTTGCAAGCCCTGCATACATTGCGGATTCCTTTCCGAAATTCCGTGAAAAATTAACTCCCGTCACATTCGGATTCCGCTTGGCGGCCTGCTCAATCTCTTCCCAGGTGCGATCCTTGGATCCGTCATTTACAAAAACAATTTCATACGGAATTTTCTGCGCGCTCAGGATCTCATCGATTGTATCAGCCGCCCTTTGTATCATTTTTTCTTCATTATAAGCTGGTAAAACTACGGATAACATACGTTTTTATCCTTCCTGTTTCTCTTTTTCCCTGCCGATCCGAAAATCCGAATAGGATCCGAGATCCGTCAGTACAATGCTGTGACTGGTTCGCCGATGACTTACCGGAATCATCTGCATATAATCTCCATACAGATACGTCAGATATTTATCGTATTCTTTCGGCACCGGAAACTGATACCCTTCAAAGTCCACGTAAATCACCTCATCCAGCCATTTTTTCGGAAATGCGCCCCGCTTCAGGTTGCGCCCCATTCCGTCATAAAGATAGTCTGTCCCGCGGTCTTTGAAAAATTCCAGGCTTCGGTTCTGCGCCCACAGCGCAAAGCGCATCGGAATCAGATATTTTGCCTTATCCACGAATTTACAGATCAGCGGATGATTGCCGCCACTCTTAATATCTGTGTTACCCCACTTATTAAACACCACAGATCGTGACAGCATTGTGATCATCAGGTGAAGTTTCTGTGACCATTTATGATTTCCTGTACGGTCATGCGAGAGCACATCAAAAAAGATGCCATTGTGCATATTCATAAAATGTCCCGTGAACTCCGTAGCAAACATTGTGTCGTTGATGCGCAGCTTCGTAAACGGATTATAATTCCCCTTTTCCGTTGTCGGCAGCTGCACAAAAATATTGTCGGGAAGCTCCCGCTGCGCCACCTTACAGAAACGGTCGTAATCTTCCCTCAGCATCATGACATCCGCATCATCATCCCATGGTATAAACCCATGATGCCGGATTGCACCAAGCAGCGTACCACCTGCAAGAAAATATCTGATATCATTCTGACGGCAGATCCTGTCAATCTCCAAAAGATAACCAAGCAAAATCTTCTGTACCTTTTCAAGTTTTCCAAGATAAGTATTATCAAAAATGAAAACCTCTCCCGTCTGCTGCAGACATTTCACCAGAATGATCAGCCCATCTTCCATCGTAACGGTCGGAACGAAGCCATAATGCTCGATTAGCTGGGTATTCAGCAAAACACTGTGCGCCGTATCTTTGCCTTCCTCCGTGGCCAGGCTCAGCTCGCACTGCTCCGGGAAATTCTGATACAGCATTACTGCAAGCTCAGCCGGTGAACAGTCAGAGGCTTTTCCTTTTACATTGAATATTTTGTTTTCCGGAACCTCCGTCAGCACATACTGAATCGCTGTCAGCACGTCATGGATACAGATATAGGAATCCCGTTCTGATGAAAGCTTCAGCTGAGTCTTTTCTCCCTTTGCCGTTTTTTCCGCAAGAACCGCGGCCATATGAGACTGCATCGGAATACACGGTCCGTAAATCAGACCTGTGCGCACAATCCGGTATGCCTTTTGATGCATCCTGCATTTCGTGACCAGAATACTCTCCATCGCCTGCAGCAGATACTGCTCCGCGAAGGAAGGATCTGCCGGATCCGTCTGACCGGCCTCATACTCAGAAACTGCAAAGGCATGAGCCGTACGTCCATAAACACGCCCATCCGAAAGCAGCAAAATACTCTGACCCGGAATCTGACAAAGCGCATCCACCAGTTTGCCAAATGATTTCAGATACGAAAAAACCAAATCACTTCCATCCGGAATCTCTGTACAACAAAGACCGGTCAGAATTACAAGATCCGCCTCTCCTGGTTCAAAGCCTTCTTCTGTAAAAACATGACGCACCTCCAGTACACCCGCATCGTTAAAAAATGCTTCCTCGATGCGAATTCCTGCTTTCGCCTCATCGTTCCATGCCATAAACGACCACGCCACAGCATCCTGAAGCGCTTCCTGTTCTCCGATCAGAAGTATCTTTTTCTTCTTTATTTTTTTGAGCAAGACCTGCCCTGAACGATAAGGAGCCTGTGCCCAATCCAGTTCAAATTCATTTAAAAAATCCCGCAGTAACATAGCATCCCTTACTTTCCAAGTTCTTCTGCTTTCGTCGTATCAGTGACAATCGTCATCGGAGAAAGAGGTGAGGTGCTGATTTCTCCATTTTCGATCTCATATTCCGTCAGACCGTGTGCCCTTGCCTCGATGTGCTCCGGATCATTCTCCCGAAGCCAGCTGTAAGATGCACTGCGCTCCCGCTCGAGCATCGCCTGGCGATCCTCCCGTTCCTCCTTGCGATCCTGAAAAGAGACAATCTTCGGATCACCGATCCGCACAGGCGCCGTCCTTTTTCCTTCTGCCGGTGCTTTTGACTTTTCCTCTTCCGCTGTCTTCTTTTTTCCGGAAATGTTGTAAATCTCGCCCGGCACACCTAGCATCAGAACCCGCATTGCCTGAAAAGGAAGGCGACGAAGCTCTTCAATCTCCGCGCCTCCGTTTATCCGCACGATCCGTACGGGAAGTTCCTTTTCTGATGCCAGGCGGCAGGCAAACTGCTCCACTGTCCGCATACACTGTGCTGCTGCATCCTCTGCGCCAGTATGGCAGACATATCCAAGCTCCGTTTCTTTTTTTGCACATCGAAAGCCGTAGCTTTTTCCGTAAACCTCATTTCCGGAGATGAGAAGAACCCCGGCCGGCTTTTTCTCCGGCAGGTGCTGCAGCACCTCCAGAAGCTTCAGCGTCTCTTCCCAGTCTTCTGCTGCGATCGTCCAGTCCTCCCCGGTATTTTTCCACTCCGAGGCCTTACGCTTCCGGCTTGGCACTGCAGTTCTTGCAAAAAGAAGAACATAATCGCCTTCTCTGATCTGATCATCACCATCCAGCACGGTAAGCTCACTTCCGTTCTGGCTTCCTGCAGTTCCCAGATTCTCGCTGAACAATTCCCTGTCATTGTTCCTGACTCCGGCAAGTACGATACGGCTCCCTGCAAAATACTGCCATATCATTTCCGGTGTGTTTTTCTGTTCCATCCGGTATTCCTCTTTTCTCTCCAATGCATGAGGCATTCATTTGCTTTCTGCTTTCGCTGTCCGCTTCCGGCCTCAATATCAGTCTTGCTGTGTCTTCATGCTCTGAAGCAGCCGTCCAAACATTTCCGGCAAAGATACCTCCGCCATCCAGCCAAGTTCGTTCAGCTTTTCTGCACATATCAGCATTCGGGAGGTCGGTGCATATCCAAATTTATTTGCATCCTCCGGAATATCAAAGACCAGCTTCGATCCGCTTTCCGGATAATTTTCAATCAGCATTTCTGCCATCTGCCGAATCGTACCATAGGTTGCTTCATTCGATACATTATACGCTTCGCCATTTTCTCCCTGCAGCAGTATGGTCAGAAGCCCAAGTACCGCATCCGTCGTATAACAGTAGCAGTGCGCCTTGCTTCCATCCGTATGCAGTACAATATCTTCACCGCGCAGAATGCTGCGTGCAAACTGAGCAAAAACGCGATTCTCATTTTTCGGAATACCGGCACCGAAGGTCTGCGCCAGACGCGCCGTTTTTACCGGAACCTGATATTCATGTGCGTAAGCACCGCACAGCCCCTCTGCCATCCGTTTGCTTTCCGAATAGCTGCTGCGCACTTCAAGCGGATCAATGTATCCATAATCCTTTTCATGCACAATATAATGAGAATCTTCCACTACGCCGTACGCTTCCATGGACGATAAGTAAACCATGCTTTTTACCTGCTTTGTCCGCGCAAACTCAAGCAGATTCCTCGTCCCCTCCAAAGCGGTCAGGATCGTTTCCACCGGATGATCCACAAAATCCTTTGATGCCGTCACCCCTGCTCCATGAATCACATAATCCACCGGCCCCTCGATCCGGATCGGTTCCTGGATATCCTGTACCGCAAGCTCCAGCCCTGCATCCACAAAAGGCTTCAGCTGGCTCATCGCTTTTTCTCTGCTGCGCACCACTGCCACAACCTTCAGCTCCAGTTTATGCAGCTCGTCTGCATACATCAATGCACGCACAAGCATACCGCCGATCAGCCCGGTTGCTCCGGTCACTACAATCCGGCTGCCTCTTAATTTTTCCCAGTCTATCAGATTCGATTCTGCAATCCGTTCCAGATCTTCCTGCAGCACCTCATCTTCCGTCCAGCATTTCACGCTTTTTCGCCCTTCCTTCTCCGATTTTGGATATTCCTTTTCCTCCTGCACTTTTTTGCCGCAGTAACGGTTCATCTTCGCCGCCAGTCGGTTGGTCAGCCCAAAGCCAAATGCCTGTTCATTTTCCTTATACTGCAAAAGAGCCCGGAACATGTATACATCCTCCGGCGTCGTCACTTTAATATTCCCCCGGTTTCCCTGAACCATATGCGGCTGACGGCCGATCGAACGATAAATCGTACACGCATCCACCATATTTTCATACCGGCTCTCTCTTTTTTGGATTATTTCATGCGCAGATAAAATATCCTTCAGGTAAAAGCTCTGCGGCGCCTGTGCTGAATAGCTGTTCTTTCGAAGCGGCAGTGTTTCCACCTGCTCTCCGTCCCGGCTGATCAGAATCGTTTCGTAGCAAAGTGTTGATGTGATTGCGCTTCCGTATTCTTTTACAGATGCAATATTATCACTGATGACCTCGTATTCCACAAACGGGCGTACCCCATCGTGGATCAGTACGATACTGTCACCGGAATGTTCTTCGGCTGCCCGTTTCAATGCATTGTAAATGGAATCCTGCGCTGTCTCTCCTCCCGGTACGACTGCCGCCACTTTGTCGATATTATAATCCTTCAAAAGCTGTCTGGCATAACAAATATACTCCTCATTTACCGCAAGATAAATGCAATCAATCTCTTCATGCTCCTGAAACAGCTGCAGCGTATGGATCAAAATCGGCTTTCCGTTGATCTCCAGAAACTGCTTTGGCACACCGGCTCCCATACGTACACCGCTGCCTCCGGCAAAAATAATCGCAATATTTTCCATTCGCGCTTCCCTCCTTTGCTCTTAAAACGAATCGTCTCCGATTTCCTGTAGGCCACCCTTTTCCAGTCCTGCCAGTGCCAGAATCCGTTTTGTCGCGTTTCCGTCACATGCACCCGTATACAGCAAAATAAAAGCTTCCGCTTCCTGTTTATGCTTTTCCCATTCCGACCCGGCCCTGCGGATCGCCTCCTCCAGATGTGTTCCATCCTCTACAACCTGGAACGGCATTTTCCGGTAATCGAGATAAAATCCACGCTTCTTCTCATACTCTTCAAGGTCAGGGGCAAACAACACAAGCGGTTTACGATAGATCAGATAATCAAACATTGTGGACGAATAATCTGTGATCAGAAGATCTGCCGAAGAAAACAGTTCTTCCGTCGGAAGCCCGCAATTTGAAATTTTTCCGTGCGCATCAATATGCGGATGTGCCTTGATCACCACAAACCACTCTTCTCCAAGCTTCTGTGCCGCACATTTTATATCCTCCGTGCCAACCAGATACGGCATCGCCGCATTTCCGCGAAACGTCGGTGCCCAGACAGCAATTTTCTTCCCGCGCGCCTGCGGATACTGCTCCAGAAATTTTTCATGGCACGTTTTGTTCCAGTCCGCATCAAAATAATAATCGGTACGGCTGATCCCCGTCGCGCGAATCCGGCTCTCATCCAGATGCAGTGCCCGCGCATGTACCGGTACACAAATCTGTGCACTCATAGTCAGGTACGTATAATTACCAAATAAATCTCCCCTGTAGCCCTGCGGAATATCGTCTCCTGCATCAAAGGCAATCTTCTTCATCAGCCCGCATGAATGCCACAGCTGAATCAGCTTCGTTTCCTTCCGCTTCCTGCATGAAGATGCCGGCAGGAAATAATCGCAGATAAAAACACATTCAGCCTGTGCATACGCTTTCATAAAACGGATCAGAAACGACACCATCCCTCCAAATGACAGGTGCGAAAAATCAGCAATAAACAGTTCTGGCTCATATCCGTTTTTTTTCAGTTCCTCATACACACGCCGCATCGAGAACGGCATTGTATCATGATGCGCATCTGCCATCAGAATGCGGCCAGGCTGCACCGGTTTTCGACAATACCGGTTATAGACAACCGGCAGAACTACGTTCTGCAGCAGCATTTTTATCCATTGTCTGATTCGAAACAGCACGCGGCATTGCCTCCTTCCCACAGTCCGTTTTCAGATATCTCCGGCTCTCATCCGTTTACGATTTATGCGTCCGCTGATATGCAAGCGCATCCTCAAAAATCCTCCGGCAGTTTTCATGATCGTCAAACGCAAAAAATGCATCCTCACGTTTTCGGTATTCTTCTTTCAGTTCACAGCCGGACTCCAAATATACACATAGCTCATCCACCAGCTCATCCACCGTCTTACAGATTTCTCCAAAGCCCTGTTCCTCATAGGAAAATCCACCATCTGTAAAATGCGGCGGCAGCGATGGCGGGTGAAAATAGACGACCGGTTTGCGCATGTACGCAAAATCAAACTGTACACCGGAATAATCCGTCACCATCAGACTTGACTTCGTCAGGATTTCTTCATAATTGATCTCGGTCGCCGGAAGAATCTCCACATTTCCTTCAACCAGAAAATCGTCCTTCTGTGCGCTCAGGATCGGATGCAGCAGATAAATGATACGATAGCCTGTCCGCTTTGCAGTTTCTTTTAATTTTTTATTTTCCAGAAGCTCCTGAAAAATCCTGTAATATTCCGTGTGCTTAAATTCCGGATTGTACGGCCGCGCAGATCCCATGACTGCCGGCATAGCAATATATGCACGCCACGTCGGCGTGATCAGGATCTGCTTCTGCTCCCGGTCCACAAGCCCGTCATATCTGGCCAGACCGGTCAGCCGCAGCACCTCCGGATCATAATCATACTCCGGCCGTGCGAGGTTTTCAATCTCACACGGAGAAGCACAGTAATACCGTTTGTTATTATTGATGATCCGATTGGAATCCGCAGTCAGATCCTGCACAGACAGTCCATGCTGAATACACGTATTCACTGCCCTCAGACGATCCTGCACAAACCGCACTTCCCATCTGGAAAAGCCACAGAAGGCATGTACACTGCTGTGTGTTGCAAAGACCATTGACGCATGCAGATAAATCAGACGCTGTTTCCAGGTCTGATAATACAGTGGTTTCAGCCCTTCTTTGGCCAGTCGTTTCCCATCCGGCACATCCTTGCGGATCACGTAATAAGGCGTGACCTCCCGCTTCCGTGTATGCATATAACGATAAAAATATTCTCCGCAGTCTCCGCCTTTATAAAGCTTGTCAAACGTCAGCCAGATATTTTTCCTGCCGTATACCGGCTTTGTCAGCCAGTATAACGTCCGCATTGCGAACATCTTTTTTGAACCATACGGAGCGGTCGCAATTTCCTTTAAAAAAGCAAGCTCCCGGCGTACCCGCCAGAGCATTCCCGGCCTGCAGATGCGAATTGCCAAAGCGTACTTTTCACCCGGACATGGAATCTTTTTTCCCTTTCCTGATGGATGTGCTTCTCCTGCCTTAGCCATACCTTCTGTTGTCTGGTCTTTTCCGGTCAGCGTGACAGCGTACTTATCAAAGCACCAGTACGAATTTTTCAGCCGCGCCGTCACTTTCGACTGATAATCAAGCGTAATAACCGGCAGCTGTACCTCTTCCACACCGTCAAAGGCCCAGAATGTAAGCTCCGACTTCCCACCGGACAATTCCACCGAAAGGTCCGCCGCAAACGGCGCCTTCACTCCGATTTCCCTTCCGAAAAAGCCGGCACCTCCAAAACGCCCGGTAAAACGAATCGGAACCTTTTTTCCGTTTTGCTTCAGACGAATTTCAATATGCTCCTGCCGTACCAGAAAACGATGCACGGAAGCATCCAGATGCAGTCTGCCGTTTTCGTACTCCAAAAGCTCCAGCGTCACACACGGAAGAAAATCCAGCTCAGAAAGCTTTAAATGTGCCGTCTGCGCATATTTGACATCCTTCAGTGCGCTCCAGAGTCCGTAAGACAGCCTGCGCTGCAGATGCACTTTGTCATCCACCGTCAGCAGATGACTGGAAATCTGCTGCAAACATCTTCCACAGCCTGCCAAAAACTCATCCAGCCTCTCCCCCGAAAGGACTCTTTTATTCTGCCGGCCTCCATTTGCACTCAGAAAAATTTCCAGCTCAACCAGTATCTGCGCCTGCAAAAAGAGCGAGCTTTCCTGCTTCAAAAGCTTTTCCATGCGTTCCAGTCTCTGCATATACCAGGAGCCGTCGAGCCATTCCTGACGAAATCCTCCAAGCCGCGGAAAAATAACATCCGCGGAAAAATAACTGTTTTTTACAAACGCAACGGTTCGTTTCCGTTCGAGTATCCGGCACAGTGCAAGCGTATCCCAGCCATCCTCTGCAATCAGCTGCGGCAGCTCCCATCGGATTGCTTCCGTGCGAAGGATCATCCCGCGCAGGCTCGCCGGCAGCCGCAGAACTGCCTTCCTCTCATCCAAAGAAACAAGCTCTCCTGCTGCATCTGCGTTTTCCTGCGCCGGCATCTTACGGCTTACATGCTCCAGCACTGCCGCATCTGTCTGCTCCCGTACCATTTCCAGATAAGTGCACGCCTGCTCCAGTGCATTGCCTTGCCACATTTCTCCGGCCGCAGCAACTGTCACAAAATCCGTCGTCACCTCTGTCACTGCCTGCTGCGGCGTATCACACCAGATCGCTTCCGGAGCTTTGTCCTGAAATTCCTCCTGTCGGCAATTTCTTCCAAGCACCACCGTCTTTATCCGTTTCCGGTAAGAATCCCCAAAGGACCCGAGCGTCTTATTCAGTTTTTCCTCATCTCCGTCATAACAGATGCAGACGGTAATCTGCTTTTTTTCATTCATCAGCCAAGTTCCTTCTGTGATGCATCCAGCGCCGCACGAATTACTTTATCCATATCATAGTAACGGTACGCTCCGAGTCTTCCGCCGAAAATGACTCCCTGTTCCTTTTCCGCCAGCTCCAGGTACTTTTCATACAATGCTCCGTTTTTTTCATCGTTAACCGGATAGTACGGTTCTGAACCTGGTCCCCACTCCTGTGAATACTCTCTGGAGATAATCGTATACGCCTTCGGATTTTTGCGCTCCTCCTCCGGTGCAAAATGCTTATGTTCAATCACGCGCGTATACGGTACTTCACGCTCCGTATAATTGACAACCGCATTGCCCTGATAATTCTCTTCCTCAATGCGCTCCGTATCAAAGCGCACGGTACGATACTGCAGATGACCGAACCGATAATCGAAATATTCATCGATCATTCCCGTATACACTACTTTCCTGAACTGTCCTGCGTGTGACTTACGAAATTCAAAAAAGTCGGTATCCGTCATGACATCGACATCCTCCAGCAGCTTCTCCACCATCTGCGTGTATCCGCCGATCGGAATCCCCTGATATCTGTCATTAAAATAATTATTATCATACGTAAAGCGAAGCGGCAGCCGTTTGATAATAAACGCCGGAAGCTCCCTGCAGTCGCGTCCCCACTGCTTCTGCGTGTAGCCGCGGATCAGTTTTTCATATACATCCGGTCCAACTAAAGAAAGTGCCTGCTCCTCCAGATTTTTCGGCTCTGTAATATTCAGGCCGGCAATCTGCGATGCAATCTTTTCTTTTACCTCCTGCGGCCTGCGCAGCCCCCAAAGCTGGCTGAACGTATTCATATTAAATGGAAGATTGTACAGCTCATCCTTGTAAACCGCCACTGGAGAATTAATATAATTATTAAATTCCGTCAGCTTATTTACGTAATCCCACACCTCTTTATCACTTGTGTGGAAAATGTGCGCCCCATAACGATGCACCTGAATACCGTCCACATTTTCTGTATAGACATTTCCGCCGATGTGATCTCTCTTATCAATCACAAGACAACGCTTTCCTGCCTGTGCCATTTCGTGTGCAAATACCGCGCCAAACAGCCCGGCACCCACAACCAGATAATCGTACTGTTTTCCTTCTTCTCTCATTTTCTTTCTCTTCTTTTCTTTGTTTGCGTGCGCGGTTGCCTCCTGCTCTTCCAGATATGCATCACACACCGGCCCTGATTCACCGCTCATACGCACTACTCCCTTATCCAGCCAGATCGCATGATCGCAAAGTCCCTTTACTGTCTGGATATTATGAGAAACGAACAGGAGCGTCGTACCTCCTGCCAGCATCTGGCGCATCCGCTCATTGCAGCGGCGCCGGAAATTATAGTCGCCGACCTCCAGCACCTCATCCACAACAAGGATGTCCGGATTGACCACGGTCGCAACCGAAAATCCCAGACGTGCCTTCATACCGGAAGAAAAATTCTTGATCGGAGAATCCAGAAATTTTCGGATGTTGGCAAACTCTACGATCTCCTCAAAATGCTCCTCCATAAATTTTCTGGAATGGCCAAGCACCATACCGTTCAGGAAAATATTCTCACGTGCCGTCAGATTCCCGTCAAAGCCCGCACCAAGCTCGATCAGCGGAGCAATGCTTCCATGCTTCGTGATCGTTCCCCTGTATGGCTTCAGAATTCCACTGATCGCCTTAAGAAGCGTTGACTTTCCGGAGCCGTTCGTTCCGATCAGCCCCCACGCTTCCCCCTTTTTTACCTTCAGCGAAACATCCTGCAGAGCAAAAAACTCCTGAAACATCAGCTCATGCTTCAGCATTTTGATCGCATACTCCTTCAGATTATCCACCTTCTGGCTTGCAAGGTTAAATCTGATCCACAAGTGATCCACGTCTACAATATAATCGCGGTTGTCCATAAATCCTCCATACTCTATCATCCGCCAGGCAGATCTTTATCCTTTCTTCTCATGAAAAGCTCTTTCGTCTGATCAGATATCAAATGTATAAAATAAATCTGTCCTTTGATCTTTGGAAGCTCCAGATACCAAAGGCCAGCATCACAAGCGCGATCAGCCACCCTCCGACAAACACTCTTACACCCGGAAATCTTCCGTAATAAATGAGATCCCGAAACTGTGCTACGTAATAATACAGCGGATTCGCATATTTTACGATTGCCTGCAGATAATCCGGAAGCACATCCAGTGGATACATGATCGGCGTCAGATACAGCCATGCCGTCAGCACGGCACTGTAGATATATTCAATATCCCGGAAAAACACGTGAAGCTGCGCCAGAAAAAATCCAAGCCCGCAGCAAAACAGATACACCTGTACGATCACGATCGGACAGAGAAGAAATTCCGGGTAAAACGGTGCTCCGGTAAAGATCATAACAATAACCAGCGCAGCCATCGACAGTACCATATCCACCATACAGCTTGTCACCTTTGATACCGTAAATATATATTTTGGCATATATACTTTCTTCAGCAACGGTGCATTTGCTGTCACGGACTTCAGTGCATTCGTCGTACTCGCCTTCAGAAAATCATACAGAATCCGTCCGGTAAACAGATACACCGGAAAATTCTCGATCGATTTCTGAAAAAGACTTGAAAATACAAGTGTCAGTACGATCATGATCATCAGGGGATTCAGAACGCTCCAGACATACCCGAGAAAGCTTCTCCGGTATTTCAATTTCAAATCACGGCTGACCAGCGCTTTGATCAGATCCTTATATCTGAAAAATGTCCTGACCCGATATTTCAGCAGATTCATCTCTCTTCCTCCTGCATTTTTTATCATCTCATTATCTTAACATATCACAGAAAGGTTTTCAACGATGCTTTTCCGGCGTCTCCTGCAAAAGCATAAAAGCAGGATGTCCCACCTGCGCGATTCATCCTGCTTTTGTCCTGCTTTTGTCCTGCTTTTATCTTTCTTTGTATACAAGCGATGCAGGCATAAACCTCCATCTGCTGCTATTTCGTTTCTTTTGCGTACTTTCCGATGATACCAAGAATGATTTTCACGGAAAGATCCATACCCTCTGCCGTAATATGCTCATACGGTCCGTGGAACGCATACCCACCCGTGCCAAGATTCGGACACGGAAGTCCCATAAAGGAAAGACGCGCACCGTCTGTACCACCGCGCACCGGAGAGACATCCGGTGTCAAGCCCAATTCCTTCATAACATCTTTTGCATGATCGATCAGATGCATGCATGGTTTTATTTTCTCTGCCATATTTCGGTACTGTTCATGAATTTCAAGCTTCACGGTACCCGCCCCGTACTTCTCATTCAGAACCTTTTCAATGTGGCGCAGCGTTTTTTCCTTCGCCTCAAAGCACGCACTGTCATGATCACGGACAATGTATGACAATTCTGCATGTTCCACATTACCGGACATCCCGGTCAGATGATAAAATCCCTCATACATTTCCGTATGCTCCGGACTTTCCAGCTTCGGCAGCATAGAATTAATCTCCATTGCCACGATCGATGCATTTACCATTTTATCTTTCGCATCACCCGGATGAATATTCACACCGTTTATTTCAAACTTCGCACCGCTTGCATTGAAATTCTCATAAACGATCTCCGTTTCAATTCCGCCGTCCACCGTATAGGCATAATCTGCGCCAAAGCCCTCTACATCAAACAGATCAGCTCCGCTTCCCACCTCTTCATCCGGTGTAAAGCCTATGCAGATTTTTCCGTGTGGCGTATCGCTTCCGAGCAGCTGCTCCACCACCGTCATAATTTCTGACACACCGGCCTTGTCATCTGCACCAAGAAGAGTCGTACCGTCTGTTGTGATTAACGTCCGGCCCTTTAAATTCTTCAGATGAGAAAACTGCTTTGGTGAAAGCACCCGGCCGCTTTGTCCCAGCAGAACCTCTCCGCCATCATAATTTTCAATAATCTGCGGTCTTACATTTTCACCACAGAAATCAGGCGCTGTATCCATATGTGCAATAAAACCGATTACCGGAGCATTCTCACAGCCCGGTGTCGCCGGAATGGTACCGTATACATAGCAGTGTGCATCTACACGCGCATCCTCAATGCCAAGCTCCTTCAGCTCTTCCACCAGCCGATTTGCCAGATCAAATTCCCGATCCGCAGACGGGATCTGCTCCTGATCCTCCACGCTTGTTGTATACACCCTTACATAATCCAGCAATCTCTCATATGCCCGCATTTTCTGTCTGCTTCCTTTCATTTCAATCTCTTTTTGTTTTACAGTCAGCCCTGTGCTGCCCTCTTATAGTTAATGTAATCCATGATCAGATCTACCGCGCCATCGATACCGACCGCGCTGCTCTCGATGCAGAGATTGTAGCTTGACGCTGCGCCCCACTGCTTTTCCGACTGGAAATTATAGTAGTTCGCACGCTTCTTATCGGTCTTTACAAGCATATCACGCACCTTTGAATCCGGAAGCTTATACTCCTCTGCAATACGCGCTGCACGGAAATCAGAATTTGCATGAATAAACACACTGATAAGCTCCGGATGATCGCGAAGAATATAATCCGCACATCTTCCCACGATCACACATGGCTCCCCGTCTGCCAGCTTGCGAATCGTATCGTAGTTTGCCTGATAGATCTGCTGGTCAATTGTCGGGCCTGTATACATCACAGACGGATAAATATCCATCACGATCGAATACAGAAGGCTGTTGGTCGGCTTTTCATCATAGCTTTCCAGTACCTTTTCACACAATCCACTCTGCTTCGCGATCAACTTGATCAGCTCTTTGTCATAAAATTTAATACCCAGCTTCTTTGCAAGCTTCTCTCCGATTTCATGTCCGCCGCTTCCAAACTGTCGTCCGATTGTTATGATTAAACTTTTCTGCATATAGACCCCTCCTACCATATCTTATTTTCTGTCTACAGTATAGCACATCCGCCTGTATTTGTGCAAAAAAATTCGATTATTTAGCAATCTTTTATCTTTTCGCGTGCTATTTTGCAAATATTTTTATTTTTTCAGTCTATATCTTCAATTCTTTTTTACGCTTCCAAAATCTTTTCCGAACAAAACAATGAAATCATTTTCATCGTATCGCCGCTTCCCCATTTTCATTTTACGAAAAAAACGGTTTGACCTCTGGATCGCCTTGCCGACCATTTCAATGACATCCTTGATTGTCACCTCCATGCCGTTTTCAGCTGCCTCTGAAATCTTTTCGGCAAGTGCATCCTGGCCATCTTCTCCAATCACATAATCCTGCGCATTTGCATAAATCTGGCCAAAATAGATCAGTTCCTGAACTGTGTACTGTGGAATATAAATCTGAGCCGTATATTTCATTGTAAATCTCGGATGGCTCATCAGCAGCTCATGTACATACTTCTGCTCATCCTCCAGAATCACGATCAATCCATCCGTCCGGAATTCCATGGCTGTAGTCAGCTGATCAATCGTATTATCGTCCAGATCACCTGCTTCTTCAATAATCAGCGTACCTCCGGCAATTTTTGCAACAGTTGCAGCGATATCCTTTTTGTTCAGATCCGCCGCATAAATCTTCGCCATTTTCACTACCTGGCTGCCGCGGTCCTGTGCGATTGCCTTCGCAAGATTCATTGCAAGAGTGGTTTTTCCTGAACCGTGTGCTCCAAAAATAAGAATATTTCCCGTCTTTGACGTCCGGTCTGTTCCCTTGGCCTCTGCCTGGATAATTGCATTCGCAATCTGATCCTCCAGCTCCGGGATCTGTGTAAATCCGACAAACAGACTGCGCAGATGTTCCGGAATCGTCAGATACTCCTCATTCGTGTCACCGTAATCCTCTTCTTCGCAAACACCGTCGTCATATGCAGGTGCTTCCTCGCCGGCCTTATCATAAGCTTCTGCCTCACCGATATCTTCCGGATATTCTCCTCTTTCTTCCGCCTCGTATGCGTCGGTCTCGTATTCCATATCTTCCAGATCAAGATCCTCATACCCGGTATCTTCACCGTACAGATCGCCTGAAGCGTCATCCTCTGTTTCTGCGGCGCACGCAGCTTCCTGCTGTGCCTTCACTTCTTCTGCACCCGCCTGATTCTCATCTTTCGCTTCTTCAAAGAGTACCTTGCGCCCAGGAACACGTTTCGGTGTCTCCTGACGGATCGGCTCCACCGTAACAGCAAGCTCCTGCTCTCCATCCTCTTTTGCACCCGGAAGCTTTTTCTCTGCCTGTTCTTTCGGAAGACGGATTTTTTCTTCTTCCATCAGTTCCTGGCGCGCAGCTTCCATAAGCTCTTCCCGATCCGGCATCCGTCTGGTTTCCCCTGCCGTCTCTGTTTCTTCCTCATACGTCGGAAGTGCTCTGCGATTGCGCAGCAGCTTTTCCGGATTGCTTGTATACTGCAGCGCCTCTCTTTGTGCATCTGTCAGTTCTTCCTGAGCCACATCTGCCATCGTCGTCTTCGGCATCGAAGCACGCCGTTCCTCTTCTTCACGCCGGCGTTCCTCTTCCTCCTCCAAACGCTTCTGCTCCTGGCGCTTCTCTTCCTCCTGACGCTGCAGTTCCTTTCGCCTTGCTTCTTCCCGGCGCGCATCCTCCGCCAGTTCCTCATCTCTGATGCGCTGCTCCTCGCGAAGCTGCTGTGCCTTCTTTACGAGCTCCTGACGCATCTGCTCTTCTTTTTCCTGCTTTGCCAGTTCTGCCTTCTGTGCAATCTCTTTTCCCTTATCGCCCATGGATAAAAGAATATCATCAATTGAAAGCTTTCCGGCGGTCTGTGTCTGCACCTTCGGTGCTTCCACTTTCTGTGTCATCTGAATTCTGTTTTCTACCGATGCCGGAAGATCCTCATCCGGAATTTCAGTCTTTCTTGCCACGCTTGATACGATCTTCTGCATATCCCTCGCAATATCCCGCTGGAATTTTTCCTTATCAAAGATCGGCGGCTCCGGAACAGACTGGCGTACCGTTTCAGATACAGTCTCTTTGGCCGGTGCCTTTGTCATCTCCTGCACCGCCTCTGCTTTCTTTTGCTCTTCTTTCTTTTGCTCTTCTTTCTTTTGCTCCTCTTTCTTTTGTTCTGCCTGTATTTCGCCTTCCATCGCTTTTAATGCTCCGCCTGCCACCTGCACTGCTGCATTCACACCGGCCTTTATTCCGGCCAAGAAATCCGGCATGTCAGATACAGGCTGTGACTGTACATCTGCGACTGCCTCCGTACCCGTCTCTTTGTCATCAGCTGCTGCTCCTGATTCCTTTTCGCTCTCCAAACGTGTATTTTCTGCCTGCGCATCGTTTGCTGCAGCTGCAGAGGCTTTGCGGATATCATCGGTATCCACTCTCCTCGTTGCAGACGCCTCCGGTTCTTCCGGCTGATTTTTCTGATGCTCTTCCAGTTCTGCCTTTCTTGCTGTTACCTGCTCCGCGATCTCTTTTTCTGTCTCAGCCATGATCTTTTCCGCCATCACATCACCGGCAATATTGTCCACATTTACCACAACATTGTCTTCTGCTTCCGGCTCGTCCTTGCTCTCAAGCTGTTTTTCCCGCGCTTCCTCCTGCAGGCATTCTTCGTAAATCTGCTGCTGCTTCGGTGTCAGTGCTGCATATTTCTTTTTCAGCTCCAATGCCTTCTGAACATATTTTCCGGTATGGAACCACAGAACCAGATCATCGCACGCTGCCAGACATTTCTGCATCTGACCTGCTTTCCGATACAGCTGTGCCAATTCATACGCCCATCGCTCTGTATATTCCTGTCCGAGATATTCTTCCAGAATCTCAATCTGATCCTCAACCGAGCTTCCTCTTCCACGGTAAATCTTATATTTCAGAATATATCGGTTGTCATCATGCGGCGCCACCTGGACATAATCTGAATAATATTCCATTGCTTCATCATACTGCTTCAGCGCTGTCGTCACCTCTACCAGTCGGTACAGAACATTTTTACCCACCGGAGACTTCTTATATGCCCGTTCCAAAATGCGCTTACTATCCTCAAGACGGCCTGCCGCCTCATATATTTCACTGATCAGACAAAGTGTCCGTACGTTTCTTACCCTGCGCCAGTCAACCGCATCTGCTACATCAGCAGCCTCTTCATAAGATCCCTGGTCAACAAGTTTATCTATTTCCTCCAGTTTGAGGTTGTATTCATATTTATCCAATTTTCCCACCCCGTATCAATCAAGCGGACATTTTCCAGCCGCCCCTCTGTGTCTTTTATCTTTCTATTTCAGTTCTCTGTCTCATCGTTTTTTTTCGATCTGTTTAACTTGAAAACACACTGAAATAACCAACTTCCAGTGTACCATACCTATATTTCCTTGTCAAAACATCCTGTCAGAAAAATGCGGATTTTTCTGGAAAATTTACTGCTTCACTTTTTTGCCCACAAAAAGCGGAGATACGCTTTGCGCATCTCCGTTCTTTTACTTTATTCAGTTTTATTATTTCACTTTTCTCATTCGTCTGATTTGTTTATTCTTATCGATTTACATTGGAGAGGATATTTTCCTGCCTGTTCGTTTATAAAGAGATAAAATCGTTTCTTTACACGTACTTTTCTTTTATAAACCATGTGGAATTCTTTTTCGGAACCTTTTTAGTATTTTCTTAAACGTCTTCTGTTCTCTGTTCCGCATCTTCACTGACTGCTTTCCTGTGTCCTCTATATCTCTCACATCTGTTTCGTCTTACCGGATCGTATTTCTGATTTTGTCAATCATACATCTTTCTTACCGATTGTACATCTTTTTATCTTTTTCTGCGATCCTGTCTTCTGTACGCCCTTTTTATAAATTCTTTTTTATGAATTCTCATGAGTGTTTTCCGTTACCAGGGCGATGTCTGTCTGAAAAACCATTGCGGAACTATCGCTTTTGACGACCTCTTTTGGTTCCGGTCTTCTGACTTTCTGTACTTATTAAGTGTTAAGTGAAACAAATCCTTTCCGTTTCATAACCGAATAACTGTCTGATTCGGTAATTTAAGATTGAGAAATAGTCACCAAGGATCATTTACCGGAGCAATCAGGCAAGCTTTTAAGTAAATGTGCTCTGCCAGATGATTCGTCCTCTCTCCAATACCGTTTTCTTACGATTATTATGAATCATTTCTGACAGAGGTCTTCTTTACAGGAAACATTTACTTCGCCACATGTCAAATGCTGGTGTGAGACTGTATCCACTGGAATCGACCTCCTGTCCTTTTGTTGTTACCGTCTATAGTAGTGATCTATAGAAACAACTTTTTGTTGTTGTTTGTATCATAGCAGAAGTCTTACATTTTGTCAATACTATTCTTATATTTTATTTAAGTTTTTTATATTTTTTTCTTTGCTTTTATTTATGCCTGCTAATTGTGTGTTTTTTTATATTTTATCAGACTTTTTATAATATATCTATTTTTCCGTAAAATCCGACAGCTTCTGCATCTCTTCCGGGGCTCCGTTGTGCCCAAAATTTCGAGACATTCGCGGCGTATACGTCCGGTCAGGCGAATAGTCAAAATAAGGAGCGGCCGGTATCTCACGATGCCGGTCACTCCTCATACAATCCTCATTCCTTATTTTACCCGTGTTGTAATCGTATAGAGCGAGTTCCTTCACGACTCCTCATACAATCCTTATTCCTTATTTTACCCGGTTGTAATTGATCAGACATCCATCCAGGATAATCTTTCTCTCCTCAGATGTCATTTCGCCAAGCTTCAGTGTAAATGGCATAAGCTCTCCGTTCTTTACCACATATGCCGGAATCTCAGATGCACAGTTCTCTACCTGCACACGGATATCCGGAATGAACAGATAATCTCCGTTTGTAAACGGAAGTTCTCCCTCCTCGATCAGGAATGGAAGCATACCCCAGTTGATCAGGTTAGAACGGTAACGCTTTGTAGCATAGCTGTTTGCAATATTCGCCCAGCCGCCAAGTACCTTCTGACAAGATGCTGCCTGCTCACGCGCAGAACCGTCTCCCGGCTTTACTGCAAAAATTGTGCTGCCGATACCGGTATTTTCTGCATTTACACCTGCACCTGCCTCAGACGCCTTCACTGCTTCAAGCACCGGTCCAAGCTCTGTCAGCGCTTCTTCCATGCTGTGGCCTTCTTCCCTTGCCTTTTCCGCTGCCTGCACTTCCTTTGCTCTTCCTACGTACGCCGGATCCTTTCTGGAAAGCGTAAACTCTGCCAAGCCAAGCGGATTGGACCGGTAGGAGGAAGTCTCTCCGGATGGAATCAGTTCATCTGTTGTTGTAACCGGATCATGAATTTCGGAAACAACCTTCAGCACCAGATTGTCCGTCAGCGCACACATTGCCGGCCAGTCCTTGATATTCGGGCCAAACTTGATCTCCACATCCGGGTCTGCCACTCCCTTGCTGTCGAAAACACGATTTGCATAAATCGCGCTGTCAAAGAAGTATTTTGGCCTTGTAAAATCAACATCAATATCTGTTGCCGCTGTCAGATATCCCTTATTCGCTGCTGTCGCCGCAATGGAACGGGCATCCATCAGTGCTACCGATGCGATCTGACCGCTCTGAAGCTTGGAACCTTCTCGGTTCGGGAAATTTCTCGTTGAATGGCGAATGCTGAATGCGTTATTTGCCGGTGTATCCCCTGCGCCAAAGCACGGACCGCAGAATGCTGTCTTAACGATAGCTCCGCTTTCAATCAGATCTGCCATTCTTCCGTTTTTCGCAAGCTGCATGTAGATCGGCGTACTTGCTGGATAAATGCTTAACGTAAATTCATCACTTCCAATATAATTACCGCGCAGAATATCTGCAGCATCGCAGATGTTTTCGTATCCACCGCCTGCACAGCCTGCAATAATTCCCTGATCCACATACAGCCTTCCGTTGCGGACTTTATTTTTCAGTGTAAAATCCACTGCCCCGTCCAGGCTTACCTTCGCACGCTTTTCCACATCATCCAGAATATCCATCAGATTTGCATTCAGTTCTTCAATTGTATACGTATTGCTTGGATGGAACGGCATTGCGATCATCGGACGAATCTCACTCAAATCTACCGTGACTACACCGTCATAATACACAACAGCCCCCGGATTAAGCTCACGGTAGTCTTCACTTCTTCCATGGATTTCATAGAATTCTTTAATCGTATCATCTGTTTTCCAGATGGAGGACAGGCAGGTCGTCTCTGTCGTCATGACATCCACACCAATACGGAAATCTGCACTTAAATTTTCAACACCCGGTCCGACAAACTCCATGACCTTATTGTTGACATAGCCATTTGCAAATACCGCGCCGATAATCGCCAGTGCAATATCCTGCGGGCCGACACCCTTCACCGGTTTTCCGGTCAGGTAAATTGCAACAACCCCCGGCATATTGATATCATATGTCTGGCCAAGAAGCTGCTTAACCAGCTCCGGGCCGCCCTCTCCCATCGCCATGGTACCAAGCGCACCATACCGGGTATGCGAATCAGAGCCAAGAATCATCTTTCCACCGCCTGCAAGCATTTCTCTTGCAAACTGGTGAATAACTGCCTGATGAGGCGGAACATAGACACCACCATACTTTTTCGCGCAGGAAAGTCCAAACATATGGTCATCTTCATTGATCGTACCGCCGACTGCACAAAGGGAATTATGGCAGTTAGTCAGCACATACGGAACCGGAAACTTCTCCAGCCCTGACGCACGCGCAGTCTGAATAATCCCGACGAATGTAATATCATGTGATGTCAGCTTATCAAATTTGACCTTCAGCTTTTCCATGTTTCCGGAAGTATTGTGGTCGCGGAGAATCGAGTATGCAATCGTATTTTTTGCCGCCTCTTCTTTCGACGGCACCTGATCGCCGAGTTTCTGATGCAGTCTTGCGGATGCTTCCGCATTGTCCTCGATAAGCTCTGTGCCATTTAACAGATATGCCCCTGTCTCGTACAGTCTGATCATAATAGTCCTCCTCTTATTCATTGCTTTTATACAATACAAGGCTGCTAAAAAGCAGCCCTGCCAGTATCTTTATCTGTAATTATATCTGTAATTATATCTGTTTTCAATCAGATCTCAGCTCAGCCACAGCGAAGCCGGAACTTCTGAGCTTCTTTTTCACTGTGTACCATTTCAATTTCAGCGCCAAGACTGCGCAGCTTTTCATCGAATAATTCATATCCCCGCTGAATATACACGATGTCATCGATTGTAGTGATGCCGTCTGCCGCGAGTCCCGCAATGACAAGCGCCGCGCCTGCTCTGAGGTCCGGAGCGCTCACTCTTGCGCCGGAAAGCTTTTCCACACCTGTGATAATTGCGGTATTTCCTTCCACACGTACCACAGCACCCATACGGGTCAGCTCATCCATATATTTAAAGCGATTTTCAAAAATACTCTCTGTTACAATGCTGGTTCCCTTTGCAAGTGCAAGTGCCACACCGATCTGCGGCTGCATATCCGTCGGATATCCCGGATACGGCAGCGTCTTTACATTTGTACTACACAAACGTCTCGATGCCACAACCCGAACTGCATTGTCAAATTCCTCCACCTCACAGCCGATTTCCAGCAGCTTTGCCGTCGTCGCCTCAAGATGCTTCGGAATAACATTTTTTACGGTAATATCTCCCTTTGTTGCCGCTGCGGCAAACATAAATGTACCGGCTTCAATCTGATCCGGTATGACAGAGTACTCCGTACGGTGCAGCTTCTGTACGCCACGGATACGGATCACATCCGTACCTGCACCTTTGATGTTTGCGCCCATGCTGTTTAAGAAGTTTGCAACATCCACTACATGCGGCTCACGCGCACAGTTCTCAATAATTGTATATCCTTCTGCCATTGATGCCGCCATCATGATATTGATCGTTGCACCCACAGAAACGGTATCAAGAAAAATATGGCTGCCACGCAGATGATCTGCCTGTGCCACAATAAATCCGTTTCGGATATCTACTTTGGCTCCGAGTGCACGGAAGCCCTTGATATGGAGGTCGATCGGACGACTGCCGATATTGCATCCGCCCGGAAGCGGTACCTCCGCTTTTTTATATTTGCCAAGCAGCGCACCGATGAGATAGTAGGATGCGCGGATGCGCTTGATATAATCGTAATCCACACTCACTTCACCGATATTTTCGCTGTTCATCATAACCGCATGTCTTGTAATCCGCTCAACTCTGACGCCGATGCTTTCCATCGCCTCGAGGAGTACGTTGATATCTCGAACGTCCGGCAGATTCTCAATCAGTACCGTATCATCCGTCATTATTGCAGCCGCCAGAATGCCAAGCGCCGCATTTTTCGCACCGCTGATCTCAATTTCGCCTGCCAGCGGATTGCCGCCTCTGATAATATACTGTTCCATAGGACACCTCTATCGTTTCTTTATACTCCGCCAGAAATAGCCGCCCCCTCTGCAGGCATACTCCCAGCTAATAATCTATCTGTAAAGTATAACACATTCTGTCCGTTTGTAAACAAAAATTAAAGGTTTAGACATTTTTTGGCTATTTTTACCTAACATTTGTTACTTTTTCCGCCTTACACTGTAACCGAACGTTCCGAGTTTTTTCCCGAGTCCAAAGTATTCGCCATGAGAATATACCATCAGACCGGCACGGTTTAAGTCAAATTTCCCCTTTTCATCCATATAAGCGCCATCGACTTCCACCGCAGTCACATCTGCGATAAACATATGGTGAGAACCAAGCTCCAGTACCTGTTTCACACGACAGCCGATATTAACCGGACTTTCTTCGATCAACGGAGCATCCACTCCCTCACATTTTCCCGGAGTCAGATGCATTTCCTTAAACTTATCGACCTCTCTTCCCGAACGTACACCACAGTAATCTGTCGCACGTACCAGCTTTTCCGTGGTAAGATTGATCACGAATTCTCCGGTTTCTTTTATAATATCATAGGAATACCGCTCCGGCCGGACCGAGATCGATACCATCGCCGGAGAGCTGCAGATCGTACCGGTCCATGCCACGGTAATAATATTCGGTTTTTCTCCCGGTCTTTTGCAGCTTACCATGACCGCAGGAAGCGGATAAAGCATATTGCCCGGTCTCCAGATTTCTTTTGCCATTCCTTTTATTCCTCTCTTTTTTCTCTTGTATGCATATTCCTTATGCGGTAAAACAGCCGTTTACAATCTGCTTTTCACCGCTTACACTTCACTCATGCGGTTGATCGCCGCCATAAATGACGGTACAAGCTGTTTTTTACGCGACACAACACCCGGGAGTGCCGCACAATTACCCGCTGCCTTCTGGTGAAATGCCTCCTCGACCAGTTCATCCGCACCCTTGCCGTAGCACAGAAGCTCCGTCGACTCCTCGATGATGTCCGTAAGCATGAAGAACATCATATCCGTATCATGCTCCGCAAATACCTTTTCCATGTAAGGCATCAGGCGCTGTTTGATCGTTTCCAGCTCTTCCATACTCATCGATGTGATCTGACCAATCCCGATATTCCAGTCTCCAAATTCAAATTTTTTGAAATCCTGATAAAAAATTTCTTCCGGAGTCCGGCTTCCAAGATCACTGCCCGCAGCAAACATACTGCGTGCATAGCTATCGCACTCGATCTGCGCAAGCTTTGCCAGATTCTGCGCCGCTTCTACATCCATCGGTGTACAGGTCGGAGAACGGAACAGAAGTGTATCCGAAATGATCGCCGAACACATTAGGCCGGCAATCTCCGGCGGAATCTCCACACCGTACTCCTGATACATCTGATAAATAATTGTACAGGTGCATCCGACCGGCTGATTCCGGAAATAAACCGGAGACATCGTCTCCAGCGAACCGAGACGATGATGATCAATAATCTCCATAATCTCTGCATCTAATACATTATCGACGGCCTGCGAAACTTCATTGTGATCCACCAGAATCAGGCCGCGCTTGCGTACACCGAGAAGATTACGTCTGGAAATCATTCCCACATATTTTCCACTCTGATCGAGGATCGGGAAATCGCGATAACGTTTCTTTGACATAATGTCACGGATAATCTCCGTATAATCACCAAGGCGGAAGGTCTGAAGACTTTCTTTTCTCATAAAGAAATCCACCGGCATACTCTGGTTGATCAGGCGTGCCACCGCATACGTGTCAAGCGGAGTCACAATGATGGAACAGTTCCGATCTCTTGCCAGACGCTGAATGGTTCTCGATACCGGAGCTCCCAGGCATACCACAATACAGCCTGCCTCCATCTCAATTGCACAGAGCTGCGATTCATATCGATTGCCCAGTATGACCATATCATGCTTTTCAATATAGTTTTCCATGATATCCGGGTTCGCTGCCGCAATGACAACCTTTCCCTGGTCAAAATACCCATTTTCATCTCCGACCACCATTTCCGCATCCAGTGTCTCAAGAATATTGCGGTATGGCGTTCTTGCCACGGATACGATTGCACTGTCGTATTCTTCCATGTAAGACTTTGCAATATCATTGACAGTGATCAGACCCTTGAGCTGATTCTCCTCATTTGTGATCGGAAGTGTAAATACATTCTGCGTCATCATCAGATTCCATGCATTTTTCAGTGAAATATTGCTTCGCACGCCCGGCACCTGACGAATCGCCATATCCTTGACCCGCGTTCCGATATTATCAAGAAATACCGGTGGCTCTACCTGAAAATGCTCCAGCACGTACTGAGTCTCCGCACTGATCTGGCCCGCGCGCACCGGCACATACCGAAGCCCGCTTTCCCTCGAATTTTTCAGATATGCATAGGAAATCGCAGCGCAGATGGAATCCGTATCCGGATTTTTATGTCCGATCACACAAACCGTGCGTTTTAATTCTTCCGGATTCCCAAGCCCCGCCTCATCCTTTTTTTCTTCTATTTCCAGGAATTTATCCCTATTTTCCATCGTTATACTCCCATGGATTTCTTCTTGTTATGCTTAACTATGCGTTTTTTCGCGAGTGCATAAGGCATCCTCCTTATGCGATTTTTCGCTGATCCTCGCATGCTTTAGACCTTGTTTCCAGACGCGAGTGCATAAGGCATCCTATCTTATGCGATTTTTCGCTGATCCTCGCATGCTTTAGACCTTGTTTCCGCACGCGAGCGCATAAGGGATCCTCCCGCTAGCGGGTCCCTCCTTATGCGATTTCTAATGCTACTTTCATCATGTCGGCGAAGCTGGTCTGGCGCTCTTCTGCGGTCGTCACCTCGCCCGTCACAAGGCTGTCTGAAATTGTACAGATTGTCAACGCTTTTTTACCGGTGCGGGCCGCATTCATATAAAGTGCTGCCGTCTCCATCTCAACAGCCAGTACGCCCATTTTCTGCCATGCTTCCAGCGTTGGTCTCTCACTGTAGAAAATATCCGAACTTGCTACATTTCCTACCTTATAACCGATATTGCCCATCTTCTCTACCTGATCAACTGCCTTGCGCACAAGCTCAAAGGATGCGATTGGCGCAAAAGTGCCCGGAAGCTCGTACTGCGCTGCATAGTTGGAATCTGTGCAGGCTCCCATTGCAATCACCAAATCACGGATTTTCAGATCCGGATGCATTGAACCGGCCGTACCGATACGGATAATATTTTCCACGTCATAAAACTTAAACAGTTCGTAGGAATAGATTCCCATGGATGGCATTCCCATTCCGCTTGCCATAACCGATACTCTCTTGTCATTGTAAAATCCGGTGTAGCCGTTTACGCCACGGACATTATTTACAAGAACAGCATCCGTCAGAAATGTCTCTGCAATGTATTTCGCACGAAGCGGATCGCCCGGCATCAGTACTGTCTGTGCAAAATCTTCTTTTTTTGCTGAAATATGTGGTGTTGGTATATTACTCATAATTAAATTCTCCTTTTCTTTATTATGTACTCCCGGTCTGCCCGTGTATATGCTTATTTTACTACAAATACAGCCGAAAAGGAACCTGTTTTTCTTCAAAGTTCTTTTGTTCTAATCGCACAACGCTTTATTGTTGTAAAGCAAGAGCGCATGTGCATTTTTTATAGTTTCTTTATGTTTTTCTATTTATTTTATTGCAATTTTACTATATATTTACAATTTGTTCATTTTTTGTTCACAAATACTTGCTATAGTGTAATCAGTTCTTGAGAGGGATTCTCAAACCAGTGATGTAGTGGTTTTCATTACACATGTTGATAAATTTTTTCATAATAGCCTCCGGTGTACCAGACGCCGGGGGCACTCCTCATTTCAGGGCATATTTATCTGAAGCTGCAGAATGCTTAGTCCGCCTCCAAAAAAGCCGCTGCCGCAGAGACTATTTCTTCTCTGTACGACAGCGGCTTTTTTCTGCTTTTCTTTCTGCTTTTCTTTCTATTTCGGTCAAACAAGGTATCAGCTTTCCTGAATCACCTGCACCTCAAGGTAATCAAACTCAATCTCTTCTATGAAGCTGTCCTGGTAAAAGCGAACCTTGCTATGTCTTTGGAATTCACTGACATTCTTTTCCAACCAGATTGGACGGCCAAGATCAAATTCATGGCAGATTTCATCCAGCCCCCGGAAAACCTTGTGTGTTCTTGTATCGTCACTTTCTTCCTCATACACGGTATCTTTTTCCATGCGGTTGTCTTTCCAGATTTTTCCCCATAAGCGAAACATCGTTTCCCTCCTATTCTGCTGTTTCCGGATTCAGGTAACTGTACGTAAGCCGCGATAATTCTGCAATCCGCGAAATCGCCTGATCCTTGCTGCTCCAGTCACTTGAGAGTACGACCAGAATATAATCGCAATCTTTTCCGTAAATAATCGCTGCGTCATTCTCCGTCGTATCCATCTCTCCTGTTTTGTTGCCGCACAGTACATCCTCCGGCAAACCTGCCGGAATCTTATAGCGTGTGTCCTGCGAAAGCAGAAGGCTCTCTATTTCATTGCTCACAGCACGGTTCACCCATGTGCGGCGATAAATATCCTCCAGAAGCTTCCCGCAGTCTTTTGCGGCCACCTGATTGAAATTATCATCGCTTGTATTCGTTTCCGGATCATTGAAGCCGTTATATTCTACCGTCATACCGCTGAATCCATGGGATTCGATAAACGCATCAACCTTCGCAATGCCATCCGCATAGCTGCCATTTCCAAGCTTTGCCAGCAGCTGATTGGAAGATCCATTGTCGCTGTAAACAATCATATTGTGCAGCAGCTCCATGATCTCATCCGTTCGGGACAGCTCTCCGCTTTCAAACGCTGTATACACCGTACCCATGATAAAAAGCTTCATCACACTGGCTGACTTCATCGGAGTATCACGAATCACAAATGATTCTTCTGTGGATAGGTTCTTACAGTATACCGACCATTCCCCATCATATCCTTCTATTTGCTCTTCCAGCAGCTGTTTCAGATTCTGAAGTGTTTGTTCCGGTTTCCATTGAAGTACTGCATCATACCCTCTCAGCTGCATCGTATTCTTCAGTTCCGGAAGCGGACATATATCCTGATCTGTCGAAGCAGCGGCCATCGGAAACAGGAATGCTTCCCCATACCGTGCCTGAAGGCGTTTCCACTCCCTGCCAAGAGCTTCCAAATCCAGAGCATCCGTCTCCGTCATACCAGCCTTTTCCTGATCCGAACGGTCTGCACCGGTTTCCCCTTCCGTATTTTCTGTATCTCTGCTGTCATCCGTCCCTTCCGGACGATCTGTGCCGCTTTCCATCCAGACCTCGCTGGCTTTTTCATTTTTCCGGTCAGAACTTTCCTCGCTCTGTTCTTCTGTATCGTTTCTGCCCAGATCAAAGCCATCCGATTCAAGAGCATCTTCTTCCATGTCTGCTCCCGTCTCCCTGAATTCCGTCTGTTCACTGTCTGTCTGAATCCGTCCTCCTGATGTTTCTTTTACCGCCTTCGGCACAGACAGTACCAGAAATACTGCCACAAAAGCTCCTGTCAGCATCAGTTCCGTCCGGTTTCCTTTATTATTTTCCTTTACTTCCTTAACAAATTCCTTTGCTTTCTCTTTGATTCCATCCAGAAATTCCTTCACATCCAATTCCTCTCTTTTTCTGTCCGTGCATCGATTGACCGGAATTGATATAGTATAACACATCCGATGAATTCTGCCAAATCTATTTGTGTCCTTTTTAACCGAGCCAGGGCAAGTAGCAAAGCGGATTGCGAATACCCTCTCCGCCCAAAGCAGTTACTCAATTATGTATGTTTGGATTTGTCGCCGCACTCAGATTGTGGTATGATAAAAGCAAAATCTGCGGCAGGAATCTGTCACCGGTCAATCATGTACTCTCAGAATCATAAAAGGAGGAATTTTGCTATGCCTGATTCATCAAATCTTGGCCTGATTCATATTTACTGCGGAAACGGAAAAGGAAAAACCACCTGCGGCATGGGGTTATGCGTGCGCGCGGCAGGTTTTGGATTCCGTGTGCTGATCTATCAGTTCATGAAAAATAATTCAACAAGTGAACGCGCTGCGATGGCGCATATCGAAAATATCACGTTTCTTCCCGGTCTTGAGCAGGAAAAATTCAGTTTTCGCATGTCTGAAGAAGAAAAAGAGGAACATCGCCGTTTTTATGCCACACAGCTGCAGCACATCTCCGAGATGGTAAGGGATGGCGCATTCAATGTACTGTTTCTTGATGAGGCTATCTACTGTGTCCGCAACGGGCTGCTCGAAGAAGCGGCGCTTCTTGATTTCCTCAAAAACAAGCCGTCGCATCTCGAGGTCATCCTGACCGGACAGGATCCGTCGCCTGCGCTTATTGAATGCGCGGATTATGTATCGGAAATCCGGAAGGTGAAGCATCCATTTGACAAGGGTGTACGGGCGCGTAAGGGAATTGAGCGATAAAAACTACGGGCAGGCAAAAACCTAAAATTTGGTTTTCGCCTGCCCTGACTGATTTTCTTTCTATTCTATCTTCGGATGCACCTCTGCAAAAAATTCCAGATCCCGGCTGCTGCCGCCCAGAATATCATTATACTCCAGAATATTGTACTCGTTGATCTTATCGTAATATGGCGAATCCTGATCTTTCAGTTCATAAAAGCTTCCGTCCGCCGCCCAGTAGCCCTGCGCACAAAGCACCGGAATTTCTTTGCTTAAATTCAGCAGATACTGCTGGTATCCCGTCATCGGAAAGCCCAGACGATCAGAAAGAATACTGTAGAGATAATTGAGGCTCGTTTTTTCAATTGTCTCCTCCTCAATATCATAATTCGCCCAGATCACAAATGGGATCTTATATTTTTCCATCCGCTCCTCCGGCGTCAGTTCCTCATCTTTTTTGCCGAGCAGATATTCATACGTATTGTCTCCGAGGTTCGCCTGATGGTCGCCGAACATTACGATCACGACCGGCTCATCCTCTTTGCTGAAGGTATCTACAAGATACTCAAACATCGCATCGGACTGACGGATCAGATTGACATAGATTTTCGTCCGTGTCTGGTCAACCTCCGGATTCTCCACACTGATGGAAAGATCCAGATTTTTTGTGTTTTTTGCAAAGTAATCGCCATGGTTCTGCACTGTCACATTCCAGGAAAAGAACGGCTGCCCGGTCTCTTTGTTTTTCTCAAACTCTGAGACGATCCGTTCTGCAAGTGTCTGATCTGAAATATAATTTCGAATATATTTCTGATCTTTGAAATCATCTCTCGTATAAAATGTATCAAATCCGATCTGTGGATATACAATATTTCTGCGATAATTTGTCCCACGGTACGGATGCATCGCAAGTGTTGTATAACCTTCCGATTTCAGTTCTGATGCAATCGACGGAAGATTGCCCCGGACAAACAGATTGAAGCCGACCGACGATTCCGGCAGAAAGCCCATCGTATTGCCGGTCAGAAATTCATACTCAGAGTTTGGCGTATTGCCGCCAAAGATTGAGGCATATGCATATCCCTTGATCGTGTTTTCGGTCAGGCTGTGAATAAACGGCATATTGTCCTCAGAAAGATCCAATCCTTTGCCGATGTCTTCATAATCAGCGAAGGATTCGTTCATAAGGACGATTAAATTTGGCGTTTTCTGACCGGCTGATTGTTCCTCTGATGCACGATTCGTATCCGCCGCCTCGCTCACATATGGCTCAGCAATCTCTTCTGCTTTGCTGACAGAGTAGCCGTCCGGCTTGTCTACCGATAAATAAAAGCACGTCGTCAGTGTTGTAAAAATCATGTCATAATTTTTATACCGCAGCTGATGTGTGAAACCTGTTGAACGGATATCATGCTCTTCAAGAAAGTTTGTTTTGCAGCACACGTAATAATAGCTGCCGCCGATGATGCCCCATACCAGCAGCAGCGCAAGCCTTGCCGCCGGTTTTAAAACTCTGCCGCCATGCAGCTTCAGGCTCACCAGACAGATAGCAAAGGTCAGCATAACCTCCATAAAAATGTACCAGTCTACTTTATACGAATAACCGCCTGCCACCGACATCGCTGTTCCGATTGAAAACAAATCTGCACCGGAGAGCGCCATTCCCCGAAATGAAACCACAAAACGATTTGCAATTCCAAGTATTCCGATCAGCAAGGCAACACTCATCACCGAAAATCGAATACTGCCTGTTACGATCAGCACAAGAGTTTCCAGTAAAAACAGAAATAGAAATGTAAGTACGAGTGCAATCTTATTTAATGCAAAAAAATTAATATGAAATTTCGCTGCATTCAGATAGAGCAGCGAAAAATAAACAGCAAATGGTCCTGCCGCAAACCAGCACCATGACAGAATGCGGTTTTTATGCGCACTGATTCGCAACGGCGTCAGTGCTAAAAACATCAGCGCCAGACTCAGCAGCATCACGACGTACGTTTTGCCGCTTTTCAAAATGGGCACTTTTCGGTCTTTCTCTGCATACAACGATGGATGTGTACAGTAGTAAATAAGCAGCAAAATTACAATTACCGCGCCAAGCCATCGAAAAATGCGATGCAGCATATCATCCGTTTTCTCACCATCGTTTTCTGCATCGCCGTTTGAAGTATTCTTCTGAAAAAACGACAGTACACGTGACAGCCATCCCCCCGTCCGGCCGTCTTTTTCCGTGTTAATGCGTGCAGACATTCCGCTTTTCTCCATTCTGGAATGCTTTCAGATTTTTGTACACCTCATGCAGCAGACGCGTGCGCGCCTCTACCGCTGCCCATGCAATATGCGGCGTGATCAAAAGCCGGTCACCGACCTCCAGCTTACGCAGCGGATTATCCTTACGCATCGGCTCTTCCTCAAGTACATCAAGTCCCGCCGCTGCGATCTTTTCTTTTTTCAGCGCTTTCGCCAGATCCTTTTCATTGACAATCGGTCCTCTGCCGACATTGATAAAGAGGGCCGTCTCTTTCATCTTTCCAAATGCCTCCGCATCCATGAGATGATATGTTTTTTCAGTCAGCGGAGCATGACAGGAAACAATGTCTGATTCCCGCAGCAATGTATCAAAGTCAACCTGTCGGTACTCATCGCTGCGCTTCTTTCCAGACGCTGAATAATAAATGACTTCACAACCGAATGCCGTTGCAATCTGCGCTACCTTTCTGCCAATTGAGCCAAGACCGATGATACCCCACGTCTTTCCGGAAAGCTCACTGAATTTACGTTCCATATGACAAAAGGAATCACTGTTTGTATACTCGCCTGATTTTACATAATCATCATAATAGCGCAGGTGCTCCATCAGATATAAGGTCATTGCAAATGTATGCTGTGCAACCACCTCTGTAGAATATCCGGCCACATTCGTTACAGTAATACCTCGTTTATTCGTATAATCAAAATCGATGTTATTTGTGCCGGTTGCCGTCAGTCCGATATACTTGAGGTATTTTGCGTCTTTTAAGGTATCCTCATTCATCGGCAGCTTATTAACGATTACGGCATCTGCCTCCGCAATCCGCTCCGGAACCTGCTCAATCAGTGTTTTTCCATAGATGGCCACTTCACCGATCTCGAAAAACCGATCCAGTTTCATATCTTCGCCAAGGCTTTCTGCCTCCAGAATCACTATTTTCATCTATTGTCCTTTCCTTGCCGCTCAGAGCACACCGTAAAGCGGACATTCGCAATCCGCTTTCGCGGCTGCGTTCAAAACCCTTCGCATTTCACCGGTCTCTGAACAATTACAAAATGGGTGCCGCAGACCAGACATCGCCCGCAGCACCCACACCTTTTTACAGTCTCTTCAGAAGCTCTTCTCTTTCTTTTTCATAACCAGGCTTGCCAAGAAGCGCAAACATGTTCTTCTTGTAGCTCTCAACTCCCGGCTGATTGAACGGATTTACACCAAGTGTATAGCCGCTCACGCCGCATGCAAACTCAAAGAAGTAAAACAGCTGACCAAGATAAAATTCATCCTGCTTCGGGATCTTTACCATAAGGTTCGGCACATTTCCATCTGTATGTGCAAGAATTGTTCCGTTCATTGCGCTCTTGTTTACAAAATCAACGGTCTTGCCTGCCAGATAATTCAGGCCATCCAGATCAACCGGCTCCTCATTTACCGTAAGCTCGCACTGAGACTCTTCTACATTCAGAACGGTCTCAAACAGAATACGATTGCCATCCTGAATAAACTGTCCCATTGAATGAAGATCTGTGGTCAGATCAACGGATGCCGGAAAAATACCCTTCTGATCCTTTCCTTCACTCTCACCGTACAGCTGCTTCCACCACTCAGATACGTAGTGCAGGCTCGGCTCATAATTTGCAAGTACCTCGATAGTCTTGCCCTTGCGCAGAAGGATGTTGCGAAGTGCCGCATACTGCAGTGCATCATTCTCCTCAAACGCATCCTCGAGTGCGTGCTTTCTTCCGGAAGCAGCACCTTCCATCAGCTTGTCGATATCTGCTCCGCTTACTGCGATCGGCAGAAGACCTACTGCAGTCAGAACTGAGAAACGTCCTCCGACATCATCCGGAACAACGAAGGTCTCATATCCTTCCTCTGTTGCCAGTTTTTTCAGGGCTCCTCTTGCCTTGTCAGTTGTCGCATAAATTCTCTTTGCAGCCTCTGCCTTGCCGTATTTCTTCTCCAGCATTTCCTTAAAGATACGGAATGCAATCGCCGGCTCAGTCGTCGTACCGGACTTGGAAATGACATTGACAGAGAAATCACGATCTCCGATGACATCCATCAGATGTGTGATGTAAGTGCTGCTAATGCTGTTTCCTGCGAAGTAAATTTCCGGTGTCTTGCGTACAGACTTCGGAGCCATATTGTAAAAGTTATGGCGCAGGAATTCGATTGCTGCTCTTGCTCCAAGATAAGAACCACCGATACCGATTACCACCAGTACCTCACTGTCGCTCTTGATCTTTTCAGCCGCTTTTTTGATTCTTGCAAACTCTTCCTTATCATAATCTGTCGGAAGGTCAATCCATCCGAGGAAATCATTTCCTGCTCCGCTGCGTGATACCAGCTCCTCTTTCGCTGCTGCAACGATTTTTTTCATTGACTCAACTTCCGTGTCTTTTACAAAACCGGATACTTTGGAATAATCAAATGTTACTTTGCTTCCCATGGCCATATCTCCTATTCTCTGCTTTTGTTTCACTTATCTGAAATCGGATTTCTGCAGTATGCCGCAGAATCCTTTCCTGTATCCGATCCACTTGGGATCTTCCACACTCTGTTCATTTTAGCAGAATGAAACCTCTTTGTAAAGCACAGAAAGGATGGTTTACGCTGATTACAGCTACTTCTTTTATGCAGAATGTGTGTTTTTTTTCTTTTATTTTGTTCAGCTTTTTTCTTCCATTTTCTGCTATAATAAACCTGCCTGAATCACTTTCTCCTAAGGAGGTTTTTATGCACAAAAACAAAAAACGGATTTACCTCACACTCGGACGTCGCTTTGTCATTCTGGCTTCTATTACTTTTTTTCTCCCTCTTACTATTTTTGCCTGCTTTGCTTCCAGAAATTACGGTGAAGGCATCAATCTGAAGCTTCAACAGATGACTGATTCCACACTTGCTCTTGTAGACAAAAATATTGATTATATTATTCATGATATCGAAAGCACATCTTCTCTGATTACGACTAACGCCTCTGTACAGTCTCTTTTGCTTGATAAGGATCCACCGTACACTTCGGAATACCGTCGAAAAGAGCGCTCTGTCTGGAATACGCTGATAAACGTCACTAATAATAAGGATTTTTTTGATACAATCTGTCTTGTTAATGAACATACCAACATCACAAAATATCGTAACAGCTTAGCCATCGAACCAATTGAAGAATATTCTGTCCTAACCTCTTCCAGTTGGTATCAGGCGCTTCTTAGCCTTCGAGGCAAAGGCTCTTGGTATCCCGGCACAGAAATTCCTGGTTTTTCATCCAATCTTCTGGTCTATGCAAAAGTCGTTCTGAATATGAACAATCCGGAAAACATCGGAATTCTTCTTGTGGGAATCGGAGATTCTCCATTTTCCCGCATTTTTGAGAATCTTCAGGTCGATTTTAATGCCCAGATTCTTATCTCACAAGATGACTATCCAATCTACGAATATACGCCTGCAACTGAAGAATTTCAGACTTCACTGTCTCCAGAGGAGAAACAGACTCTGCTCCATATGGATGGAATCATCGAGCTTACCAAAAAATATTATGTACGTCATATTAACAATCATTCTTCTGGATGGCAAATCACCTGTATTGTTCCATATACGCCATTCCTGTTGGAACGACAAAATTCCAGCCGCACGATTTTCATCATCGCTGCAGTTTGCTTTCTGGTCGGTGTTTTGCTGATGTGTATCTTCAGCAATGGGATAACACGTACACTGCGCAAGCTTAAAAAATATGTGGAAGCGCTGCGCGAAGGACGTTCAACAGACTTCATCTCTTTTTCATCAAATGATGAAATTGGACTAGTTGGCAATGAACTAGTACGCGTTGTAGCAGAAAACCAACAGTTGATTCAAAATCTATATCAATCTCTCTACAAAGAAAAAGAAGCAGAACTTATGGCTCTGCAGGCTCAAATTAATCCTCATTTTCTCTACAATACGCTAGATTCTATTTTTTGGACCGCCCAGGAATATCATGCAGACGAAATTGGAAAAATGGTCGTTGCCCTGTCAAATGTCTTCAAACTTAGTTTGAATAAAGGCGAAAAATTTATTACCCTTGAAAAAGAACTTGAACTTGTTTCCAACTATCTTGAAATTCAGAAAATGCGTTTCGGTGAAAAACTTCACACACAGATTAACGTTTCTGCCGATCTCCGTTCACAAAAAATCCTAAAGTTTCTTCTTCAGCCTCTTGTAGAAAATTCTCTGCAACATGGACTCGCAGAACGCGGGATGAAAGGAACAATCTCTGTTTACGCAAAAATGGAAGCACCGTTTCTTCTCATTACTGTGGAAGATAATGGAGTCGGGTTGTCCTGCCAACCAGAAGACGCAATTAAAAATGGCTATGCATTAAAAAATATTCAGGAACGAATCCTGCTCTGCTATGGAGAAAACAGCGGTCTCTCTTTCGATGAAAATTTCTCAACAGGATGTCGGGTTACCATTCGCCTAAACCTATCAACAGCAAAGGAAGGTGCTTAACTATGTATAAAATTTTTCTGGCTGATGACGAATTCAAAGTCATTACCGGTCTTCTTCGCAGCATCCGCTGGGAAGACCTGAACAGTGAGGTTATAGGATACTCTCAGGACGGGGAAGATGCATTAGAAAAAATTCTCAGACTGCGCCCAGATGTTGTTATGATCGACATTCAAATGCCAAAAAAAACCGGGTTAGAAGTAATGGAGCGTGTCCTTGAAATATATCACTGTGCTTTTATCATCTTTAGTGGATATACCGAATTTGAGTACGCAAAAAAAGCGTTGCAGCTACAAGCTGTTGATTATCTAATCAAACCGGTCAATATTTCCGAAATCGAGTGTTCTATCCAAAAAGCCCAGCAAGCTTTAGAGCAGCTGCGACGTTCACCAACCCCCCACCAGGAAGCATGCAGGGAATGGGTGGAAGCTGTGCTCGACGGAAGCGTTCCTGTTCACAGCCCGTTCCCTTCCGCCAAGAACTTTTTTGTGACGGTCATCCATATCCCACAAAAAAAGACTGCTTCCCTTTCCGACCGTCTTTCTGATTTTTTTTCACAGCTTGATAATCGTCCTTCTGATTTTACGATTTTGAAAAATCACCGGGAATTCATTATTTTTTGTGCCGCAGCAAGTGCAACATATGCCAAAGATGAATCTGACTATATTGCACGGCAGTTAGCACTTATTTCCGATGTTTTTCCTTCCAAGTGTTTCTGGACCATCAGTTCCATCCAGAACAGCAGTACTAAAATCTCCGAGGCTTATCTGGAAGCTGTCGACCTTACCGAAATGCGCGATTTCTTTTCAGAGCAAACTCATTATGCTCGTTTGCAAGAAGACAAGAAAAAAAGCTACAGAAATCGAATCGCCTCTATCACACATCAGTTACTTTATGCCGACTCAGAAAAGCAGACCAAAGAGCTAATCAATGACGCATTTACTCAGGCAATTGCCGAAGGATATACACCACAACGGCTTCAAGGTTTTTGTCTCGAGCTTTACTACAGCATTAAATGCGATACGCAGAAGGACTTTCCTGATATTGCTTCCGATGAATTGTTTGATCGTGACTTCTTCCCACATGTATCAGACCTAGCTACTCTGAAATCCATGCAGAACCACCTTCTGGATTTCTGTTCACAAATTCACCAGCTTCTCCAGAACAGAAATGCCGGCTATCAGCAGAGGGTAATTCTTTCCTGTCAGTCCTACGTAAAAAATCATTTGAAAGAACCCATTACTCTCAATGCAGTAGCAGCATCTGTCAACATGCACCCGGCTTACCTGAGCCATGCTTTTCACAAAGCAACAGGTGTCACTCTTTTTGACTATATCACAAACGAACGCATCCAAAAAGCAAAGCTGCTCTTAAAAACAACTCATCTGAAAATTTTTGAAGTTGCCCAGGAATGTGGGTATCAGGATCAGCGTTATTTTTGTCAGGTCTTTAAAAAGAAAACAGGTACTACCGCCGCAGAATACCGGAGCCAGCCATAAGCTCCGGTATTTCCGTGACAGTAGCCCTGTCTTATTTTTATCAATTCTCTTTTTCCTTCTGATCGACTGTCTGACACTTCAGATTCATTACTGTCACGCTTCCTCCCTCTGCAAAAATTCCAAAAAGAGGTCGGTCATAATGACTGCATCTTGCTGTCAATGCCACTTTTTTATCCAGATAAAGGATACAAATATCCCCATCTATAAACAGTTCCAGTTCTACCGGAATCCCCGCCTTTAACTGTACCGGTCTCTCCAGGCCTGCATCAAATGGGCGGTCATTTTCAAAATAATTGGGAATAACAGGCTCTTCCCACTGACTTCTTGGCCATTGGTCGAATACAACTCTCTGATACTGTGGTTCCATTCTGTAAAAATATCCTCTGGCAAGGCTTGTGTCCGCATGAAGATGAATTCCAAAAGCTCTTGTATTCTCAGAAAAGGAAAGTTTTCCCTGTACTAACCCGCAATGCGGCAGTTTTTCAAAAAAAATTTCGCTGTACTGATCTTCCGCCTGAATCTGCAGATTGTCTTTACTCCAAAGGTAACGTCCAATCATTGATTTACGCATAACAGACATCGTTTTTTTACACTCTGCTCCGATTGCTTCCGGTATTCGTACAGAAAGCGTTCCATCTTCTTCCTGATACAGTTCATGGACTCCAAGGCTTCCCGCCCACTCCCATTTTCCAAAGTCACTGTTTTCATTCCTGGTTGGGATCCATCCAAACAGCATTCTTTTTCCCTGAAGTTCTGCTGTTTTCCCTGCATAAAACGCTCTCCCGTCAAATGTATCATTCCCTGGAATTTTCCAAGGACCTGTTGGCGACTGACCAATCCGATAATGGGTTACATATTTTTCAGAAAAAGTGGAAAAAATAAGATACCACCTGTCTCCCATCTGAAAGCATTCCGGACACTCCAGCATTTCATAGGTATTCGGTGCGTAAAAGACACCTTCCCATTCCCAGCTTTTCAAATCTGTCGAACGCAGGCTGTAGATACACCCGGCTCTTCGCAGCAATCCATAAATTGGACGCGCCGAAACCAACATTCTCCAGATTTCTTCCTCTCTGCTCCGATAAACATATGGATCTCTCCATTCGCATGGATTAAATCCTTCTGGTGCCCTAAGTAAAAATTTGGGATCTTTTTTCCAACGCTTCCGATCTGTGCTCTCCGCATGTGTAATACACTGTATTGGTCGCCCGTTTTTCCAGTATCTTGGGTCTGCAGAATTCTGCGCTGTATAATACATATGCCAGATTCCATCTCCCGCATACACAATTGATCCTGTATAGCAGCTCCTGTCCACATCCTGTTCTCCTCCGGTCGGCAGAGCGATACCATATTCTTTCAGCTCCACAGGCGATGTACCTGTAAGAAGGTTCCACGTTGTTCGATTTGCCGGAATTCCGTCAATTCTCTTTTCTTTCAAATAGTAAAGAAAAAGTTCTTTTCCGTCCGAACACGGGATCACATCGCCTACCCAGCCATCCTCTGGCTCATAACAGAACTGGTATTTCACTTTCTTATTCATTCGTTCCAAAATAATCGGCTGCATTTGCCTCAATCGATGCGTCAATCTCATCTGCAAATTCTTCCGGTGTGATTGCACCAAGGCAAAGGGAAACTGCCTCACTTCCAAACAATTCATTTGTGGTTGGATCTAACTCAAGATCTGGGAGATTAATTACTCCGTCTGCCTGAGCCATATCTTCTGAAACCTTCTCTGCAAGCGGATCATCTGACGGTGCCTTACCATCTTTTACGCAAGGGAAAGATCTTCCTTCGCATACTTCACCAATGTTGTGTGCATAGAAGTTAATAAAGCTTTCCATTTCTTCATCAAAAGAAGCTGCCGAAAAACCAATCGGTGTTGAGGAGTTTGAAATGAAATCGAGATTTCCGACCTGTGTCTCACCCTCGTTTACCTTTGGAATCTTAAAATAGTCAATTTTTCCTTTCACATCTTCACTCAGATCATCCGACACAAACTTTGCAAAATCTCCAGTCCCGATAAAGTACATTGCTGCTTTTCCAGAAAGGAAGTAATCCCGGCTTGTGGTGTAGTCATCACTTGCGAAGCTCTCCTGGAAATAACCGTTTGTACCAAGATCCGCCAGAAACTGTGCAGCCTTTAATCCAACCTCACTGTTCATTTTCTGTTTTCCCCTAGCAAGATCCAGAAGAAAATCATTTCCACCGTATCGATACATATACAAAAGTGGAAGGCGAAGCAATACTGGTGCCTCCAATCCAGATGTTGCAATTGGAACGGTTCCACTTTCTTTCAGTTTTGCACACACGTCCATGAACTCATCCCAAGTTTCCGGTGGTTCTACCCCTGCCTTCTCAAAAAGTTCTGTATTATACCAGAATACTTCAATCTGAAAGTCATTCGGAATACCAATCTGTGCACCGTCCCTCGTTCGCCCCCATGCAAGCGGAGCTTCCTGGAACACATCCTGTAATCCATACTTTTCAATCGTCGGTGTCAGTTCTTGTACATATCCTTTTTCCAGCAATGAAATCGCATAAGGATCCGTGTCAATATTCCACATATCCGGAACTTCATTACTTGAAACAAGGATCTTTAATTTCTGCAGATACGCCGCACGATCTGGAACATACTGAAAGTCTACATTGAAATTTGGATTCACTTCCTCCTGATATTTTTTCACAATATCTTCCATATTCATATAGCAGGACTGCTGTGGAGTAAATACGGTCAGGTACGTTACATCTTTAGCCGGATGCTCCTGTATCTGCTCTGTTTCTGTTTCCTGCGCAAATCCAGTAATTCCACTTCCAAGACCTAATGCACACGCTGCACTCAGTGCCAAAGCCATCCATTTTCTTATGCTTTTCTTCATCTTTAGTTCCTCCTTTGCCTTTCTGTATTTTTCATTTTGTTTTGTATTATCCGGGAGCTCCTTTAGATGTCACCAGTATAAGCAGAAGACTGTAAAAAGTAAATTCAGTTATTTTTGTATTTTTTTATATAATTTTATTGTTTTTTGCAAAATATTTTGTTCTCTTTTTTATTTTTATTTTTCTTAATTTTTCTAACATTATGTGAATTTTTTCAAATTTCTTTATTTTCCACCCCTTGTTATACTAATAATTACCAAATGCAAAGAAAAGAAAAGGAGGGTTTTTATGGATCGAATGCTTCGCAATAAAAAAACAATTTTGCTTTTTTTACTGCCATCACTCATCATTTTTACTGCTACTGTTGTTATTCCTATTCTATGGTCTGGTTATTACAGTCTCTATAACTGGAACGGAATTGGAGAAATGAAATTTGTCGGACTTGATAATTTTAAAGTTATTTTAAAAGATCGGCATTTTTCGAATGCCTTTTCAAACAATCTAATTTATCTTCTGATTAACTTATGTGGACAGTTAGGCATTGCACTTCTTCTGGCATTGCTGCTTTCCCATCTGCCACATGGCAATTCGTTTTTTAAAACCATTTATTTTGCTCCGGCAATTCTTTCCGGCGTCGCAGTTTGCCAGGCATTCAAGAATTTTTATTCGCTTGACCCACCTGGATTGTTCAATCTCCTTCTTCAGACAATCGGCCTTGGCGATCTGCAGAGGGTCTGGCTTGGAAATATTGATACCGCTCTCGGAAGTGTTGCGTTAATTGAATGCTATAAAAACATGGGAATTTATCTCGTAATCATCTATGCCGGGCTGCTTTCCATCCCGACCTCTGTCATTGAATCTGCCAAGCTTGATGGTGCAACCGGATTTCGTATGTTCTGGTATATTAAAATTCCTTACTTGAAGAATGTACTCGCTGCAGCCTTGATTATGGCAGTCAATGGCTTACTGAAAGCTTTTGATATCCCATATATCACCACATACGGAGGCCCCGGAAACGCAACTGAACTTGTCGCCACTTATATGTATAAAACAGCATTCAGCAGCGCGAAATACGGCTACGGAAGTGCAATTGCCGTTGTAATAGCAATTGAATGTATTGTTTTTGTCTCTGTTCTTCAATTTATCCTGAAACGTCATCAGGACTGACCTGTCAGCCTTCTATCCAAAATCAGTTTTTCAGAAAGGAGTTCGCTTAACTATGAAAAAACAAAAATACCATCTTTGTCTGCTCTACATTCTTGCCAGTGTGATTCTTGTCATCGAAGCATATCCCATTATCTGGACATTTCTGACCAGTTTTAAAACCCAGGACGAAATCCGCTGGTCAAGTTCTGTTGCCCTTCCACAGTCACTGAATTTTGATAATTACATTCATGTTCTTTCAGAATCCCAACTTCCTCTATATTTCCGCAACAGTATTATTGTCACGTTTCTGACCATTTTCCTTCTGATCATTCTTGCTTCAACCAGTGGTTTTGCACTGCAGAAACTGCGTTTTCACGGGCAGGGTCTGGTTCTTGGCTTTTTTATGGCTGGTATTACTATCCCAATTCATGTTACTCTGATTCCTCTGTTTCAGATCTACCGCCAAACTGGGCTTTTAAATACTCATTTTTCTTTGATTCTTCCTCAGATTGGATTCAATCTTCCTATGTCGATCTATCTGTTTACTGCATTTTATCGTTTTATTCCAAATGAACTACTAGAAGCTTCTGTCATTGACGGAGCCTCAATTACAAAAAGCTTTCTTCGGATCATTCTTCCAATGTCCAAAAACACAATCTGCACAATCGTCACAATGAACGCAGTTTTTACATGGAACGAATTCATTTTTGCCAATACTTTTATTAGTGATAAAGCACTGAAAACGGTACCAGTTGGGCTTTATGACTTTGTCGGTGAAAAAGGTGCCACTGACTGGGGCAGCACCTTTTCCGCTATTTCACTTGTACTGCTCCCCATTTTATTGATCTGCTTTATTTTCAGCAAACAATTAACCACTGGCATGGCCGCCGGAGCTATAAAAGAGTAAGACGCGTTGCCTTACTCTTCTATAATAAAACTTTTAATCCTTCTGAAATTGTATATTCAACAGAGTACTGTATACACTTTTCCAGAAAGCATACTCACGAATTCAGAAATTCTTTCAACACCTCTTTTAAGATCCTCTCCTGATCCTTCGGATCCATCTGGCGAAGCAGCTCCGCGCGGCCATCCCGTTCCCGGTCATGCTCAGCCGCAGCCTCCTGCATGCCGGTTTTCATCCGTGTCAGATTTTCCTTCAGCTCCCTTTTCTCCCGCTGCGCTCTCGTCTCCTGCGCAGCAGCTGCCGCAGCTGTTTCGGCTCTTGCGCGGCGTTTTGCCCTTCTTCCCTCTGCTACGGAAACGATCGGAGCTGCCGTCTGCGCATTTTCTTCATAGGCTGATTCCATGCTGCTTTCACTATAATCCTTTGCGGCTCCGCTGTTCTGCAGATAGTCTGCAAGAGAAACCTCCAGCACCTCCCGCTGATAGGTGGTATCGGAAAGTCCGTATGCCGCCGCCGTAAGCACCGCTGCAAGCACTCCCATCCAGAAATACGTGTTGCCTCTGATCAGTTCGCCGCCGTCATGCCAAAGAGGTATCGTTCCCAAAAACGCACAGAGTATACTGATTGCAAGACAGATCAACCCGGTTTTTTTCCACTGATGCAAATTCAGCCCCCAAAACCGGTACTCCATCAGATTTCTGCGGATCAGAGATGATACATCGCCCACCTTATCATTCAGGTGTGTGCAGTACTGAAACCGCTGGCGAAGCTGTACCAGAAAACGTCCTGCCGCTGCGCCGGTATTACGCGTATCACGGATCAGCCCGGCATACACCTGTTTCAAAATCAGCTGGCTTACTACGCCGACTGCGCAGGCTGCTGCCAGAACGTAAAGTAACACATTGCGGTCCATAATGAATTCTAACATACGGAATCCCCCTTCTTGGCTTTCAACAATTCCGGAACCCTGTTCCGGATGGTTTTCATGCTTTAAGCAGACTCCAACGACGGCGCCTTCGCTTTGCCCGCTCAAGTACCGCCATTATAGACGCAAAAATGTGATTTGCAAAGAAAAATCGTTCGACTTTTTCTTGCATTTCCTGCAACGTGAGCAGTTTTCCAAGTGGAATTTCGTATCTTTTCATGCTCTCAACGCAAACTTTTATTCTGCGTTTGCTACTGAGATGTGGCTGGTTTCACAGGTCTTTTCTATATACGTTCCAAGTACCTTTTGCTTACTCATGAACGCAGCCATTTTGCAGCTTACGTCCGAATTTCTTTGTGCGTTTGACCTTCAATGCTGTTCTGGGATTTCTCCGTATGCTTCTCCAATCTTTCCTCCCTGCAGCACATAGGCCTTCATTTTCCGCTGCAGCGAAGTCTCCTCCGGCAGCTTTTCAAGCGGCAGATCCTTACGCTTAAACACCCACTCCAGATAAGCGTCTTCTTCTTTGTTCCAGCTTTTCACCTCAAAACGCTTCTGAAACTGTAAAATGCGGCTTCCTTTAGGCAGAAGCTCCTTTAATGCCGGGCTGAGCAGCCAGGAATCACAGGCAAATTTGCTGCCCGCCGTCTCTGGAAAATGCTCTGCAAAAAACTGATCTGCCATTCGAAATGATTCATCGCAGCACTCCGGCGACAAATCTGCATCCGACGGGATATGCACATGCAAAAGATAAGGAGAACGTTTCTCCGACTGTGACATCTCTGCCTTTTCGCCTTCTTCAGAAACAATCTCAAACTCCAGCTCACCAATACGGAACAGTAAAAGAGAAAGCTGTCTTCCTGTCCAGAAGTCACGGTCAAACCCGCAGCATCCAAAGCTCACCTCATGCTCCTTCAGAAACCGTGTAAAGCACTTCATCGTATCCGCAAAAATCTGCTCCGGAATTTTCTCTTCTATATATAATGCATAGGAATCCTGCATCGCACGCATCATGCACGCCAGGATCTTCATTCCATCCTCATCCGGTGCATACCTTTCTTTCAGCCGCGTACGTGCATCCTTCCATTTTTCCCGATCGGTCAGTAAATGAATATCACGCATGGTTTCCTCATCTTCATCCAGCCGCACCCGCTCCAGGCGCTCCACTACTTCCGATGGAAATTCCAGCAATTTATAAAGTTCTTCCAACGAAATTCTTTCCTTCTCCATGTGTCTCCTCCCAAAGAGTCTCACCCCACGTTTCCTCTTCTTAGCAGGCCCCGAGAAATCCCTCGACCAGACGCACGCAGTGCTCCGCTGCCTTTTTCTCAAAGGACGGATAATCCTCGCTTGCACTGTCATCTGCCTTATCGGAAATTGCACGCAGGATTGCAAACGGAATCTCATTCAGGTACGCTGCCTGCGCGATCGCAGCACCTTCCATCTCTGTACAGAATCCGTGGAACTGCTCCGTGATCCGGTTCTTTACCGCCTTATCTGCAACAAACTGATCACCGCTTACAATACGGCCACGGAATACCCGGATCTCCGGATTTACCTTTTCGCATACCTGCTCAGCCAGATCAGCCATTTTTTTATCTGCTTCAAAAGAGAAGACATCCATCTGCGGAATCTGTCCCGGTTCATACCCAAAGTTTACCGCATCCATATCATGGTGCACCACATCCGTCGAGATCACGATATCGCCAATATTGATCTCTGCATTCAGGGAGCCTGCGATTCCCGTATTGATCACACCATCCACGCCGAATTCATCTACAAGAATCTGTGTGCATACAGCTGCATTTACTTTTCCGATTCCGCTTCTTACCACTACCACTTCTTTGCCGTTTAAAATTCCCTCGCAGAAATTCATCCGGGCTTTCTTTACTTCTCTTTTGATCTCCATATCTGCTTTCAGCCGCGCAACCTCTACTTCCATTGCGCCGATAATTCCGATCTTTTTCATGTTTGAATTCCTCACTTTCTGTTTCTCTTATTCTATTTTCCTTTTGTAACTACTCAGAGCCAGACAAAATGTAAAGCGGACATTCGCAATCCGCTTCGCTACTTGCTCATGAACGCAGTCGCTTTGCGACCTGTCAGTGGGAGCTTTCAACTATTATAATATTATAATGAGTTACCGCAGATATTACAAGGAGAAGCTTTGCGCCTTAGAAAGTGTTTGAAAAACCCCCTTGATTAACTTTCTCAAAAACGCTATACTAAAACATGTTTAAAATGCAATCTTTTCCAGGTTTGCTAAATGTACTCTCAGGATCTATAAAAAGGAGGATTTTACTATGGTATATAAAACAAAAGGCACCTGCTCTTCAGAAATTCATGTGGATCTGAACGGCGATACGATCGAACACGTAACATTCGTTGGCGGCTGCTCCGGAAATACACAGGGCGTTGCCAAACTGGTAGAAGGCATGAAGGCCGAGGACGCAATCGCACGTCTTGAGGGCATCCGCTGCGGCGTTCGTCCGACATCCTGCCCGGATCAGCTTGCAAAGGCTCTGAAGCAGGCACTCGGGAAGTAAAATCATCTAAGATCACGCCAGATATTCAAAAAGGACTTGCTGGAAAACGATTCGTCGTTTTGCAAGTCCTTTTACATTGAGAACCAATTAGCAGAAGTTTCATTCAAACTATCAGCCCTCTTTTTCTGCTCCGTAGATTTCTTCATTGATTTGATCCAGACTCATGCCCTCAGGAAAATATTTCGCTGATTGATTCCTCAAGCTCCAAAATGCATTCATTGCTTTTTTCCTTACATTATCAACAGTTTCTATTTTCTCTGTTACATTATTCTCAGAGGAGCGTTGAATCTGGCTCATAGTATATCTGCAATTTTCCATTTTTTCTTGTCGTCACCTCAGCAGATATTTTAAACAGATCCCTGATTCTTTCCGGCGTAAGAACCTCCGATGGAGTACCACAGCATACAATTTTCCCATCATTCATAAGAATCAGCTTGTCACAATAATATGCTGCAATATTTAAATCATGAACCGATGAAAAAACAGTAATATTCTGTGATTTCAAAATATTCATAATCTGATACTGATATCCCACGTCCAAATGATTGGTTGGCTCATCCAAAACAATCATCTTTGCCTGCTGCGTAAGGGCTCTTGCAATCAGCACACGCTGCTTCTCTCCACCGGAAAGGCTCAGAAAACTGCGTTCTTCATACCTTTCCATGCCCACTTTTTTAAGCGATTCTCTGGCAATTCTACGATCTTCCGCTGTCGTTTCCCCAAGAAGTTTTTTATGTGCATAACGCCCAAGCAACACCATGTCCATCACATACAGATCAAACTCCACATTATTTTCCTGTACCATGACAGACATTTTTTTTGCTGATTCGCGATTACTTAACTCTGAAATATCTTTTCCATCCAGATAAACCGCACCCTGATCCGGTCTGTAAACTCTGTATATATTTTTGAGCAACGTCGATTTTCCACACCCGTTCGGACCAACAAGTCCAACAAATTCTCCCTCTTTGATTTCAAGGGTGACATCATTTACAATCTTCTGGCTATTAATTGAATAAGTTAATCCTTTCACCTGTAACTGAATCATTTTTTACCTCCAAAAGACCGTTCACCTTTTCTGATAAGAAACAGGAAGAATGGCGCACCAAAAAACGCTGTTACCACTCCAATTGATAATTCCTGCGGCGACACTACGACACGTGACAACACATCGCAGATAATCATGAAGAATCCGCCAATCAAAACAGCAGCCGGAATCAACCGTTTATGACCGGAACCAACAATTGCCCTTGTCATATGTGGAATTACCAGACCTACAAATCCGATTACGCCACTGATCGAAACAATAATTCCTGTAAGAATCGTTGAAAGCAAAATAACGCAAAACTTCAGGCGATGTAAATTCACTCCAAGCGTTATCGCAGCATCATCTCCAAGCATCAGCACGTCCAATGCCTTGTGGAAAAAGAACACTATAATTGCACAGATAATAAATGCAACCATTCCATAAAACATCTTTTCCCAGGTGGCGCCGCCAAGCGAACCAAGCATCCAATATAATGCTGATTTTACTTTATCCGTAGATGTATTTGAATGATAAACACAAAAATTTGTATATGCAGAAAAAAGCGCAGACACCGCAACGCCCGATAAAACAAGCTGTGTAGACGTAATGCGGTTATTAATTGTTGCAAATTTCATCGCCAGTACAAGTGCCAGAAGCGCTCCAAGGGTTGCGCCAAACATAGTACTGTATTTTCCACAGAATGAAAACCATCCAAAAATAATCGCACTTACTGCGCCTGCCGACGCTCCCGATGATATTCCGAGCACATACGGATCAGCAAGAGAATTTTTCGTCAGCGCCTGCATAAGAATTCCGCAAAGAGAAAGTCCCGCACCTACCACAAATGCAAGAATAATACGCGGCATACGTATTGTCCAGATAATAGAATCTGTATTTTTATTCCAGGTTGGTTCAAATGTCTCCCTCCCTGTCAAATGATTTACCAATACTTTTCCGATTATTTCCGGGCTGATGTCCACACTGCCGACCAGAACTGAAACCACCAGTACCAAAAGCAACAATAGCAACATTGTAATAACAAACGCCGTATACTGTGCTTTTGATCTAAGCGGAAGCATTTCTTTTATTTTTTTATTCATAACAGTTCTCCATCGAATGGAAATCGGCGCAGAAATCCTTTCCACGCCGCTTCCTGTTTTTTTCTATTTTTCACTGACACTTTAGTCAAATGAGTCTTTTTCACTTTACTGAAATTTTTCCGGATATAAATAAGATGCAATTTCACGCACCATATCGGCAGAACCACAGCTGCCTTCCAGGTCATCCAGATTTACTGCATAAACTCTTCCGTTCACAACGGCGTCCACATTTGCAAGCGCCTCGTTGTTCATAACAAAGTCAATGGTTTCATCACCCTCATCCGCATATACATTGCAGATAATTACCTGTGGATTTCTTTCAACAACCTGCTCAATCGAAACATTCGCCCATGCCTTGTCGACATCATCAAAAATGGAAATACCACCGGCAAGCTTGAAAATATCACCCGGAAGCCCCTGACACGCGGTGAAAAATTCATCTGTTCCTGAATCATAATTAAAAATTGTAATTGGGTTTTCATAAGCTTCATCACCAATTGCCGCGTGTACTTCCTCAATAGTTTTCTTCATCTCGTCGATTCTTTCCTGCGCACGCTCCTCAACACCAAAAATCTGTCCGAGTGTTTCATAATCTTTGTAAACATCCTCAAAGGTCGCAAAGTCTGTACACATATACGGCGTATACATATTGATACCGTTTGATTCGCAAAAATCTCTGTTAAAATAATCCTCACCAAATGTAGAATCCCAGCCAATCAGGAAATCCGGTGATACAGAAAGCATCTGTTCTTTTGAAATTGTTTTTCGATCACCGATCCAATTGTTCGGAATCGTATCGCGTCCCGGAAAATCATGGAAATAAACATCATGATTATGTGTAAATGCGATTATATTATTTTCAAGCCCGAGATCAAGAAGAACGTCCGTCAACTGATTACTAATAGAAACGGCACGTGTAGGCGGCTCTGTAAAAGTTTCCTCCACTTTGTCGCCAAGACCGCTTCTTTCCAAATCAACTGTGATGGTTACCGGTGCATAATCATCAGCTGCTATACTGCCCATAACAGGAAAAGCTGCAAAGCATGACGCCAGTATAAATGCTGTAATTTTTCTCTTCATCTGTTTTTCCTCCATCTTCTTTTGCACTAATTTCTGTTCTGGTAAGCGCATACTTACAATTTCTCTCTTTTTCCGCTCAGATAAAATCCCCTTTAAAAATTTTTCCAAACACAAAAAAGCGGTCGCAAATTCACGACCGCTTTTATCTCGTTTTCTGTTCAAAGGACATAAAAAACCCTATGCAGAACAATGTGAAAAAGACGAATCGTGGACTGCAATTCGAAATTTTACACACAGGCAGGTCTCCTGACTTCGATCATCGTTGCTTTTCCCTTCCCAAGAAACTCTCAGTGGCTTTTAAAAACAACTCCCGTACACAGTGACAGCATCGTGTCAGATTTTCACTGACTTCCCTCTTTTTCATCATTCCTATATACCGATGAAACACCTGTATGCTACATTACGCTTCCATACGCGCCATATCATACTATATGGTTACAATCTTGTCAATACAACTCTGTTACATTGCTGCCTATATAGAATCTCTAAAGTTTTGTTACATCCTCCGAAATTTTTGATATCGCTCTTCCCTGATCTCTTCCCCGCTTTTTTTCTCATAGCGTTCCAGAAAGCCCTCAATTTCCGCTCTCAGTCGCTGTGCCAGACTGTCCATCCGCGCGCGGTCTGCAGTTATCAGCGTGTCTGCTTTTCTTTCTTTTTGTGCTGTGGCCACCTGATTTTTGGGCAACAGATTTTTCGTCTTTTGTTTCCCTGTCAGTTCAGCCTGTTCCTGCTCCGGTACTTCTTCCAGTTCTTCGCTTTCCGCCAGCACCTTATCAATCACTCCAAGCTTTTTCAGCTCCACAGCTGTCATCTTCATCACCTCTGCTGCCTCAGCCGCACGTTTGCCATTCTTCCACAGAATCGCGGCAAAGCCCTCCGGTGAGAGAATCGAATAGACAGAATTTTCCAGCATCCATACCTCATTTGCCATCGCAAGTGCCAGTGCGCCTCCGGAACCGCCCTCTCCGATAATAATCGAAAGCACCGGAACTGTGAAACCGGCAAGCTCAAACAAGTTCCTTGCAATTGCCTCTCCCTGTCCGCGCTCCTCCGCTTCCACTCCGCAAAATGCTCCTGGCGTATCCACAAACAAAATAATGGGTCTTCCAAATTTCTCCGCCTGCTTCATCAGCCGCAGTGCCTTCCGATAGCCCTCTGGATTCGGCATGCCGAAATTACGCACCTTGTTTTCCTTTGCGCTGCGTCCCTTCTGTTCCCCAATCACCGTCACATAACGATCACCAAGCTGTGCTACCCCCGCAATCACAGCCCGGTCATCTCCGTAAAGCCGGTCTCCATGCAGTTCCAGAAAACGATCAAACACAGTACTGATATAATCTCCGGATACCGGTCGTGTCATGCTGCGCGCTGCCTGTACCTGGTCCCAGGCCGAAACCTCCTGTGTGCATTTTCCTGTTTCCTCTAACTGTGCCATATTACCTCCTGTTTCCGATCCGCGACCTCTTTAAGCATTCCTGCTGCTCGCTCCGGTTTTTGCGTTCATCCGCACATTTCATCCACTGCTTCGCAGCAAAAACGAAAGTGTTCCTCTCATCTGATCTCTTTTTACAATCCGGTCAATAAATCCATGCTTCTGCAAAAATTCTGCGCTTTGAAATCCTTCCGGGAGCTTCTGCCCGATCGTCTGCCGGATCACCCGTGCCCCTGCAAAACCGATCATCGCACCCGGCTCTGCGAGGATCACATCTCCAAGCATTGCAAAGCTAGCCGTTACCCCGCCCATAGTCGGATCTGTAAGCACCGGAATATAAAGCCCTCCATGCTCACTGTATCGCTGAAGTGCCTGCGATATCTTTGCCATCTGCATCAGAGACACGATTCCTTCCTGCATCCGTGCTCCTCCGGAACAACAAAACAGTATAACCGGAAGTGCTTCCGTTTCTGCCCGTTCGATCAGACGGGTCAGTCTTTCACCGACTGCCCATCCCATGCTGCCCATCAGAAAATCTGCAGACATTGCCCCGATTGCAACCGGAATCCCCCGGATCGCAGCCGTTCCTGTCAGAACCGCATCTGCCAGGCCTGTCTTTGCACGCAGCTGCTCCAGCTTTTCCTCATACTCTGGAAAATCCAGCGGATTCCCCCCGCACAGATCCGCATCCCACTCCTGAAAGGAATGCACATCTGCCGTCATGCGAATCCTGGTCAGCGGATCGATTCTGAATCCAGTTCCACACTTTGGACAGCAGTACCAGTTATCTCTTACATCCTTTTCATACAGAATTTTCTTACAGGAACCGCATTTGCGAAACATCCCGTCCGGTACCTGTGGGAGGATTTCCTGCCAGTTTTCCTTTCCGGCTCTTTGCTCTTCCCTGCCAGTGTTTTCTGCCTCTGTCACAGCCGGTCTTTTGAATTTGTCTCTGAGCATCTGTTTTTCCTTTCTGTCTCACGGGCGTTCTCTTTGAATTTTACAGCCGTTCTCCTTTTACCTTCTCTTCCAGTATTTTATTGATCGCATTCATATCTGCCTTTGCAAACTCTCTGCTGCCCACAAGCTCGTACTGAAAATCCGCATTCGTCGTGATCCCCTCTATAACCAGCTCTCCAAGCGCACTGCGCATCTTCCAGATCGCCTCATCTCTCGTTGGTGCATGCACAATGACCTTTGCAAGCATAGAATCATAAAACGGCGGTACGGTATATCCCTGATACAGCGCCGTATCGACACGTATTCCATTTCCTCCCGGCAGATACAGGCCTGTGATCTTTCCTGCACACGGAAAGAAATTATGCTCCGGATCCTCCGCGCTGATTCTGCACTCTATTGCATGACCGGAAAAATGAACCTCTGCCTGTCTGTAAGAAAGAGGGTATCCTGCAGAAATAAGTATCATCTGTTTTACCAGATCGACACCGGTTACTGCCTCTGTTACGGGATGCTCCACCTGAATACGCGTGTTCATCTCCATAAAATAGAAATTCTGCTCATCATCCACAAGAAACTCAACGGTACCGGCGCTGAAATAACCGGCTGCCTTTGCCGCACACACCGCTGCCCTTCCCATTTTTCTGCGCGTCTCCTCTTTGAGGAAAGCAGACGGTGTCTCTTCAATCATTTTCTGATGACGGCGCTGAATCGTACAGTCACGGTCTCCGAGCTGGATCACATTCCCATTCTTATCTCCGAGTATCTGAAATTCAATATGGTGTGCTCCGCCCAAAAACTTCTCCACATACATCCTTCCATCCCCGAAGGACTGTATTGCCTCCTGCTGTGCCACTGCAAACAATTCCGCAAAGACTTCCTTTGACGCAGCCTCTCGCATTCCCTTTCCGCCACCTCCGGCCGATGCCTTGATCATCACCGGATAACCGATCTGATCCGCAAATGCTTCTGCCTCCTGCGCATCCTCTGTCGCTTCTTCCATACCTGGAATGACCGGTACTCCCGCCGCAATCATCGTCTGGCGCGCCTGCGATTTATCTCCCATCTTTTCAATACTCTCCGGCGACGGACCGATAAAATCGATGCCGCACTGTTGACACATCCGCGCAAATTTTGTATTTTCAGAAAGAAATCCAAACCCCGGATGTACTGCCTGTGCACCGGAAACGAGTGCCGCACTGAGCACCTGTTCCATATTCAGATAGCTTTCTGCCGCACGCGGCGGGCCGATACAGATCCGCTCATCTGCAAGCTGTGCATGCAATGCTTCTCTGTCTGCCTCTGAGCATACCGCTACCGTTGCAATTCCAAGCTCTCTGCAGGCACGAATGATCCGCACCGCGATCTCCCCCCGGTTTGCAATTAAAATTTTCTGATACATATTTCCTCCTGCTGCAGACACGCTTGCCGCTGTTGATTTCTCCAAAAAGCGGCAGAAAACTGCTGCCTGATCTCCGTAGCGATCCTGTATTCCTGCCTTTTACTGTATCACAAATGTCAGCTCTGCCTCCGTGCAGAGCTCACCGTCTATATATGCCGTCGCTTTCGCCACACCTACCGGTCCTTTGCATTTGATCAGCTCAACCTCCATACGCAGAACATCTCCCGGCACTGCCTTTTTGCGAAATCTTGCCTTATTGATCCCGCCAAAAAATGCCAGCTTCCCTTTATACTCCTCACAAGATAAAAGAGCGACCGCACCCGTCTGGGCAAGCGCTTCACAGATCAGTACACCCGGCATTACCGGCTCCTGTGGAAAATGACCCGCAAAAAATGGCTCGTTATACGTTACAGCCTTACAGCCCACTGCACGTTTTCCCGGCTCCAGCTCATCAATACGGTCAATTAGAAGAAACGGCGCACGATGCGGCAAAATTTCCATGATTTCTTTTGTATTCAATCTCATTTTATTCCTACTCCTGCTCCCGGCGAATTTTAATCAGCGGCTGGCCGTATTCCACCATCTGTTCATTCTCGGCTACAATTGCTTCTACGATCCCACTGCAGCCTGCATTTACTTCGTTCATCAGCTTCATTGCTTCCACAATCCCGATTGTCTGACCTTCCTTTACTACATCGCCCACCTTTACGAACGGCTCTGCGTCCACAGACGGCGCTGTATAAAACGTGCCAACCATCGGACTCTCCTGCGTATAGATTCCTGCAGCCTTCTCCTTTGCTTCTCCGGCCTGTGTTCTTTCCTCCGAAATTCTTGCGCCTTTGCTGCCCTGCGGCAGCTCTTCTTCCGGCATTCTTGCGCCTTTGCCGCTCTGCGACGGCTCTTCTTCCGAAATCCTGCCGTTTCTGCTGCCCTGCGTCCACTCTTCTTCCGAAATTTTGCCGTTTCTGCTGCCCTGCGTCCATTCTTCTGCCGGAATTCCGCCTGTTTCCTGTTTCCCCTGAATCTTAATGCGCGCATCCGCATCCTGATATTCAAACAGTGCCAGATCTGCCTCCTTCACACGGTCTATTACTGTAAGAATTTCTTCCAGTTGAAAATTCATATCGCTTATACTCCTGATTTTCTATTGTGTCTCTGCCAAACGTGCTCTAAGTATCTCACCCGATAAACTTCTTGACCAGCAGGCTTCCGTTATGTCCTCCAAACCCAAGAGAATTACTGATCGCTGCAGTCACTTCCCGTGACACTGCCTCTTTTGTATAATTCAGATCCATTTCCTCTTCTGCTTCTTCAAATCCTGCTGTCGCATGGATATAATTCTCCTGTACCGTTTTTACACATACAATAAATTCCACCGCTCCGGCCGCTCCAAGCATATGCCCGGTCATCGATTTTGTAGAATTAACATTTAGCTGATAGGCAGCCTCACCAAAGGCTTTTTTGATCGCACGCGTTTCAAAAAGATCATTGTGATGCGTTCCTGTTCCGTGTGCATTGATATACTGCACCTCATGCTCTGTCAGTCCTGCCTCCTGCATAGCCAGCTGCATGGCGCGTGCTGCTCCTTCTCCATCCTCACACGGAGACGTAATGTGGTACGCATCACACGTTGCGCCATATCCGCCAACCTCGGCAAGGATCTGTGCTCCGCGTGCCTGAGCATGCTCATACGATTCCAGGACTACCACGCCTGCTCCTTCTCCCATGACAAAGCCACCTCTTCGCTTATCAAACGGCAGGGATGCCGCCAGTGGATCTTCCGATGTGCTCAATGCCGTCAGTGCTCCAAAACCGCCGATTCCAAGCGGACAGATCGCCGCCTCTGTGCCGCCCGCCACCATCACGTCCGCATCGCCGCACTGGATTGCCCGAACAGCCTCCCCGATGGAATGTGTTCCGGTCGCACAGGCCGTCACAACATTGATACACTTTCCTTTCAGCCCGAAATGGATCGCCACATTTCCTGCAGCCATATTTGAGATCATCAGCGGGATCATCAGCGGCGGAATGCGCCCCGGACCTTTTGCCTCCAGTTTCTCATACGATTTTTCCATAATCGGCATACTTCCGATCCCGCAGCCTACCGAGACACCGATTCGTGTCCGGTCTTCCATTTCAAGCGTAAGTCCGGATTGCTCGATTGCCTGCGCACTTGCCGCTACCGCGTATTGACTGAAAAGCTCCATTCTCTTTGCTTCTTTAAAGTCCATTGTTGCAAGCGGATCAAAATCCTTTACCTGTGCCGCCAGCTTCGTTTTATATTTTTCCGTATCAAAACGGTCAATCCGTCCGATTCCGACTGTTTTCTTTTTCAGATTTTCCCAGAATTCCTCTGTCGTATTTCCGATTGGAGAAATTACTCCGGTTCCTGTCACCACTACTCTTTTCATTCCGCTATTTCCTCGTACCATATCCATCTCTTATATTCCCATGCCGCCGTCTACCGAAAGCACCTGTCCGGTAATATAGCAGGCATGCTCAGAAGCCAGAAATGCCGCTGCCTGCGCAATATCCTCCGGTCTTCCCATCCGTCCGAGCGGGATCTGCGCCATCACCGCCTCTTTCACCTTCTCCGGAAGAACCGATGTCATATCCGTATCTATATACCCCGGTGCAATCGCATTCACGGTAACATTTCTTCCGGCCAGCTCCTTTGCCAGACACTTCGTCATTCCGATCAGTCCTGCTTTTGCCGCGCAGTAATTAATCTGTCCTGCATTTCCTCTCACACCGGAAATCGAAGATATATTAATAATCCTGCCGCTGCGCTTCTTCATCATCTGTTTTCCGGCCAGCTTCATACAAAAAAATGCACCCTTCAGATTTGTATCAATCACTGCATTAAATTCCTGTTCCGTCATTCTGACTGCCAGACCGTCTCTCGTTATCCCTGCATTGTTGACCAGAATATCCACGGTTCCAAGCTCCTGCTGCACACAGGCAAATAATTCCTGGCACGCTTCTTCCTTTGAAACATCTGCCCGAATCGCAGCCGCCCGTCTGCCAAGCGCACGGATTTCGCTTACTGTCTGCTCCGCCGCCTCTTTTGATCCGCTGTAATTTACCGCCACATCCGCGCCGTAACCGGCAAGTGTAAGTGCAATTGCCCGTCCGATTCCACGCCCGCCGCCTGTTACCAGTGCAACTTTCCCACTCAGCATCGTATTCCTCCTGCTTTATATCCAACCTTTTTATGACTTCTTTTATGACTTCTTTTATGACTTTTTTATGACTTCTTTTATGACTTATTTCCTGATTCTACCAATCTGTTTACTGCTTCCAGATCTTCCTCTGTCTCCACATTGTAAATCTGCAGTGACCGGTCAATTTTTTTTGCAAAACCACTGAGCGTATGCCCCGGTCCGATCTCAATAAACGTATCCACTCCATTTTGGATCATATATTCCATACTCTGCTGCCAGCGCACCGGCGAACACACCTGCCGTCCGAGCAGCTCCTTTAACTCGTCCGGATCATCTTCCTCCTCTGCGGTTACATTGGAAACAAATGCAGCCTGCGGCCTGCGAACCTCATAGTCTTCCAGCAGATTTCTCAGCTTTTCTCCAGCCCCTGCAAGCAGCGGAGAATGAAACGGACCACTCACCTGGAGCGGCACAACCCGCGAAGCTCCTGCTGCCAGCATCTGCTTGCCGGCCTCCTCTACCGCCCCGGCCTCACCGGTAATCACCTTCTGTCCCGGATAATTATAATTCGCCACTCCGACAATTCCTTCTGTCTTTTCACAGATTTCTTCCACCGGAATCGGTTTTTTTCCGATCACCGCAGCCATTGCCCCTTTTCCTGATGGGACCTCTTCTTCCATATAGACACCGCGTCGGCATACGATCTGAACGGCATCCTCCAGTGACAGCGTTCCGGCAGCCGTCAGCGCACAGTATTCCCCTAGACTCAACCCCGCTACGTAATCCGCATGAATTCCCGTTTCCTTCACTGCTTCAAGGATTGCACAGCTCGCCGTCAGAAGCGCCGGCTGTGTATATTTTGTCTCATGGATTTTATCGTTTTCTTCAAAGCAGATCTCCTCCATAGAAAACCCGGCGGCCTTTGAAGCCCGTTCAAACACTGCACGACAGCTTGGAAACTGCTTATAAAATCCTTTTGCCATTCCTACGTACTGTGCTCCCTGTCCTGGGAAAATAAACGCTGTCTTACCCATTTTCATTTCTCCTGTCATTTTTCAGAAAATTCCCTGCCCGATTCAGCCTAGCTTTTCTGTTTACCACGTCCGATTCAGCTCAGCTTTTCTGTTTACCACGTCTGATTCAGCAGGTGCTCTGCTTCCGTCATGATTCCTTCAATAATCTCTCTGCAGGTGCTTTCTTCTTCTATCATACCTGCGATCTGACCGGCCATTAAGGTTCCGTAATCCACATCTCCGTCCACTACTGCCTTACGCAGCGCACCGACAGTCAAGGACTCCAGTTCCTCAAAGCTATAGCCATTCTGCTCTCTTCGCAGATATTCCCGTGTCATTTTATTGCGCAGTGCGCGCACCGGATGACCGCCGGAACGCCCCGTCACAACAGAATCAATATCCTTTGCCCTTAAGATCTGCTGCTTATAACGCGGATGCACGATACACTCCTTTGATACCACAAACCGTGTTCCAATCTGAACGGCCTGCGCCCCAAGCATTCTTGCTGCCGCAAATCCGCGTCCATCCGCAATTCCGCCTGCTGCAATCACCGGAATTGAAACCGCATCCACAACCTGCGGTACCAGAGTCATTGTCGTACTTTCCCCAATATGACCACCGGATTCACAGCCTTCTGCTACTACCGCATCTGCACCTGCGCGCTGCATCAGCTTTGCAAGTGCGACTGAAGCAACCACCGGAACCACCCGGATCCCTGCTTCTTTCCACTGCCTCATATAAATTCCAGGATTGCCTGCGCCGGTCGTTACTACCGGCACCTTCTCTTCTGCCACTACCCGTGCTACTGCTTCTGCATGCGGACTGAGCAGCATAATATTTACACCGAACGGACGATCTGTCATCTCCCGTGTCTTTCGGATTTCATCGCGCACATATTCACACGGAGCATTTGCCGCCGCAATGATTCCAAGTCCTCCGGCATTTGAAACTGCCGCCGCCAGATTGTGCTCTGCCACCCATGCCATTCCGCCCTGGATCACCGGATATTTAATTCCAAACAGGTCACAGATCTCTGTCTTTTTCATTCTTACTCAATTCCTTTCTGTTTCAGATACTCGATGACCGCCTGCACCGTCGTCAGTTTTTCCAGATCCTCTGTCGGAATCTCCACATCATATTCCTCTTCCAGCGCCATCACCAACTCAAACAGATCCAGTGAATCCGCTCTTAAATCCGCCTTAAAATCTGTTTCCGGCTTTACCTCTGACTCCTCTACATGAAGCTGCTCTGCTACGATCTCGATTAATTTCTCTAACATTTCTTTTTCCTCCATATAAACAATATAATATTATATACATATGATACGTTGCTTTAAAAAAGCGTAAAAAACCCCAAATCCGCCTGTGTTTCAAGGCGAACCACATTGTCCCTGCCCTGTCTTTTGCAGTCCGTCAAAACAGACATTCGCAATCCGCTTCGCTGCCTGCTCATAACTTGGCAGCTGCTTATTGTTCCTCGCACCCCTGCAGGGGCTCGTTTAAAACCTCTGACTATGCCGCATGTACTCTCCGGCTGCCGGCCACCTGATGGATTCGTCTCAGCCAGTCATGCTTTCTGCAAACCAGAATCGCTACTCCTGTCAGTGCAAGTGATCCTGCCGTTACTCCTGCCACCAGTGCCGCATGTTTTCCAAGCTGCCTCTGTTTCGGTACCATCAGAGCCGTTCCATTTTCCAGATCACATTCCGGAAAACCTTCCTCCAAAATCTCCGGCTCAATATAACTCATCACATCGATCAGCCGGTTCTCATTCCACAGATTCATCTTCCCACCTCTTTTCTGTAACGCTTCGTGATTTTTTTCCGCAGACGCGACAGCTTGCTGTCCACCGCATTCTCCGTCATTTCCATTGACTCCGCAATCTGCTTTGTACTCTGAAGATAATAAAAACGGCGAAGCACCAGTTCCTTATCTTTTTTCTTCAGTTCATGCAGAATTCTGTTCAGCGCCTGCACTTCCTCCCGGAAAATCATCTGCTGCTCTACATTCTGCCTGTAATCGATATAGTCTGACTGAATCGTATCCGATTCATCCATTCCTTCCAGCTCCTCCAGCTTTTTCAGCTTTCGCAGATGATTCAGCGCTGCATTCCGCGTCACTGCCTTCAGATACGTTTTAAAAGAAGCTTTTTCAAAATCATACAGATGTCCTTTCATCCAGATCTTCATATAGACATCATTGATACATTCTTCCACTGATTCACTCCGATCCCCTAAAATTGTCACCGCAATGTATCGAATCAGCTTCTCATACCGCTGTGCCATCAGTGAAACAGCCCGTTCATCCTTTGCCGCAAGAAATTCTATAATATCGTGATCCACCGTTTCCTCCTTCCCCGGAATTTTTTCTTTCCTGTTGTACCATCATATACTTATACACACAAAAACAGAGAACCTTGCAAAAAATTTTACAAAAATTCTCTGTTTTCTTTTTTCACTGATCCAAACTCTCTTTTCCAGACCTGCAAATCCGGTCAGAAATCCTGCCTTTCCAGGTTGCCCCATATTATTTCCAGTAAATCGTAATCAAATAAAATTCGTTTTCCGTATGATACCGGTAATTCCAGCTTGTAACTCCATTCATTTTCATCAGATACTGCCCCGCATCATTGAGCATACCATTTTCAAACAGCTCGTATTTTGCACTCTCATATGCCTCACTGCTGCCGAATTTCATTACGATACTGGCTTCCCCATTCCACACAGAATTCATCAGTGCATTATAAATCGTATTATAGTCAAACGTCTCATAATAGAAGCCGTTCAGCTTGTAATAGTTATAATTATCTGCCGTACATTCCGGCAACTCCACAGAATCAGAGGGCACATGCGTCCGAAACAGCTCCGTCTGTGTACAGCACAGATAATTGTAATTAATTACTGTATCTGTCCCTTCCCCGTCAATTTTATTGACGAATACCGGATCTCCCCAGGTCACATCCACATAATAATAATCATCGCCGATGCGCACCATATTCCATCCATGATCGCCCCCATCTGTGATTGTTCCTGTAATATAAGTACAGAATAGCCCGAGGCGATGCAGAATATACTGAAATGCCTTTGAGTATCCGGCGCACACAGATTTTCTGTAAAGCAATGCGCTTTGAATATTCTGCGTATCGGTTCCATTTGCGTCATAATCTACCGTATTAATGAGATATTCATAGACATACTTGATTTTTTCATAATCCGAAGCCTCCGACCAGATCTGACTAATACATGCATCCGCAGCTGCTTCCAGCTCCGCCTTCATTGAATCCCGATCCTCTGACGCCACTGTCGTTTCCAAGGAATACGATACGACCGAATGTGACAGTCCGGATTCCTCCACCTGCGCGCTTGTTCCAATCCAGAAAATCTCCGGATGATCCGAAAGCACCGCATAATATGCACGCCAGAAATCATCCACGCCAATCGCTGACAGGAAGCTTCCCTCATCTTCATTCTTCATGATATGCACATAAATTTCACGGTACGCCTCATGAAGCTCCTCCGGCAGATGATCATAATAATACTCCTCCACCTGCGTCTGCAGTCCGGCATCAATCGCCGCTTCCTCCCAGTGTTCCTCTCCTCCGTCTGCCCACTGGTACTGTACCCGTTTTACGACACTGCAGCCAGGCAGCATACCTGCAAGTAATCCGGCACACAGGATGCCGGTCAGATATTTCGCTGTTTTTTTCCAAAATCGATACATCATTTTTCCTTACTGAACCTGTCTGGAACATGTTATCCACATCCATGCTTCCGGTTCGGTGACTTATCCACTGATATCCACCTTATTGTACACGAAAGCGGCTGAAAAAACCAGCCGCTTTCCAACAGAATCACCGTTCCCACTTATCACAAAGTGCATGGATTTCCCTGGTGAACCGTTCCAGATCGCGATTCGCACCACCTTCGTTTTTACGAATCACACCAACAAGACGCTGCCCCGCTGCTACAAGCTTCTGATATATCTTTGATACCTTCGCAGCCGCAGTCATCTGCGTCGTCTTCTCAATCCGTACGCCCTGCGGATTCCGAATAAACTCATTTGCCGCAAGATCAAATTCCGTTCCGGAATACGGTGCATACGCATCCAGCCCAAGTTCATCCCGAAGCCTTTCAGTAAACAGATCACACACCGTGTCCTCACCGTGCACGACAAATACTCTCTGCGGCTTTTCTTTAAAGGCTGAAATCCAGCGGATCAGTCCCTTGTTATCTGCATGACCGCTGATACCGGGCAGCCGGCAGATCTCCGCATATACTTCAATCTCCTCACCAAACAGCTTCACATTTTTCGCACCCTCCAGAAGTGCCCGCCCAAGCGTCCCATGCGCCTGATATCCGACAAATAGGATCGTCGATTCCTTTCTCCACAGATTATGCTTCAAATGGTGCTTGATCCGCCCCGCATCACACATGCCGCTCGCCGACAGGATTACCTTTGGACGCATATCCTCATTAATCGCTCGTGAATCATCCGTTGTCACCGACGTTTTCAGCCCCGCAAACCCGATCGGATTTACTCCCCTGTGAATCAGATCCAGCGCTTCTTCATCAAAGTCACTCCACATATGCTGCCGGAAGATATTCGTTGCCTCAATTGCCAGCGGACTATCCACCCAGACCTCAAATCCATCATGATTTTTTACCAGTCCTTCCTCCTTGATCCGCCGGATAAAATATAACATCTCCTGCGTTCTTCCAACCGCAAAGGATGGTACAACCACATTTCCGCCCCGATCAAACGTCCTCTGGATCACCTGTGCCAGCTCCACTGCATAATCGACCGGCGCATCATGACTCCGATCTCCATACGTTGATTCCATGATCACATAATCCGCACTGTCCAGATACTGCGGATCCCGGATCAACGGCTGATTTGTATTTCCAATATCACCGGAAAAAACGAGCTTCTTTTCTGTTCCGTTCTCCTCAATCCATACCTCAATCGACGAAGACCCCAGCAAATGCCCAGCATCCGTGAACTGAATTCTCATACCTTCCGCAATCCGTATTTCCTTCTTATATTCACACTGAACAAAACATTTCAGCACTCCAAGCGCATCATCCATATCGTAAAGCGGCTCTACCGGCTCACGACCGGCTCTTTTCCCCTTCCGATTTCGCCACTCTGCCTCAAACATCTGAATATGCGCACTGTCACGCAGCATGATGCTGCAAAGATCTGCTGTCGATGCCGTTGCAAAAATCTGCCCCTGAAACCCATTTTTATAGAGCAGCGGCAGCTTTCCCGAATGATCCATATGCGCATGCGTCAGCAGCACCATATCCACATCCGCCGGTTTGATCGGCAGCTCCTCATTCTCATAAATATCCGGTCCCTGCTCCATCCCACAATCTACCAGTACCCGTTTTCCACACGCCTCAATCAAAAAACAGCTGCCCGTCACCTCATGTGTTGCTCCAAGAAATGTTAGTTTCATAAAAGCCATCCCCCACTTTCCGCCTTCAAGGCAAACCTCTTTCTATAGCAAAACCATAAAATAATGCAATCAGAACGGTTTGAATGCATTATTTTATAGTTTTGCTATAATTAATTGCATATTCCGCAAGAACTGCGCATCCGTTCCAGAGGAACGGAGCGCCATTCCGCTTCAAACTGAGCAAAGCTCAGCAGGTTGATTAATTACTATTGGTTATTCTGCGATCTCTGCCAGGAAA
>Ga0129317_1000190_pt1 | contig 77949 bp, 102 predicted proteins | sample Cm1ome_FD_94430 | JGI IMG/M metagenome (GOLD analysis project Ga0129317, IMG submission 94430) | Eastern black-and-white colobus group fecal microbial communities from Wisconsin, USA - Cm1105 metagenome | ecosystem: Host-associated > Mammals > Digestive system > Large intestine > Fecal | place...
TGAAAAGTTTTGGGTCTCAAAAAGCATAGCACATTATGTGAAGCAACTGCGCCAGGAATCCTCTCCTGGCGCAGTTTTCACATCTGTTCTTCTCATAACGACCATGATTAAATAAACGCTGTTATGTTGAGCTTCACATAATAGTGTTGCCATCCCCTGCGTGGAATTTATCATGGACAGACTAGCAGTTGCCGTTCTCTGTGCATGACCTTCTCCATTATGCTTGGGTTTACACCTTCTTCTTTGTTGGTGTTGGTAATAGCTTTTGCCAATAGCTTTAGATATACTTGCGTTGCAAAATCGAGGAAAGGAGCAACGGCTCATGGCAGAGAAAACAAAAAATCTATGCGCACAAATCCCCGAGTCCCTGCATGACATGGTCCGAACCAGGCAGCAGGAATCCGGCAAGACCCTGAGTGAATACATCACAGAGCTGCTCACAAATTACTATAACAATCAGAAAGGACTGGGAACCATGGAAAACACAAGAACTCTCGCGGTGCAAATCGATGCCGAGCTGTTCGACCGGCTTGATGACTACCTGAAGAAGAACAAACTCAAGAAACGGAACTTCATCAGTGACCTCATTCGCAAGGTGCTGGATGAAGCAGAGCGGACAGAAGATGCTCCCGCTCCGTCCAATGATGCGGAGTGATCGATCAGGAAGGCTGGTGCAGGCGCACCGGCCTTCTCTCTGTTTAAGGAGGTGTGGAAGTGTTTATCTACCCTGACAACCTAAAGGCGAAAGCAAAGCTGTGGCTGTGGGAACTGAAGGATGTGGCCGTCATCGGCATTGGTCTTCTGTTCTCTGTATTGGCGCTGACTCAGGGCGCGGGAATGTTCCTGTTGGTGGTGACCGTCTCGTATGCCTTTCTCTCTATCCGCACGGACGGCGCCAGCATACTGGACTACCTCAAGTGTGCGGTCTGCTTTCTGTTCCTGCATCAGCAATATTTTGAATGGGGGCCAACACAATGAATCGAAAACAGAAAAAGGAGCTGCGGCAGCATCAGACTACCCGGCAGCTCATGGGCATTGAACAACTCACCGAACACGGCATCAAAACTGCCAGAGGTGAGCTGATCTTTTACCTCATTAAGCCGGATAACCTGTCCATCCAGTCAGACGAGGGTGTGCGTAGTCGAGTTCTTGCGCTCACGAACCTGCTATGCAGCACTGATGACTTGTACCTGTTGGCGCTGGACTCCCGCGAGTCCTTTCAGCAAAACAAGAACTACTACCGCGACAGGCTGGACAAGGAGGAAATACCCGCTCTACGGAAACTGCTCCAACAGGATATGGCATACCTTGATGCAATCCAAGCGAGCACCGCTTCCTCTCGGGAGTTTGCCTTAGTCCATTTCATAGAAAAAACCGCTAATGCCGATCCCGGTTATGCAGTGCGGCTGGAAAAGTCTATCCGTGACTTTGGCTTCTATGTCCGAAAGGCCACGGAGCAGGACATTATGCGCTTGCTGGCCGTCTATTATCAGCAGGACATCACCACGGAGGTTTTTGAACACTACGATGGGGAAAGGTGGTTTGCCAGAAATGGAATATAAGAACATCAGGATCTCATGCATTCCCGACTGCGGGGAAAACGAGGGCGGTTACTTCTGCGAAGTGTATGCTCAGGACTGCGATGACCGCATGGACTCCTTCTGCATCCACCCCTTCGAGCTGGAGGAAAACCCCGACCCAGAATACTGGATGCGGGAGTATGCGGAGAACACCTATGAAGCCTATGTGCGGGAGGGGCTTGTGCAGCCTGCTCCCATGCAGAGCCAGACCATGTGAGGAGGTGCGAAAATGGCAACGAAAAAAGTGCAGAAGAAAAAAGGAAAGCCTGCGGCGAAACCGGCCCCGGCCGCACCGCCCAAAGACTTCCTCGACATGATCGCCCCCGCCGCCGTCCGGTTCAACACAGATCACTATATCCTTGGCGGGACATACCGGTGCGTCCTTGCGCTGAAAAGCTATCCGGTCACTACCGAAGAACTGGCAATCCTGCGGCACCTGGGTGAGAAAAGCGGTGTGACATTGCGAATCTATAATCATCGGGTCACCCCAGCCGAGCAAAACGCTATCATCCACAATGCCGCCAACAAAAACCGTATGGAGCGGAGCAACACCAATAACCTCCAGCAAAGCGTAACTGCCGAAGCAAAGCTGCAGGATGTGGTCACGCTGATCAATTCCACAAACCGCAATCAGGAGCCGCTCATCCACTGCGCAGTATTTCTCGAGCTGTCTGCCAGCGACACGGAGAGTCTGCGGACACTACGTGATGAGGTGATGGCAGAGCTGACCCGTGCAAAGATTAGCGCTGACCGCATCCTGCTCCGCCAGCGGGAAGGCTTCGGTGCTGTGAATCCGGCAGGACACAACACCTTCGGCGCGCTCTATGAGCGAGTTCTGCCTGCCTCGTCTGTTGCCAACCTTTACCCTTTTAACTATTCCGGCAAGACAGATCCTCATGGATTCTATATCGGAAAGGACAGGTACGGGTCCAACATCATCGTGGATCTGGAACGTCGCAGTGATGACAAGACCACTGGCAGCGTCCTTGTGCTTGGAAATAGTGGTCAAGGCAAAAGTTATCTGCAAAAGCTCCTTCTCTGCAATGTGCTGGAGAGCGGCAAAAATGTGCTGTGCTTCGATACCGAGCATGAACTGAAGGATCTCTGCACCAGTCTGGGCGGGTGCTTCACCGATATGATGAGCGGCCAATACATCATTAACCCGCTTGAACCGAAACTGTGGAGCATCGATTCTCTGATGGAGGCGAAAGAGGATTTTGAAGCCCCGCCAGCTTTCCGGGAACAATCAAAACTTTCCCAGCATATTTCTTTCCTGAAAGATTTCTTCAAATCGTACAAGGATTTTTCCGACCGGCACATCGACACAATCGAACTGATGCTGGAACGGCTCTACAACAAATGGAGTCTGAATGACCGAACTAACTTCTCTGTTCTGAATCCCAACGACTATCCCATCATGGCCGACCTGTACGATGTGATCGAGGAAGCATATCAGAACTATGACAGAGAAGAAAATCCTCTGTATCCCCGTGAACTTCTACAAGAGGTGCTACTGGGACTACACTCCATGTGCCGTGGGGCTGACAGCAAGTTTTTCAATGGCCATACCAATATTACTTCTCACCGTTTCCTCGTGTTCGGTGTCCGCGATCTGGTGCAGACCGGTGGAAGTCTCTGCAACGCCATGCTGTTCAACATCCTGTCCTACTTCAGCAACAAGCTGCTGGTGGAGGGCAACACCGTGGCCGGACTGGACGAGCTTCATGTGTGGATCGCCAACCAGACGGCAATCCAGTACATTCGAAATGTCCTTAAGCGTGCGAGAAAGCGAGACTCAAGCCTGATCCTTGCTTCACAGAATCTTGAGGACTTCACGCTCCCTGGCATTGCCGAGCTGACTCGCCCACTGTTCTCTATTCCCACCCACCAGTTCATCTTCAATTGCGGAAATGTCGACAGGAGGTTCTACATGGACAACCTCCAGTTGGAGAAATCCGAATACGATCTCATTCAACATTCGGAGCGCGGAATCTGTCTTTATAAATGCGGAAACGAGCGGTACCATCTGGATGTCCGTGCGCCGGAATATAAGGAGTCCCTGTTTGGCAAGGCAGGAGGAAAATAATTATGGCTGTTGATCCTGTAACCATTGCTAAGATCGCCGCCGCTGCGTTATCCGATGAGAGAGTTCGGAAAGGCATTGGTTGGATGCTGGTGGCGATTTTGGCACCACTCATCCTGCTGATAGCGGTGATATGCTCCTTCGCCTCCGGTGGTGCAGATCACAACAACGCAACTGTGGAGGCGTGCTTTTATGGAACCAGCTTCTCAGCGGAAGTCCCGGCTGAGTTTCGCAGCTATGTCTCGGAGATGCAGTCGGCTTTTTCCTCTCTGGATTCGGCGGTTGCGTCTGTTAACAGTCAGATGGAAGATGGAAGTCTTGATCCAGTCAGGGTCAAGGCGATTTTTTATGCCCTCTGCTTTGGCGCGGATATCCCGGCCACCGCAACGGCAAACAATGTGGTCGGGTGTTACTACACCACCGAGACCCGCACCAGGATAGTGCAGGTGGAACAGGAGGACGGAACGATCACAGAGGAGGAAGAAGAATATACGGTCGCGGTGCCTGTCAGTTTGGAGAGCGCCTATGCAAACCTCGCTGCCCTGTTGGGGTATGCGGTTACCGAAGAGCACAGAAGCAACGCCGACCATATCTACACCATGATTGCAGGTGCGGTCGGCGGCGACGGGAGCTACAGCGGCGAGTATGAGCGAGGGACAACCTACAGCGTGGCGCTGGACATCTCCGGGTTCACGGACCCGGCCACCAAGAACGCAGCCGACCTCGTGGCCTATGCCATCCACGCATGGGAATCCGGCTGGGGATATGTCTGGGGCACATACGGCAACGTGCTGACCGATTCTCTCTTCAACTACAAGCTGGAGCAGTACCCAGACGGCGTTGGCAACCATGAGGAGTTCATCGAAGCCAACTGGCTCGGCGGCAGGACCACTGACTGCGTGGGACTGATCAAAGGCTATGGCTGGCTCGACCCGGATACGCTGACCATCGGATACGCCACCAACGGAATGCCTGACTACGGTGCCAACCAGATGTATCGAAGTGCATCCGTGTCCGGCACCATCGACACCATCCCAGAGATCCCCGGACTGGCTGTGTGGTGCGACGGGCACATCGGTGTCTACATCGGCAACGGCGAGGTCATCGAGGCCATGGGCACCAAGTACGGCGTAGTCAAAACCAAGCTGGCAGACCGCAACTGGACGCACTGGCTGGAGATCGAATACATCAACTACGACTAATGCAGAAAGGGTAATGACATGGCAAACATTGAAATAACCCTCTCCTTCGATGAGAACAAACACCGCGCGCTGGAGTTTGCTCTGAGCAAGGAGAACACAACTGTGCGGGAGCGTCTGGAGCAGGCGCTCTCGCAGCTTTATGAGCAGGCCGTGCCGGAGCCGGTGCGTGAGTATGTGGAGAGCTTCAATCCGCCTCCCGCAAAATCCAAGCGTCCGGTCAGGTCTGCAAACAAACCACAGCCGAAGGTTGAGCCGCCGCAGGCGGCACCCTCTGCTATCGCGTCTAAAAATGAGGAGGTGCAACAATGACGCAGCGAGAGATTACGCTCTGGGTAGACGAGCGTTGGTGCAAAGCACTGGAAAAACATCTGCTGGACGGTACAGTCGCTGAGAAGCTTGAGGAACACATCGATGAGTTGGTAAACCGGCTACCGGAAAATGTGTACGAGCGGATTAGCAGTGAGATCTGGCAGGAGCGAGAACAAGCAAAGATAGAAGCGGAAGCCGCGCGCCGTTTCGCAGTCCTCCATGTGACCGAGGCCGGAAACTCTACCTACCTTGTGGCCGAAGAAAATTTGGATATGCTTCATGTGGCAGACCGACTGCGAAGATACACACGGAAGCCACCTGAAAACTCACCCTCGCGTCTTACCGGAATGTTCTCCAGGGGAGAAAAAATATCCCGCGAACAGTTCGATGTCTATGTGCAGGAGTGGCTGGAGAACACCGGACGTGTGGTCGGCGCATTCGACATCGACCTTGACCGGGGACGCTTCGATGCCCTTCACATCATGGATGGATGGCAGTGCTTCCGAACTCAGGATGTCAGCACGGCAGTCTACTTCGCAATGAAGAAAAGTGTTGCATCTCAGGATGAGCGGTGGCGAGTATTCCTGGACCGACTGGATGGGAAGCAGCTCACGCATGAAATGGAGCCGGGGTACATCTCTGGAAGTCAGACTCTCCGCGCAGAGGACGTCTCCTTCGCGGAGGACATCGTGCAGAATGAAAACCTGCTGGAGTTCTACATAGAGGTCTGCTTCGATGCAGACAAAGTGTTCGGCACTCATGTCTGCACCACCGAGAATGATGACTACCTGAATGTGTACGCCAACTACGATATGGAGAAACAGCAAGTCGCTGACACGCTGGAGGTGTATCTGGTGCGCGGCAGCGGCGGTGAGCAGGACTACAAGTACCGTCTCAATGATGAGGAGAAGGAACTCCTGCTCCCCAAGATGGAGGAATACTGTCAACAGCATTGGGGCCAGAGTCTAGACGAGTGCTGTCAGCAGTACCTATCCGAGCAACAGCAGGAGCAGCAGAGTGGCGGGATGACATTCGGATGATTCGTTGACGCTGTGTCATGAGGCCGTCTCGCGCCAGCGCGTGGTGGCTCTCGCCGTTCCGCCCTCCGTTGCCGCCTGTGTCGCCCTGTGTGCGATTTTCTCCCCCACGCCAGCATCCACGCCCACCAGAGGAAACGAGGCCGCCCTGGGAGCCGTTTCGCCGCCTTTTGCCCACATCGGCAGGTTGCACAATCGACTCCTCGCATGGGGCAGATTTGGGCGGTCGAAAACGGTGCAGGATAAAGCAGGTGGTCGCTTTCGCCCTCCTGCGGCTCACAACGCCCCGCAATGCGGGTCGTTTGTCCATTTTGCCAGGTGGTCGGTTTTCAAAGCGGTTTGCTGTGCAAGGTGGTCGGAATGATGGAAGGAACCAAGAAACAACCGCACTTGCCGCCACTTTTAGGTGGCTGTAAGAGGTGGTTAAACCAATAAAGGAGGCTTTTCCAGATGAAGAAAAATCGAGTAGCATTGGCAGACCCTTTTGATGCCAATGATGAGAGTGAAACTAAAACCCGTATCCCTGTTTGGCTGTACCCGTCAACATTAGAAGCGATGGATAGAGTAGCTGAATCAATCAACTGCAAAAGCAGAAGTGATTTTCTTGAGCGAGCTGCGCAATTCTATGTTGGATACATTACAGAGCAGGATGCCTGTGCCTACCTTCCTCCTGCTCTGGCAACTGCGATTCGAGGAACGGTGCAGGATACAGAGAACCGCATCGCGAGACTGCTATTTAAAAACGCGGTGGAACTTGACATGGTGATGAATGTATTGGCAGCAGGCATGGAGATAAGCGACGACACATTGAAAAGTCTGCGCGCCCGATGCATTCAGAATGTCAAGAAGACTGGCGGCACGGTGAAATTCGATGATGCGGTAAAGTATCAGCGCGGGGATTAAGGAAGTGATCACAGATGCCTCGCATCATCATGAAGTGTCCATTCATACGAGGCGGTTCGCAGAAAGCTGTATCACACCTGCGGCATTACATCAATTATGTAGCGACCCGTAGTGGCGTTGAGAAAATACAAATTGATAAGCAAGATCTTCCCGCAACCAAGAAACAAAAAGAGTTTGTCAGTCGGATCATCAAGGACTTCCCTCTCAGTAAAGGTATGTTTGAGTACGAGGATTTCCTAGCAAAGCAAACTCGCGGCAACGCATCAGAGTTCATCTCCCGTGCGGTGGAGGACAACTATGACAAGGTTGCTAAACTTGAAAACTACATGCAGTACATCGCACTGCGCCCTGGTGCAGAAAAGATAGAAACACATGGCTTGTTCACTGCATCAGATGAACGCGTTGTGCTGTCGCAGATCGCAGACATAATCGCCCATCACAAAGGTAACGTGTGGCTGCCCATCATATCGTTGAGACGTGAAGATGCGCAGCGATTAGGGTATGACAATGTGGAGCAGTGGCAATCGCTCCTACGCTCATGTGCTATGGAGGTAGCCCAGCAGATGCGAATACCCTCGGAGCAGTTCCGGTGGTATGCTGCATTCCACAACGAGTCATCACATCCTCACATTCATATGGTCTGCTACAGTGAAGATGGGAAAAGTGGTTTTCTCACAACCAAGGGTATTGAGAACATCAAGTCCACGCTGGCTAAGGAAATCTTCCGTCAGGAGCTGACGGAGATATATGCGGAACAGACTATCCGACGAAATCGGCTGACGGTGGATGCGGAGCAACGCCTGAAGGAACTCATAGAGCAGATGCAGAGTGGCGAAATGGAAAGTAGCCGTATCGAGCAGCTCATGGAAGAACTGTCTCTGCGCCTGCAAAATCTTTCGGGAAAGAAGCAATATGGGTATCTGAAAGCACCACTGAAATCTCTTGTGGATGAGATTGTAGACGAACTCGCCAAAGACGAGCGGATTAAGAAAGCCTACGAACTGTGGTATGAGATGCGGGAAGAAGTGCTGCGAACCTATGGTGATAACCTTCCAGAACGACTGCCACTCTCTCAGCAGAAGGAACTAAAGCGGATCAAGAATGCGGTCATTGAAGAAGCCATGCGTCTTGGTACGCAGGGGAGCGACCACCAACAGGAGGACACCGATTCCGCAAAAGAAGCAACGGAGTCACAACAGATTCCACAGGAAGATGTACCTATGCCTGAAGGCTCACAGCAAAGTGAGAGTAACAAAGCACATCAGGCAACGACATCTTCCACGAGTGTCCAAAGAAGCAAACCATGGATACCACGGTCTGTACAATGTGCAACAAGGCTCCTACGGCATATGAGTAAGATCTTTGAAGATAATCCGCCTCCCAGACAATACAACACTAGATTCACTGACCGGAAGTTACTACAAAAAATTCAGGAACAGAAGATTGCCCACGGTCATAAAGCGGATGACCACGAGGATCAAAGCATGTCTATGCAATGAGCTACAGACTCAGGTTAAATTTCCAAACAGGAGGTGGCACCATGCCGTATATCCATTTTACAGATGAACAGAAACAGCGCGCCGCATCTGTTGACCTCGTAGAGTTCCTGCGGCGGCAGGGTGAAAAGCTCATCCGCTCTGGCCCTGAGTATCGTCTGGCCAGTGATCACAGCATCACGGTACGCGGCAGTGAATGGTACGATCATGCAGCCGAGCATGGCGGTGGCCCCGTGTCCTTTGTCAGAAGCTATTATGGTCTCACATACCCGGAGGCAGTCACTCGACTGCTAGATGGAGAACAAGGGACAGTCATCGAGCGCGGCACCAAGCAAATTGAGCCGGAGAAAAAAGAGTTCGCACTGCCGCCTGCTCACACCGATATGCGCAGGGTGTATGCCTACCTGCTACAGCGAAGGCTCATTGACCGGGAAGTCCTGTCGGCCTTCGCCCGTGCCGGTCTAATCTACGAGAGCTGTGAAAAAGCCAAGGATGGAATGAAAGAGTATCACAATGCCGTGTTCGTTGGAAAAGACGAACACGGCATTGCCCGTCATGCACACAAACGAAGTCTGAACAGCGGCGGCAACTCTCTGCGAATCAATGTGGAAGGCTGCGATTCACGTTGCAGCTTCCACCACGCCGGGACCAGTGACCGGCTATATGTATTTGAGGCACCCATCGATCTGCTATCCTTCATCACCCTCTATCCGAAGAACTGGCAGGAGCATAGCTATGTGGCGCTCTGCGGCACATCCAGACACGCCATGCTATGGATGCTGGAGCAGAACGCAAGGCTGAACAAGATCGTCCTCTGCATGGATCATGACGAAACAGGCATCGAGGTCAATGGCCGACTTGCGGAAACCTTGCGCGATGCCGGATACAGTGAAGTGTCCACTCTCCAACCTCGACACAAGGACTGGAACGAGGATCTCAAGGCCAGACATGGCGTAGAGGCGCAGGCTCCGGTGGAGCATCCGCAACTCCAAATAGCACCAGAGGTCTGTGGACGGATTGGGAAATACAGCGAAAATGCCAGACCGGACATCATCCGGCAGGCTCTTCCGTGGCTGTTGGAGAAGTACCGCGCCCACATACACTGGGGCCGCTTCGACCATGCTATGACTTGCATGGAGCAGATGTCCGCTCTATCCCTCGCCGCCTATGGCCGGGAGCTACGCCAGCTTGGTGCCCCAGTCAGCCTCGATGAACTGACAGAAACTCTCCGCAGGCATATTCTGCCCCATCAAAATCGCGGTGTGATCAAAAACCGTGATACGGAAATCGCTATGGAACTCCAGAGCGTGCTGGCGAAGGGCGATGCCGAGGGCATTCGTACCGAAACAGATAAACGGCAGCTTGCTGACGCTTGGTTTGGACTCGCGGTGTCCTGTGCCAAGATCCCGGTCAAATATGCAGCGGAGCAACTCAAGCAATATCAAAAGCAGATGGAAGAAGCGAAGCTGTCACCGGAACAAGCAGAGCCACCGTCCATGGCGGTGGCTCTGCAAATGATGTAACGAAATGAGGTGAAACTCTTGAACGAGCAGGTCATGATACTCATTGGCGCTGGCGCTGTTGCACTCATTGTCATCGGCGGTCTTGCGTTCCTCTCACAGCGATACACGCTGGACGGCATCAAGTCCAGGACTGTTGGCGACGGACAGCACGGAACGGCACGATGGGCCACGCAGAAAGAGATCCACGACACATACGCCTTCGTGCCTTTCCAACCGGAGCGGTGGCGGCAAGGCATCGACCTTCCCGAACAACAAGGTCTGGTAATTGGCTGCGTTGGAGGCAGTCGACCAAAGAACAGAAATAAGGCAAAGAAGGTCAAGAAGCCAAGCAAGCTGGTCAAGTACCTCGGTAAGTTCATGCCCAAGAAACTGGGCAAACCGAAGGCAAAGCCTAATCCCAAGAAATCTAAAGGTGTGGACAAAGGCACGAAGGACCAGCCCCTGAAAAAGAAGTTCAACCCCGTCCGTGCCATTGTGGATACAGATGATATCCATGCTCTTGTCACTGCAGCCAGCGGTGCGGGTAAAACCGCATACTTTCTGTACCCGAACATCGAGTACGCACTGGCCTCCGGCATGTCTTTTCTGTGTACTGATACAAAGGGTGATCTGTTCCGCAACTACGCTGGGATTGCAAGGGATCGGTACGGCTTTAACATCTCTGTCCTCGACCTCCGGAATCCAACAAGGTCGGACGGCAACAACCTTCTGCATCTTATCAACAAATACATGGATCTCTATAAGGCTGACCCGACCAATCTTGCGGCAAAGGCAAAGAGCGAAAAGTACGCCAAAATTCTTGCCAAGACACTAATCAATACAAGTGGTGCCGATGCAAACTACGGTCAAAATCAGTTCTTCTATGATGCAGCAGAGGGTCTGCTCACCGCAATGTTTCTGGTGATAGCGGAATATCTTCCCACCGAAGATGAGGATGGAAACCCTATCGAACAGCGTCACATTGTCAGCGTGTTCAAACTGGTGCAGGAATTGTTAGCGCCGACTGGTTCCAAGAAGAGCAAGAACTCATTCCAAATGTTACTGGATATGCTTCCGGAAAATCATAAGGCCAAATGGTTTGCAGGGTCTGCGCTGAACTCAGCGGATCAGGCCATGGCCTCAGTCCTCTCCACTGTGCTCTCCCGCTTGAACGCCTTTCTGGACTCGGAAATGGAGCAGATCCTGTGCTTCGATACTGCCATCGATGCCGAAAAGTTCTGCAATGAAAAGTCCGCAATCTTTATCGTGCTTCCAGAGGAGGACACAACAAAGTATTTCATGGTATCACTCATCATCCAAAACCTGTACCGTGAGATTCTGACCGTGGCTGATGAAAATGGCGGCAGACTTAAAAACCGTGTGGTCTTCTTCGCCGACGAGCTGGGCTCCTGTCCGCCGATCCAATCACTGGAGCTGATGTTCTCTGCCTCCCGTTCAAGAGGACTCATGCTGGTACCTATCGTGCAGAGCATCACTGGTCAGCTCCAGAAGAACTACGGCAAAGAAGGTTCTGAAATAATTGTCGATAATTGCCAAGTGAATATTTTTGGTGGATTCGCGCCAGGCAGTCAGACTGCAGATATGTTGTCAGAATCCCTGGGGAATCGCACAGTCCTTTCGGGAACAGTAAGTAAGGGAAAAGAAAATCCGTCACAGTCCCTGCAAATGATGTCCCGGCGTCTGATGACACCCGACGAACTGAAATCCATGCCAAAGGGCAGCTTCATTGTGGCTAAGACAGGAGTACACCCTATGCAGGTTAGATTGCGTCTCTTCTTGGATTGGGGAATCCGTTTTGAAAAGCCATATGAGGTGCCAGAACGTGTACAGCGCACTGTGAGGTATGCCACAAAGCAGGAATTGGAGATTTCGATTATGATGCAGAACCAGCCGTCTGGTAAAGCAAATTCTAAAGTGGAAAAAGAAGAATCGGAAGATGAGGCGTGCCTAATCGATCTTGAAGAAGGCAAAGAGGATATAGAGGACAACTCTACGCACAAGAGCCATACATCCGTAAGAACGGAGTAAGGGGTGAACAGATGCCTTATTTCACTAATATTTATCAGATGGAACTGAGCCACCGCGCAAAGGTCGTGTACATGTACCTGAAGGATCGCTCTGACGCAGAAGGTCACTGCTGGCCTTCCATCAAAACCATTGCGGCTGACCTGCGGCTCTCTCGCTCTACTGTTAAGCGTGCCTTGGATGACCTGTGCAAAGCTGGGCTTCTTGCTAAGGATAAACGCTGGCGCGAAAACGGAAGCTACACATCCAATCTGTATACACTGCTATAAAGACCGTGAACGCAAAAAGCAGGCTCTCCCGCCAAGGGGAGAGTCTGCTCATTTACTGAACCGAGGATAGGTTCATGATGGACCATCCAGAAGACCCACTTTAGGAGAAATCTTAATACAGAGGATGTACGATTACAAATTAAGAATGCAGCGCATCTATGGAAACAATTTCCTCAAAACCGCTTTCTGGACAAAAATCCATTCTGTGGTTAAATGTAGCTACAAATTCAGATGCATCTATGGACTCATAATCAACATCTACCATCTCTCCTCGGGTAAATTCGACCGATAAAATATCTTTGCCACGATTCTCCGCATCCACGATTACCCGTCTAAACGGTAATAGAGCAAATAAATCCCTCGCAACTCGGATGGCACAACCACAAACATAATCCTGTAGCAGTTCATTATATTCGGTTTTGGGCAAATGCTCTATATCTCGCAATACCTGTGAGCTGTTAACTTTGAAATGAACTGAAAGCATTCTCGGATCTTCAGTCCCGCACTCGAATTCACTACCGAAACGAAGCAAATCATCAACCGGGTTCATGTCGGATATGATTTCAAAATATGTATCCAAATCCCCGTTCAATACACGTTCGGCTCGCGCTTTAAGGTAATCCCAATGAGGAATATCCGCGTCGTAATCCTCAATCAAAATCTTCCGCCAATCAATGGCCGCATCAGCGGTTTCATAAATCCCTTCAATTAAGGACATTGCGGCAGAACGATGATCCACTTCTTGAACAGGCGTGTATTCAGGAGTGGGCGGTAACGTCGTTGGAGCCGCATAGCTCGTAGCAGGGGTTTCTCTAATAGTGTTTGTACGCGATCTTGGAGACGCAGATGAATTCTTCTTCCGATTTGTTGAAGTCACATAGGACAAGCCTGTTCCGGGTATTCCGAAAGATTTTGTAACGCGACCAGTAGTGCTATAAGTTGTTCGGAACCCTTTCCCACCTAAACTAAGACTGGCGCTTTTCATGCCAAAATTCACTCTAACACCAGGCAAGAGTGTAACGCTTTTTCTAAATCTCCAGCCCAAAATATCACCCCTTGTCCTCGTTTTTCTTCTTAAAGAAACTCATCAATCTACTTCTTGTAACTCCTTTTGGTTCGGAAGCATCTTCAGATAATTCGTGGTGTTCTTCCTCTTCAACAGGAGCTAAGGCATCAGGCTGCACATTGGAACAAGTCTGATCTTCATGACCGGCAAGCGCGGACTCGGATTCTATATTGTCGCAGTCGATAATAATTGCACTACAGTCATCGGGAGAATTATTCTCCTTTGCGCGAGAAGCCAATTCACGGAGCGCTTTTGCCCAATCCCCATCACAACTACCTAATATATCTTCCATATCATCTGTGCTGAGATAATCGTGGATGCCATCGCAAGTCAAAAGAAACTGGCGATATTGTACCAGATCGATATGATCTGTTTTGATTCGAAGCAACGAAGATTTTCCACCACCAAAACACGCAGTAATCTCATTTCTGGCAGGGTAATTAACTGCCTCTTCCTCCGTTAGCTTTCCGGTTCGGATAAGATACTCAACAACAGTGTCATCCGAGGTTAATTGTTTAAGATACTCACCAGCCTGAATCGCGTACAAGCGTGTGTTGCCCACATGATAGCTCTGTGCTGACGAAGTTGAAGAAAAATACACTCCTGTGGCAGTAGTAGCCATGTTTCGATAATTTTCATTGGCTGCACTCATCGAGATGAGGTGTTCATTGATTGCCGAAAATGATTCAGGTGTCAATTCGACAACGTCAGACATTTTTTTGCATACCTGAAATGCGGCAACTGCGCCAGCATTGTTCCCGCCTACGCCATCAGCGAGCAAAACATGGCCATGACTGAGGTTTCGGACTGCCTCTTGATCTGAAAACACTTCGTTCCCGACAAGCGCCCTGTCCTCGCTGGCGTCTTTATTGATTCCCTTCTGTGATAGCAGGTACACTTTCATCGACAGACACCTCCTCTGTAGGAGCAACTACAGTTTCTTTTCTGTTGACTCGTCCGATTAGGCTTACAGGCTGTGTTGTCGTGTCAACCGAATCAATGTAAACCTCGGCGTTATCAAATACTCTTTGATCGAACAAGAAGCGAGATAGGGGGTTGATTAGGTAACTTTCAACGATATTACCTATTCCTCGACCACCATTGTTGAGATTTCCAAGCGCAGAACTTGATAAGGCATCTCTGGCCGCTGCTTCAATAACCAAGTCGATTTTCTTCTCAGCTTTAAGCGTTCGAACAATCTTGTTGATTTGCGCATCCAAAATTTGTTGCCCTATTTCAGGTCTAATATAATCGAATACTACGATGTTTTCGCCTATGCGGTTCAGAATCTCGGGCCTGCCAAGTTCCAACTTAAAATAATCTGCGATTGCAGATTTGACCTTATCGGACACTTCTTCGTATGCCATATCGATCGTAACATTGGCAACTCTCTCGCCAATTGAGTTTCGGGTGTAGATGCCCAGGTTGCTGGTAAATATGATGATACACTCCGAAAAATAAACCGTCTGTCCCTGCCCGTCAGTCATTCTGCCATCTTCGAGAATCTGCAAGAACTTATCAAGAATAGAAGGGTGAGCTTTTTCAATCTCATCGAACAAAAGGATCGAAAATGGTTTATTCCGTACAGCGTTTGTTAATTGGCCACCTGCTTCATAGCCCACATATCCAGGAGGTGCACCAAGCAGCTTCTGATCACTATGACTCTGACTAAACTCACTCATGTCAAAGCGAATACACGCATCTTCGTGTCCAAAAAGGATCTCAGCCAAGGTTTTAGCGGTCTCGGTTTTACCGGTACCTGTTGGACCCGCAAAGAAAAGGACACCTTTAGGACGTCCATGTGAAGATCCCTGTAGTCCTGAAAGGCCGGTGATTGCGCGCTTAACAATATCTAAAGTTTTTGTTTGCGCATAGGACTGGCCCTTTACTCGACTTTCGAAATGTGCTGGCGCATTTTGAATCTCCTCTAGGTCAAGTTGCTTCCACGGATTCTCTCGAATTCCGTACTTGAAGAGGTCAACTACATCACACATCTCCTGAATCCGTAGCTTTTCCTTTTTGCAAAGTTTTCTAAGACCATTAAGTTCCGTGAAACTCATGCCTTCTGTCAGAGCAACAAATTTGTCTTGGATTTTGGCCAGCTCTTCGGGAGAAGATTCAAACGCTGCAAAATCCTCATCATAGATTGAACGATCAAAGAAACTGGCAAAATTATTGCCTTTCACCAGTAGTTCGCGCTCTTCAATTGACGGGGGACCTATACTGATGGTCTTGACATTTGGATTTTGCAGATAGAACCATGCCGGAAGATCATTCACCTTATTCGCAACGATGACCAAAAGATTCTTGAGAATTGTTGTTCCTTCGCAGCGAACTTCTTTAGCCTCTAAGGACGCCTTAATAAGCGCGGAGTAGGCATCCACCTCCTCCTGAACCAGATTATCTGGGGAGGGTATGTACCTAGATGCCATATTCATGATGACCACAGAAGGGACATCCGTTTGAGCCAATATCTGACGAATATACTGCGGTGCAGAGTCTCGTTGGGCGCTTTTGAATTGAGCCTCCACTTTGCCGTTGCTGTTTCTAGCATGAACAGTCTTAGCAAAATGCTCCAGCATTTCAGGCGCGTTCGTGTTGTAAAACCCTTCCACACTATCATAGTGGATAATTGTCTTATAGCCGATATCCTTGAAGTGATAAAAGAGGTAATCAGGCAGACGAAGGATAGATCCCTTCGGCATACTTCCTTCGACGGGATATTGATAAACGTCGAGCACATTGCCCTCCAAAATCAAGAGAGGCTTGATTTGGGTAAACAGTTCAAGTTCCCTGTGCCATTTGGGGACATAACTTAATTCTTCAGCCAAGAATGATTACACCTCTTTCTTTTGCTTTGTTCTGGAGATCACTTCTAAATCCCCTATGATGAATACCGACAGAGACAAATCCGTCTGATGTTGGAAAAGTCTGGATTTCGTTTGAGCCAATCTGAGCCAGATAGTCTAGGTATCTTTCCTTGATTGAGCTGTCAAGAAATAGTATGCGTTGGTTTTGAGATCCCTTTAGAGGAGATCCGTCGTTGAGTTCATCTATGTATTTCCCATCTATGAGGACACTTACATTCTTGAGACAGTCCCTGTAAGCCTGATTGCAGAAAGAAAGTAATTGTTCATATTCATAGCCTGTGTAAACCAAAATATCATTCGAAAATGTCTTCAACATAGGAATGAGAATACATAATTCTTCTGCTTGCATCATTGGATCTCCACCAGTAAGGACAAACCCTTCAATGGGACCTTTTCCTGCAATAGCCGCAATCGCCGCAAAGATGGTATCCAACGACATTTCCTGATCATCACGCTGTTCCCATAGTTCCGGGTTGCAGCAATGCGCACAATGGTGTGGGCAGCCGGAGAACCATATGCCAACCCGCTTACCTGGTCCAAGGACTGTTACAGGATATAAAATTCGAGCAATTTTCATCAAACAGTCCCAACAATAAAATAGGCAGCTTCTTCTTGTCGTGTGCCGTTGACAATGATACCACCAAGGGCAACTTCATCCCCAGCTTTGAGCGGTGTTCGGCCAGCGGGTATCCGAATGTTATTGACATACGTATAATTTGTGTTGCTCAGGTTCTCGATGTATGCTGTGCCATTTTCAACCGTAAGTTTGGCGTGAATCCGACTGACATACTGCTTGCCGATTAAACACTCGCGCATTCCATGCTCACGACCGATGATGATGCTTCCTTCTGGTAATGGATAAACATAATCCGAGTCAATGCTGGAGAGCTGATATCTGCATCCCGAATCAACTTCGCTTGGGATGGGCAGAATATCGCTTATATCTTCATTGCATTTCTGGCACTTCCTGGCTTGCGCAGGATTAACCTCTCCGCAATAACATACGCGAACGAGAGAGCGCTCAGCGGTTGGTGAAGACTCCTCGGTATGTTCAGTTTGAACAGCTGGAGCAACCACCTCTGTATCCGTTATAGGAATTCCCATCAAGTCGGTTCCGCAGTTGATACATTCCATTGAGCGTGGATCGTTTTGTTCCTTGCAAGTGGGGCATAATTTGTATTTGCTCATGGTAACACCTCAAAACGCAATTAGTTCTGCAAAGAGCGTTGCTTCGGCTTCTTGTTGACTTTACGCTTTTGATTAGGACTACTCTTTGTTGTGACTGTGGAATAGTCAGTCACATTGATTACTTGTGCATATTCGGCTGCTGGCGGGCTTAACCTAATTCGATTCTTGAGTATAACACCACGCGCAGCCAGTCTTCTTTCAATTTCGGCAAAGTCAGAACAAAATGCCTCCATTGTTTCTACGATACTTTGGCTTTCGGAGCTTTCAGGAATTCGATCCTGGGTATCCGTTTTCCCGACCTCCATCGTGATTCGGCCATCATCGCTGAAAATGACGTTAACCGCAGAATCATGGTCATATTGGAACAAGCTGCTGCTGTAATGGGAACCGTTGCGCTTGGTGACTTCTCGCTGACCGCGTATGCTATAGCCCATTTCCTCCATAACCGCAGAAATAGAGTCCTCGATATAAGCGTCTTCAGCTTGGCGCTGATACTCAATTTCTTCTAGCGCAATGAGCTTTGCAATCTCGGCGATAGCATTCGACGAGAATGGGATAACAGCCACTTGGTCTCGTCCGTTTTCCTTTGCTAATAGCTCATACCGCTGTAATAGCAATTCGTACTGAGCACCGTCTTTCTCCCACAATTCCACAAAGTCCTCACACATTTTGATGGTGGGTTGAACTTCAACGGAGAAGAAACCATCCATGCCATCGGGTGTCACATGAGCCTTTCGCTCGATCAGACCATCAATTTTTTGGCGTAAGTTCGCAGGCAAGTGCTTGAGTGAGGCATAAGACTGTAGCATTGCAAATTGCTGCTCATGACGGCTCTCTGGCTCGGTGTTATAATCAGGTTCTTCCTGCTGCGCAAAAAGTTCGGAAATACTAGAAGTTAACACACTTTGAAGCTTTTCAGCGATATTCGCTGCTTGCTCCGAAACAGAATCAGCAGTTGTCTGGAGGTCTTTCACCTGCGCTTCAATAGTTCTCAGGTTTTTTTCTAGTTTTTCATTGTCCTGAAGATCTGCACTTACTGACATCAACTGTGTCAAGTTTTTGATCGAAGTGTTTGCCGCTGCAATCACGGCACTTAATGCGGAAGAATTCAAATGCAGGGTTTCTTCTTTTGCGACAAGATCGTACTTCAAAAGGGATTGTGAAATATGCTCCACCTTTGGAATATTAGCTTGTAGCTCATTCAGCAGTTCCTGACGCCGCTCCAGCTCACGCATTCTACGCTGCAACTCAGCTGCGATAATTGCACGCTGTTGGGGAGTCAAATCATAAACTGAGACTTTGGGTCCACTCATGTTGCTTCTCCTTAACCAGGTAAAACGCTTGTTTTTCCGTGAGCATATAACCACCCGGCGAACTGCGGCGCAGCTAAATCGGCAGCGCCTCCCCGTTTCCCTGCTTCTGCGTAATTGTATGTTCTTTTCTCGTGGTAGATAAGTTCTTTCGACAGAGCATCCAATTTGTCCGGGTTATCCTTAATCACTTCTTTTACATAGGTAATCAGAGCTTCCACGCTATTGAAGCTGCCAAAAGAAGTTACCAGATCCTTGGTGCAGGAATAGTAATATCCCAGAACAAACAGCTGCTCGAATTGAGTTCTCTTGTCTCCATATTGCTTTGCGAGTAAATACTTGGACTCAATTGCATAAATGTTTTTGTGCCTGTTCTTATCGTTTATGCCCACACACTTCTCACGGATTGAAAAAAGACGATTGACAACAAAGGTATCAGCCATATCAAGAGTAGGTACGTCGGCCTTTCGCAAACCCGCGAGTAAAGCAATCCCTAATTCCTCCATGTTGGGGTAATGATAATCAATCCAATGGAAGGACTTCATCTGCGGATACATCTTATAAAGAACAGTGAAAAACTCAATGTCTGCTCGCGTTTTGTCCTTTCGAACAGCTTCTTCGGCATCCATACAGGAACTCGCAATTTCCTGATCAACTGTGCGGAAATGATCGGTAAGCAGGGATCTGTATAAGCGCTTCTTGCCATTCGCCCAATCATTACCCAGTGCCTCAGCAAGTTCGCCGACCCGAGTATATTTCTTGTACTGGAATGTGAAAGAAGGCATAACCGTAGAAGTGCTTGCTGCCGTATTGATCTCCCCGCCAGGAAGAGGAATATACTCCCCCTTGCACCATCTCTTCACTTCCTCATAAGTCCAGCGACGATTAGGATTGTTCTTGTCCTTGCGGTTTGTAATGTCGTTATACGTCAAGCCGGTAATGAGGCGTTTGAGTTCTTCTGGAAAGGCAGCAGGAAACGGAATTTTCTGCACCGCAATGTATTGTTCGATTACATCCTTACTAACCCCAGAATATGGCGTATGCCCACAATAAAGCTCATATAGGGTCACGCCCAAAGAATAGTAGTCCGATTCTTCAAGAAACAGGTTTCTGAAAGTCTCGGGAGCAGAATACTCAGGTGTCATACCGGTTTTCGTTACGACAACCGTGTTTCCGCCCTCTCGAATCGAACTTATGCCAAAGTCAATAATAGCGACGCCCTTTTGATCATCACATAGCATGATGTTGGACGGCTTCAGATCTTTATGAATAATATTCTTTTTGTGCAGTGCCAATAGGCCATCATTCAGTGCAGGAATAATCTCCTTGCGCAGGCGCTCGAAAGAAAAGGTCTTTCCTTCGAGGCTACCATATTTATAATACGGCAAAATCTCAAAGGGGGCGTTATTGTATGTGCCGGTTTCAAATAGCTTCGCAACATGGGGAGAAGAGACACCCTCAAGTGCGAGAACGATGTCATCCTTTATGGCCGACTGCCGGCGATATACTTTTGCTACGTATGTATTATTCCTGTATTTACAGAGATACAGATTTGCCTCACCAGTATTCGTGGATAAAGGGGTTTCTACGCGGTACTTGCCTGCAAGGAGAGTTCCTGCCGGGATGTCCACCGTGTAGTTTTGAACCGTTGGGTTTACCTCTGTAAAACTGGTGTCATCGGACTGGACAGCACTATTAACGATGGTATCGGAAATGCTGAGCTGTTCGTTAATCAGTGTTTCGTTTTTACGGGTCGCCATAGTTCACCTCCAGGATCAGTGTACTGCTACTTCCACCAATTGAGGTGTTGCAGCAGCGTTTGTTTTATCCTGATACGCAATCAGTAAATATGAGTCCGGGCAACGGAAAGCGGTCGAATACACCTCAAAGGGTTCGTTGCAAATCTCAGTAACCAGCCCATCGGTGAGAGAGATTGAATAGAGCGTCCCATCTTCCTGGTATAATACTTCGTCGCTTGTTGCCGAAACCAACCGCATGGAAGGATCGTTGGCACGGTACAGTTCTTCAGCTTTGTTACCATTTGTGTGGCTAGTAAAAATCAAATCTGCACTCTCAATGATTAAATCACCATTTACAAAAAAGCGTTCGACATTCGACACAATGGAAGTCGCTGTTCCGGAACTGATCGAATGATTATATAAGTATTGGGTATTGGTGAGATACACAACGCTGTCGCCACAAACGAGGAAACTTGCAACTGGGTCATCAACGATGATACTTTTCTCAGATCCATCGAGGTTTACGCAGGCAATAGAACTTGAGTCGGTATAACTGATGTAATAGACCTTCCCGTTGGCAACAAAGACTTCGCCACAATTATCCTGAGAAACAACGAACTCGTCCTGCGTTTTCAGGTTGTACGCATGGATATTGCGGGTCAGGTCATCTCTATATATCACCGTGTCATCCAATACATTGATGTAAGAAATACTAGAGTCGATCGTTTTAATTTCCTGATTATCAAGAACAAATACATAGGAATGCTCTTTCGGAGTTATTGACAGGGAATCCTTTGAATAAAGCTTTCCGCCCGAAAGCAACACATTCACATCGTTACCAATGTCATTGTTATTCCAGCGAGAAAAAGTATCCTCGTATCTCAAATACTCAAAATCAATGTTCTGGCTGTCATTCAGGTACTCTTCATATACCCGGCCACGCTCGCCACTTGTGCTTATCATGCCCAACACGATAGACGCAAGGATTCCCAAAGCGAAAATCAAAGACACTCGCTTCTTTCGCTTGATGCCCTTTTCGGAGAAGGGTGCTGTTGCTTTATCGGCCCGCTTTTGCAAAGCCGCAATGTTTTCTCTTTTTGTAGCCATATTTACCCCCTAATCCAGAACAGCAAGGTGACGAGAAAGACTATGAGGGTCCCCATCGAAACTGCTCCAGACGAAAGCAAGCCTGTCACCCCACCAATAAGACTCGGAATAAGTAACGCAATCACGCCAACCGCAAATTTGGTAAATCTCCGGGTGCGTTTCTTCTTCTTAGCTGTGCGGATCTCGTCTTGCAAGCATTCAACTTTTTCCAGGTACTCTTGTTCTTTCTCTTGAATTTCGCTGCCACTGATGCAGTACTTCTTCCCGGCATATAAGGTGGCTATTGCAGCACCGTAATCAGAACAATTGGCAGGGAGATCATAGTAGTCTTCGTTTATGTCTTTAATAGTATCCTGATCAAAAATCGCCATGAAATCATCAGGAGCGATGTTGCAGTAGTTTTTACCGGTAGAGTTATGGAGTTTTGCAATGATTCGCTCTAAGCTATCTTTGTCCATAAAATCCGGTGCATCACCCTTCGTCAGACTGGGTGCATCACCATTTTGCAAAGAATAAACCAAGTCCTCCAGGACTGTAGGAATCAATGGCAGCACCTTAGTCACGTTAGAAAGCTGCTTCGGAGAATACGAACGTAGTTTGTCGGGCGCAAACAGTTCCTGGAATTGCTGGGAGAATGCTTCGCGCTTCGACACCTCAAGATATTCCGACGAATGTAAGATTGACTGCAATTTACTCTCATGCGATAAAGTCTCGTCTTGAGGATTGCACCGATATAAGATAGACAGAAGAGAAACAGATTGGTTGTTCATAGTTGTATCTCCTTTATTCGGTCGGAGTTACTTCAGATACGGTATTAACGGGCATATCAACCGGAGTGGTATCAGGGACATCCACCTTCGGCAAAATTGTGCTTCCCGGAACACTAGCAGCGCTGGTCAATCCCAACTGGGCACTCAAGTCAACAACATCGGTAGCTGCGGGAGCCTTGATGGAATTAAGGGTGCTGAGCGAAGGCGCCGCATTGCTATGGGAAGCGTGATTGCTATGGTTGCTATGAGAACTATGACTGCTGTGCGTACTGGAAGAATGGTTGCTGTGCCCAGAGCCGGACGAATGGGAAGAGTGCGAAGTATGCGATACATGAGAATAGTGTCCGCCGCTTCCAGAAGAATGACTTCTATGGCTACTGTGAGATCTATGGCTGGAATGAGAACGATGTCCAGCAAACGCTTCATCCGCCAGCAAAAAGCAGAACAGTAGGAGCATAGAGCCAACAGTCAACACCTTGTTGCGGGGGATGTTACCCTCTTGGTCATACATAAAGTCTTCAACCGCTTTTTTAATGTGCGGGAACAATGAATCGGCCATTTTCTATCCTCCTTAGCTCTCTACAACCTTGGTGCATTTACCGTTAGACCAAGTAGTAGTGAATGTGTTTCCTGACTCTTTGTAATATGTAGCAGAGCCATCGGGCTTGCCATTGACAAATGTTCCTGTGATGTAAGGATAAGACTCTGCGGTGAAGTAGTATTCCCCACTTCCGCTCATGACACCATCAACCCATTCACCATCATAGGAAGCGATAACCGAAGAATTGCTTTTCCATTTGAAAACGCCGTCACCATGTCGGACTCCATTCTTCACTTCACCTACATATGTATTTCCACTTTTATAGGTGATAGAGGCATCTCCAGTAACATCACCATCATAGCTGAGGCCGTCAGAAGTGACGAACTCAAAACCCGTCAATTCGCCAGAGGTGAATGTCGCTTCAAAGGAAGTAAAACCTTTCTCTGTAGCTAAAGCGCCCAGAGAGAATGTGCCGGAATCATATTTATTGTTGCTGAAGGTTCCTTTGTATGTACGGCCATCAGCAAATGTATATGTTCCATCATACATCTGATCGTTTTCCCAAGTCCCAGAGAAAGAGTCTCCGTTCTCCCAAACGAAAACACCCTTTCCTCCGCGCAAGCCGTGCTCGATGTCACCAACGTAAGTTCCACCGCTTGCGAATGCTGTCTCGGAATCGAAGCTACCAGAGCCAAATGCTCCATCCTCAAATGTTCCAGTATAAGTCAGCCCATTCACATAGGTCAGGGTTCCTTCGACCAGTCCATCAGCGGACCATGTTCCCTCAAAACGATCACCATTTTCCCAGGTATAGACGCCTTCACCATCACGAAGGGAATCGACAAAATCGCCTTCGTAGATGCCGCCTTCGATATACTGGAACTCGCCAATGCCAGAATAAACGAGATCGGTGGCATTACCTAAATAAGTACCACCTTCGCTTTCGATAACGGTGTAGACCTGTGTAAAAGGCTCGGTTGAGGTCAGCTTCTCTGGGGAGGCAAAATTGGAAATTAAAGAGACAACGATTAGAAAAACAAATATCAGCCCGGTGTTTTTCAACAGGCCGCCAACAAAGCGTCCTGTCTTCTTGTTCTTTTGCGGCTTCGCAGCCTTAATTTTTGGTTTCGATTTCTTTACAATCTTCATAGTTTTAACCCTCAATCCAAGAATGCAAAATTCGAATTGTTTCCTCGTCGTTTTCCTTCAGCAACGAGAAAAGATGATCCAGAATGCCGGCATATACTTTGCAGCGATAACCATGGGCTTGTCTCGCAAAAATATCTCCGTCCATCGCATAATTGATCACCGGACAGACTCCGCAGTACGGGTGGTAAACACAATCGCAGCAACCGGGTATCGATTCAAGAACTGACGAAGCACAAGTTACCTTGCAGGTGCTCGAACTTACAAGAGACTCATAATCATCGGAGAATACATCTCCTAAACAGAAGGCATTGTCACCGGCCTCCGCAACCATTCGGCCTTCATCGCAGGTATAAACCTTACCATCATAATAGTAAGCCATTTGGCCAACACCGGCACCGCAAGGGGATCGGAGTTCCATGTAGTTGTAGGAATATCCGTGCAATATCTTTTTTAAGAAATATGTAGAATGCTGCTCTGGGAAACAAAGCCCTTCCCGATTCACCGCAAGAATCTCGTCGAAAGCCTCTTTATAGAAAGCGGAAAATTCCTCCGGAGAGTATCCAATAAGATCCCAATCTTCTTTTGCAAAGCCGAGTGGAGTCAAGGGGCGGAGGAAGATCCCGTTGGTTCCGATGCTAACATATTCACGAACGATCTCTTTCGCATAGGCCAATGACTCTCTGGTTGTTGTTTGAATAGCACCAACAGAGTAGTTTTTTGCATGAATACGCTGCACGCCATCCATAACATACTCATAGCTGCTACCGACACCACAAATTCTTCGGTTATGATCGTGCAAGACCTTGGGGCCATCGAGCGATGTGCTGATTGAGAAGTTGTGTTCAATCAGAAAATCGAGAATTTCGTCCGTTGCAAGGGTGAGATTGGAAACAATGGTATATTCAATTTTCTTGTCCCCCTTGTGAGCCTCGCTGTATTCAACCATCGCTTTTATTGTCGCAAAGTTGACCAGCGGTTCCCCACCTTGAAACTCAAACGTGAGATTGTTGGAAGGAGACTGAAGCGCAATGTCTATGGCTCGAATACCCACCTCAGCGGACATCATGCCGTGCTTTCTCTCCTTTGATGCCTGTGCTTGACAATAAATACACTGGAGATTGCAGGCATTGGTAACAACAAAAATGTGGAGGGTTGTTGGGGTGAATACATAGTTCTTCATTTTGCGTAGATCTGAAGCAATCTCGCTGGAGTACAGCTCCATTGGTTCAAGCAAAAACAATTTTTGATGCAGTTGCTCATACAAAGGCGAACTCGTATCGACCTGATTTGTGGCTAGTGCCCGAAACTCGGAATCGGTCAAAAAGGCATGGAGTCCAAAGTCATTTGTGACTAGCACACAATCTTTGTCGATCTTTTTGAAATTGAAATGATTAAGCATAGTATTCGACCACCAAAAGAAGAGTTAAAGATGTATAGGGATGACCTTTGGTTTGGCAACACCCAAAGTGCTGCTGAAATACCCGCCGCAAAACGATTTTGCATCACATTCATCGCAGCCGGAAGCATACCGTATCTTGTACGGCGTAATGCTCTGGCGGCATAGGGACCAAAATCCTCGTTCGACTGTGCAAAGCGGGTAGTTATATAACGATGTATCAATTCCTGCATCGACCAAAACACGCAGCGCCGGCTTTATGAACTTAAATGTTTCTGTATAGTCCATGTAAACCTGTTCGAAGTTTTTCGCACAGTTTCCAAGCGTTTCCAATCCGATAAAGTTAACAATCCGCACTTTGGGCAGGGTCGTCTTTATGAATTGAGCTATATCGGAAAGATATTCGACATTCAATTTAGATACAACGACTCTAAGCTCAATAGGAATACCCTTCGCAGAGAGATTGTGAATTCCCATAAGGGTGTGCTTAAAGCTATCCTTAGCTCTTGCTATCGAATCATGCAAACCAGCGTTATGGCCGTGTAAAGGAATGGCGATTTCCAAAAATGGAGGGCAATGGGACACAAGCTTTTCCACCATTGATTTTGAGGCGAATGACCTCCCGTTGGTCAATAGTAGAACACCGGCAGTTGGGAACTTGTCTGCTAACAATTCCATGGCCATGAAGAATTGATTTGTCTTCAGTGTCGGCTCGCCGCCAGTCACAACGATGTGAGACAGATCCGGAGGAAGCAGCTCAATATATTTTCTGAGCAAATCATCTGTGTAGCCAGTATTATACTGTCGCTCGTAATCTGAACAAGGACACATCACGCAGTTAGAGTTACATTGCCCAGTAATGAAGACCGTCGCATCAGAGTCGCAGCTATCATACAGTTTGTAAACAAAGCCGGTATTACTTATTGAGATAATATCTCCGGAGCGAAGCTCGTTGTGAAACTTTTCTGCATGGGTTCCAAGTTCGAAATCCGCACCTATAGATAAAATCGTTGCGGAAGACTCGTGAAGCACAAAAATATCTTCTCTACAAACAGCAAGATCATCCTCATCTGTCTGAACCATCAGGACAAATTCTTCTGATTTATAGTTCGGTATCATCAGAGCCATAGCATAATCACCTCGATCAGGAGAAAAATGATTGTTCCGATACTAATAAAAGTGGCAAAAGGAATCTTTCTAACTATTACAACAAAAGGTTTTCCGAGAGATGAGGTCTCCCAACGATGAATACTTTCTGCCTCTTCAGCGGTTATTCTCGACCGCAGGTCTTCAGTCATCCCTGTAGGCAACCCTTGCACTCGTGAAGGCTTGAAACTCATAACGGTAGCAGCTGAGAGTATATTGCCCTTTCGTACTTCGGAAGTGGGGATTGCTTTATAGTTGTATTTTTCCGAAATCAGTCTGACGCCCATAATACCGAGAACAAGAAGCCAAGATCTCACATCAAAGGTGGTGGAGAGAGATACAACGTGCGTTACGGTAAGGCCAGCAATTAGGAGCCAAATGGCTACGGTATAACAAACAAGGATTCGAAAACGGAGTTTTGCCCTCAGATGGATCAATGTGAGAACCACCAAAAAATTGATTGCCGTTGCAAATACAGTATCACTGTTATACAGGTTGTGGAATAACCGAGAAAAAAGCAAATTGATCACAAGGATAGATCCGACCATCGAGAAATACGAGACTATTCCTTCGAGGAAATGGGGTTGTCCAAATGATACCTTAAATAAATCTTTGTTCCGAATTCCAAGAACAATTGATTCCGCAACAACAAAAATGAAAGCAATAGAAAAGGTCAGCACAATGATTACGAAACCCGACCAAATTCCGATATCCCAGAAAGAGTAAAATCGACCAGGAATGCTGAGGCCAACAACAAATAGCAGCTTGCTGTCGCCGGCAGCCCATAAATGATAACCGTAGAAGGCTATGGCCACAATGACCAACAAGAGCATATTGGTTGCCGCAAGCACAAAATACTCAGAGGCAAACCCCAGATAATAAATTGCATCCAATATCGCAGCAACGGCACCGCATTTTGCAAGTGTTCTGTTCTTTACAATGCTCTCTTTACAGTCGGTATAGCTGGAGCACACAAGAAGAACTATTAGATTGGTTAAAAGTAAAGCTTCAAGAATAATCATATTTCTCCACGGGCATTTGAAAGCTCAATAAGATAGTTTGAAAATTCGTTCGCAGTCAGCTCAAGATCAGCCACACTTTTTATAAAAATGCAGAGTGTGCCCCCACGCTGGCGCTTTTTCATAATCACACAAATAGAGCGGTAATCCAGAATGGCGCGATCGATCAGAGCCTCGCTATATACCGTTTGCGGTAAAAAGAGTTCAATTCTTTTTTTCATAGCTATCAAACCAATTCGTTAGGATGGAATTCAATTCGTTTTCATCGATGTCTGCCTGATCACCCGCAATGCGCTCCATCGGATCATTATCATCTATCATAGTAGACGTCATTGCGCGGGCCATCAGCAATTCACGGAGGGTGTGCGTCTGCTGATAAACATTCCACCGTACAGCCTGTGAAATAAGTTCATTCTCGAACTCGCCCATAAATGCGGCATAATTACCGGCATCGTTTTTCAAACTAAAATTGATGATCCATGTGTCGGGGGTTTCATCAATATGGATATACGCATCTTTTATAAACGCATAGGCTGCTTTAAGGATAACCTGTGGCAAATACATACCCTTTGTAACGGTAAAGGAAAACTTGTTCATTTGGGAATCCCCTTCATTCGAGATATAGGTTAATTCGTAGGTGATGTTATTCTTTGTCGGGAACATACTCTATGATGTCGCCGAAGTTTAACGAAAGCTCTTTACAAATGCGTTCGAGAACAGCAAGGGATACAGGCTCATCTTTGCGCATTTTCGTCAGTGTGTTTGGGGACAACTGTAGCTGCTTGCGCAAGTCTGCCTTGCTCATTTTTCGGTCAATAAGATGCTTCCACAGAGGATTATAAGAAATAGCCATTACGACACCCCACATATGCGACTTGCTCGCAATTTAGATTTCTGATAGACTAAGGATAGCATAAATACAACCATTTCTCAATAGCGTTTCACACGTTCTTGTGAAATCCTCCCTCAAAACCTGCGTTCTTGCCGTTTGGCAGTGAGCGTGCTATACTCATTATACATCTTTGTGGAGGTGTGTTATGGATCTGAGCAATCGAACTCTTCTTGTGTTAAAACATCTGTGGGAAAAATCTGATGAGGATCACCCCATCACGATAAGCAATCTGCGGGAGTTTCTGAGTCAATCAAACATTTCCGCAGATCCACGAACACTGAGAAAAGACATAGAACAACTCATTCAACTTGGCGTTGATATTGTGTGCAATCGTTCCGTGCAAAACCAGTACCACGTTGCAACGAGGCACTTCGATTCTCCAGAGGTGAAGCTTCTCATTGACGCAATTCAATCAGCACGATTTATTACACCCAAAAAGAGCAAGGAACTCATCAATAAGCTATCTACCTTTGTAGCGCCTTGTGATGTAAAGGTGTTGAAGCGGCAGCTCTACGTTGAGGGGCGAACAAAAGCAAACAACGAAAGCATCTACTTAACTGTGGATCGCCTCCAAACGGCAATCACCGACGAACATAAAGTGCGGTTTCAATATTTTAGTTACTCTGCGGTGAAGGAAAAGAAATTGCGCCACAATGGAGACTTCTATGACGTGTCTCCTTATGCTCTGGTCTGGTATAATGACACATACTATCTAGCCGGCCATCATCAGAGGAGAGGAATTGTCGCAAAATTCCGTGTTGATCGGATAGTCAATTTGGAGATTGTTGAGGAAGACGCCATTCCGAAACCCGCTGATTTTTCGGTGGCAGAGTTCTTTGCTCACGAGTTTTCGATGTTTGATGGAAAAGATTGCAGAGTAGAGTTGCTTTGTGAAAACCCTCTTATGAATAGCATCATTGATCGCTTTGGAGAGAGTGTTGATACAAAAATTATTGACGATAAGCATTTTCTGGCAACAGCTACGGTTGATTTGAGCAGCAACTTTTATGGTTGGGTGTTCGCTTCAGCTGGGAAAATGAAAATTGTTGGTCCGCAAGAAGCAGTATCAGAGTTTAATTATATCATGGATTGTTTCAAATAGGGAGCCAACCCGCATCCAAGGTGAGCATTTGAATGCACACCTCGGGCTTGATTTTCAGTTGCGTTAATGAGACAATAACTCTATATGTCTGTTGTTGCGCCTATGTTCCGCAACAAAACAATGCTAATGATATTTTAGGAGATGCTGCCAGTGATAAAGAAAATATTATTATGGATGTTGTCCGGGCTGCTGCTGATCTGCGGCTTGGCCTTTATGCCTAGCATCAGTAGTATTCTGTTTTTGGCTGTTGCCATTCTGCTGTTGCCGGTGAACAAACTGCAAAATGTGCTCAAGAACGTGTTCCCGCGCAAAAAACTCAAAGGAATACTATGTGCAGTATTGGCAGTCATCGCCATTATCGCCTCACCAACGGATACTCCTACCAATAATGCGGAACTACCTGCTCAATCCGGAAGTAGTCAGGTTATTCAAGGGGATTTGGATAGCGAATTACCGGAACATGATGTTTCCGCAAGTACAGAGCCGAATGATCAACAAAATGCGGTTATTCTCCCTGCCGAAGAAAACTTAAACGAAAAAGTTGATCCTCCGCAGGGATCGTCACCGGAAGCATCATCTACTCCCACGGACGATACCCAAGATGCGACTACTGCCCCGCAGGAACCAGAGCAAACGCCTGGAGCTGGAGCAGCAATTCCGCTTGAGTCCACTTTCGAAGTTCATTTTATCGATGTCGGCCAAGCTGATGCAGCCTTGGTGCTCTGTGATGGTCATGCTATGCTGATTGATGGCGGCAACAGCGGCGATAGTAGCCTGATATATTCCTACTTAAAGAACCACGAGATTTCATACCTTGATGTAGTTGTCGCAACACATGGCCACGAAGATCATGTCGGTGGATTGTCCGGTGCGCTGAATTTTGCTTCGGTCGGTAAAGCATATTGTTCAGTGACCAGTTACGATAGCGATGCCTTCAATGACTTTGTGAAGTATTTGGGCAAGCACGATACAACCATCACTGTACCTAAACCCGGAGACACATTCCAATTAGGCAGTGCAGATGTGCAAATTGTTGGAGTTGACGGGAATGCCGCTGATCATAACAACAGCTCGATTGTACTCCGCATCGAATACGGCGAGACATCCTTCCTCTTTACGGGAGATGCTGAACGTGAAGCTGAGCAGACAATTTTAAGTTCTGGTTACGAAATTGAAAGCACCGTCCTTAAAGTGGGTCATCACGGAAGTGACAGCTCCACAAGCTATGTTTTCCTCAGAGAAGTTGCCCCACAATACGGTGTCATATCTGTTGGTGAAGGCAACAGTTATGGGCATCCAACTGAAGACGCATTGAGTCGCCTGCGGGATGCCGATGTAACTGTGTATAGGACGGATTTGCAAGGAACGATCGTTTGCACGAGCGATGGCGAAAATGTTTCTTTCTCTGTTTCCAAGAACAAGGATGCGGACACATTGGCCCCTCCCAGTAAGACACAATCAACTGTAGTTACTCCCACTATTCCGACTCCCCCAGCTCAAACGGACGATTCTGGAGATGAAGATACTGGTTCCGTGACGGTGACAGACTATGTAGGAAATAAAAACACAAAGAAGTTCCACTATGACTGGTGCGGAAGCGTTGGGAAGATGAAAGAAAGCAATAAGTATTATTACACCGGCACGAGAGACGAGATGATCGCAAAAGGATACAAACCTTGCGGTAATTGTAATCCATGATGACTTTCTACCAGGAAGGGGAGAATACTTATAAAAATTAACATTTCTCATGATGACGAATTGAACGAGCTTGGATACGAGCATCCTGCGAGGATAATAGTGCGTACATTCACGGGAAAAGAGTATTCTTTTAGTGCGGAGGATTGTTGGCAAGAGGGTTTGGAAGGATTAACGATTAGGCGAAACAGACTGTTCTATCTTTTCTCGGATGCAGAAATTACCTCACCACGTGGTCTTGCGGCTGTGTTCTACTTTATTGATATTTGGGAAAGTTGGCCTGATATAGTATTCCCTACATTCGATTTTCTCTGCGGACAGATACCAGTTGAAGACTATGTTGAGTTGATGAAAGCAGGCAACAATCACATAAAATCTGCATTAACAGGCATTGATGTCAATAATTGTACTCGAGGACAAGTAATGTCAGCTATAGAGCCTTATATTCCCGCGTATTCTGACGAGCTTATTAAACCCTATATTAAATTTTTCGAAGAAGTAAATAGTTTGGGGGAAATCGCCACGATTGATATTACAATATATTGATTTCCAATAACGAAGAAAGGCTTGCAACAGGCAAGCCTTTCTTCATTATTTATTGGGGAAAATATAAAGTCAGGTAGACAGGTATGAGAAAATAGAGTTGGAACATTTCGAAAGGCTACTTCCATACCGCTCATCCGGTAACCTTTTGTATGCAGTAGGACGAATATCTCCGTCTGGTGGCTAAATGGTGCTTGACCTTGTCAGACACTACAGCACAAAAACGGAAAACTGTGGAACGAAATATCCGAACAGCCTTTGCCATTGCTTGGAAACGAGATCATCCTCTACCTAAAGCGCGCTTGCTCAAAAAATCTTGAGAGATGTCCGCGCTCCACAGAGTTCCTTGCGCACCTTTTCACGCTGTTCAGCCTAAAGCGCTTATGACGGGAGGACAGGAACAGCCATGAAACTTACGCAAGATAAAACAGGTTTCCGGCCAGCACTCTTCTGGAACCTTCTGATAATTCTTTTCAGCTACCGTCTGCAAATGCCTATTACTGAAGTGATGGTTTTTCCAGATGGAAATGGCTATTATGTCTGTCCTAGGTGCCACATAACCGTGGAACGGGAATTTATGTCCTTTTGTGACCGATGTGGCCAACACTTAGGATGGAAAGGCTACAAAAAGGCCAGAAAGATCTATCCTGGACAACACAATTCAGTACATACCTGATGTGCTGAAGTAAGGTCGCTCCATCTGCAACTGTTTATGTTTCATTTGAATCTTACGATATTTATACATCGGTCAGTTGGAATCGCATTAGAGCATGTATTAGACAAGCCGCACAGCGTGCTGTGCGGCTTGTCTGCGGCAGAATGGCCTTATGACGGTATCATTGCCCGTTTCGTGGTTCGCTTCATAGGCTTTGCATTGGATTTCTGAGAATTCCAATACAGCTTTTCGATGTAGTCTTCTTCCCGACCCACGGCTTCGCCATAGTTTACATGTGCGCCGAACGCAGTCCAGCTACACACGAAATAAGTGCCTTCCGGCGAGAGCTCAGAGGTGTAACACTGGTTGACCATACCATGTTTGCCGTAGCAAAGATAAATTGCTCTGCAGAGCGGAGACTGCTCTGGCTCCGGCAACCCAATGCGGAACATCATCATCGAACCATTGCGGCCTGCACAAAGCCGATGCGACACGGAAAACTGTTCTGCGGTATAGGGGCAGTGATAATCAGGATTTGCCGCTTCTGCTTTGGCATAGAATCCGCGAATTGTCTGCCCAGATCCATTCATTAACGAAAGCATCAACTGCGCACCGCTCTGAAAGAATGCGTTCGGAATAGCCTTATGTTCCAGATAATAGCGCGCCTGCAACTCCAACGGTGTCATTGGCTTACCCCCTTTTCTGCGAAGAAATCTGCCAGCGAAATGTTGAGTCCAGCGCAAATCAATTCGATGGTATCCACTGTCAACTGACTACCACGCTTCTCTGCGCTTTTCAGGGTATTGTATGAAACATCGCAAATGGCAGATAAATCATAAAACGTGAGGTTCCGCTCGTTCGCAAGTTCCTTTACCCGTGCAATTGTGTTCATGTATCAACCCCACCTTTCTGATAAATGAGCGAACCGCTGATTAGAACAGCTTCATTCTATAACAAGAGCAGTCCGATAAAACGTACAATCAAAGCACTCGACCAATGATTTTGAGCTCCGTTTCCGGTGTGATGACCTTGGGAGGATAATCCTTGTTGTAGGAAACCAGAATCGGCTGCATATGCAGACACCCAGTGCTGTCCAGGTAAGCATCTCGGATGCTCTCGTCCGGTTCCTGCTCATCATACATTTTCAGGAAGCCCTCACCATCGCAGACAAAAATACCAACTTCGCCAACAGCGAGGTTGCTGCATTGCTGAACCCAGACTATCTGGCCGTCATGGTAGACCGGCTCCATACTATCGCCAGAAACACGAATGCCGAACTCCGCACCTGCAGGAACAGAATTCTCAGGGAACGAAACCATCTCAAAATTACCTTCATCAAGGAAGGCACCAGTACCTGCTGATACAGAAAGATTGCTGACAGCGTAATCAGCATACTTGAGAACATTTACAATCTTGGGCTGCGGCTTATACTTCCCAGAGGCAATCAGGTCATCACGGTAGGCTCGTACCTTCTGCTGTCCCAAATCGTTGAGCAGCGGAGTATAGTCAGCGCAGAAATAAGATAAATCCAGCTCCATATCAAGCGCATGGCAAATTGCGACCAACTGATACGCATTGGGGAGAGCTTTTCCGCGAACCCACTTACTGACACCGTTGGGAGACATGGTGACTCCGTAGATTTTCAGCAGGTCGCTGAACTCGTTCATACTCAGACCAGCCTTGCGTCGGGCCTCGTCAATTTTAGAGCCAATTACATTTGCTTCTCTTTCATGGTCCGCATTGTATGCGGAGCTCTTTGCAGAGGGAAAAGATATCACTTTGGATTCTGTGTCTTTCTTCATAGCACAACCATCCTCTCTGTTTATGCTCACAGTATATATGGGAAAACACTCCTTGTCAAGCAAAATCGGATAAATACTCCGCAAATGCGTATTTGACAAGGATACATAATCCGTTTATGATAGAGGCACACCAAATGAGAGGGGGTGGCCGGACATGGTTTCTCGGCGTGGGATCTTGCATAGCGATATGAACGCCTTTTATGCCTCTGTTGAGATGATGCTCAATCCGACATTAAAGGGAAAGCCAGTTGCTGTGTGTGGATCGACGGAAGAACGCCACGGGATTGTACTTGCCAAATCAGACTTGGCGAAGAAGGCCGGAGTTAAGACTGGTATGGTAAATTGGGAAGCAAGGAGGCTCTGCCCAGGACTGATTGTCGTACCGCCCCAGTACGATCAGTACCTGAAATACTCCAAACTCGCTCACGACATCTATCGGCGTTATACCGACCTGGTGGAGCCATTCGGCATGGATGAGTGCTGGCTTGATGTAACAGGCAGCGATATATATGGCTCTGCCATGGAAATTGCCCAAGCCATTCGTCAGGCCACCAAAGACGAACTTGGTCTGACCGTCAGTATCGGTGTGTCGTTCAACAAGATCTTTGCCAAGCTTGGCTCGGATATGAAAAAGCCTGATGCTATCACGGAAATCTGTGAAGATGACTTCAGAGAAAGAATATGGCCGCTGGATGCTTCTGAACTTCTCTATGTAGGCAGAGCAACCGAGGCCAAGCTTTCTAAATACGGTATCCGCACCATTGGAGATTTGGCAAATACCAATCCCGACACGCTTCGATATATGCTCGGGATCAACGGCCTGAAACTCTGGCACTTTGCCAATGGAACAGACACTTCCCGCGTTATGCCCTACGACTATGTCAGCCCCGTTAAGTCTGTTGGTCATGGCATCACCTGCACAGCGGATCTGGAAACGCCGGAAGAAGTCTATCGGGTCATGCTTGAGTTAAGCCAGGACATTGGTCATCGGCTCCGCGTTCACGAGCTTATGGCATGTGGTGTGCAGATTTACATCCGCTCCAATGATTTGTATGGAAACCAGTATCAATGCAAACTCCCGTTCCGGACTCAGCTTCCCAACGAGATTGCCAACGCAGGATTTAACCTCTTTGTGGATCGGTACAAGTGGACAAACCGTGTCCGCGCAGTCACAATCCGTGGCATCGACTTAGTCCCAAAGAAAGAAGCGGAACAGCTCTCAATGTTTGTGGACACAAAGAAGCGAGATCGCCGAGTTCGGTTGGAAGATGCCGTCGAGGACATTCGCAGACGGTTCGGGAAACACGCCTTGACCTATGCCTGTCTGATGGGCGATTTAAAAATGCCCGATGACGGACGGCATATTGTGACCATGCCAGGTCTCATGTATCAGTAAAGGGGGTATCTACCTTGTTCGATCTTTCTCGGATTCAGCCGTACATGGATAACCACGGCTATATCACCAATCCTTCAACAAATGAAGAAGTTGAAATCAAAAACCTATTTGCGACAGTGGTCAGCTCTGTTGAGAGATTCCAACACCTTGGTATTCGCAAAGGCGCACGCCTGATTTTCAATGTTGCAGCGCCTTTTGAGGACGGAAAGCTGTCCTGCTTCGCAGATTTGTCCATCCCGAAGAAGCCTAAATTGCAGTTATCCACTTCTGCAGTGGACGGCTGTGAATATGTGGGACAACTGCTCTGCTACATCAACCGCTATGACTAAGATGGAGGCTTAAAATCCATGGAACCTCAATTCCATAAAGTGGTGGTCAAGGTGCTGGTCAGCATCGCTACCGATAGGACGAAGACACCTATCTCCCTAACCTTTGAAGACGGGAAAGAATACATCATTGATCGTGTGCGCGGCAGACAAAGAGCCGCTGCAACGAAGGTTGGTGGAACAGGCATCCGCTACACGATTGTCGTAGGCGGTCGGCAAACCTACCTGTTTGAAGATGAGGATGAGTGGTTTGTCGAAGCCAAAAACCTACATGTATGACCCCAAGGAGGATTATGTATTGAAATATCTATCCCGCAATGATTTGGAGCTCATAGGGAACCGAGTCATTACAGCCTATAGGAAGTTACCCGAGGTAGCCGCAGCTCCCTTCACTCGAGTGGATATTGATTACCTCGTAGAAACGCTGCTTGGCCTGCGAGTAGACTATCAGCATCTGTCCCGAAACCGAACTTATCTGGGTGCGACATCCTATGAAGAAATCGGCATCGAAGTTTTTCCAGATGATGTCGAAGATGATGTATCTTTCTATATGTTAGATGGAAAAACGCTGCTGATAGAAAGCGACTTGATGCTTAAAGGTGCTTGCATTGGCCGACGAAATTTCACCGTCGCTCACGAGGGATGCCATCACATCCTGCGAATGCTATTCCCGAAGTGCTACGGCGTGGGCGCTAAAAATCGCAAAGTCCACTACTTTCGTAGCGGGAAGGCAAGCAATCACGACTGGGAGGAATGGCAGGTCGATGTACTGGCATCAACGCTTCTGCTTCCCTCAGAATGTGTTTACAACAATATGAGAGCCTTTGGTCTGGGTGGCGAGATGCGCTTGCTCAACCGGGTGTTTGCTCCCAGAGAATATGTCTGCTTTGAAGAAATGGCTGCACACATGGGCGTATCTAAAACCGCATTATCTATTCGTATGCAGCGGTTGGGACTACTCAAAAGGAGCGACCTTGGTGATCCCTACGCCCTCGTCAGAATCGAAAACACGGAGGAAGAAACCATATGGCAGAACAACAAATGCGTGTCATAAAAAAGTGTCCGAAATGCGATTGGCGCATTCTTGATAAGGTCACTCCAACAAGCGGCATTATTGAATTGAAATGCCCTAACTGTAAAAAGATCGTGCCGGTCGATCTCAGCAATCGCATTGCTCGACCGCGGCAGATCCACTACCGCATCGCTTGTAGAATATAAGAACATATCCAACTATAACAGAATAAAGGAGCTGAATGCACCGAGCCACGGGTCCTTAGACTAAGTCTATGAGTCACCAAATTGCCGGGCATTGAGATGAACGGGTAGCCGAAAGGCGTACCTCTTCTTCTCAATGCCCGGCTTTTTTATTTCTGTTGCCGCCTAACTGGAGGTAACAATGCTGGCAACTCATTGGGAGCCGTATCTCGCTAAATACCCGTGATCTCCGGATTTGATTCCTACCAATCAAATCCACAACAAAAGGAGATCACAAATGTCAAAACAGTATTTCGTCTGGAAAGACCCCAACTGCAATGGAATCAACCCCGAATGGATCGAGATGACTCCCAAGGAGTTCTATTTGTTCCGTAAGAAACCAAAGAACCGCTCCCGCCTGTTCGTCATTCTGGACGATGGTGGCTGCGATGAAGCTGGAGTCCTGATCATGGAAGCATCCAAGGAATGCTACGACGCATGGAGAAAGGAGTATCGCGCCGCATTAAGGCGAAAGAAGCACAACGATGCATTTGGCGCCGTTATTCTCTCCCTCGATGCGCTTCTCGGTACCGATGATGACCTGCTGGGTCACGATGTCGTTCCAGCAGATCAGGAAAGCGTGGAGTCTCAAGTTGAGCATCAATTGGATTTGGAGCGGCTTCGCACCTTCCTGAACACCCTATCCGACGAGGAAATGGAAATCATCAATGCGTTGTTTCTCTGCAATCCGGATGAGTTAAGTGAGCGTGAAATCGCCAGAAGGCTCGGTGTTCCTCAGAAAACACTAAACTGCGCCAAGCAGCGAATTTTCAAAAAATTCTAAAAAACTTTTCGCTCAAAGCGCGAAACAGTTGGCCAGTAAGAGAGTAGAGGGCGAAGTCCCTCTTTGAATCTTGAAAACTTCATACACATTCACTAAGTACGTGAAATCTGGTGCGTGAGAACGCAAGCCACTGTAGCGGGTACGCCATGACTCCTGAAAGGGACGAGCGAGAACACCTTCTGCGAGTGTCGGGTTGCCCCCGGCATGGCCATGACAGCCAGATACTTCAAAGCTACTCCCGTCTTGAACGCGTCACTGCATTGGGCGGCTCTGTGAGATCCACAGTTGGGGTGAGACTCCCGTGAGGCAGGTAAGCAGCCTGCCGCTTAGTGATTTCCCTGTACATTCGGGGTGTCGTGGACAAATGGAATGTAAATACACCAAAACGATTATGCGGGGAGGGCAACCTCCACAGGTCTGCCCTCCCCGTTTACTAAACCAGATTTCTGAGTTTAGCAAAGGAATCTAAATACATGGATGCCCTTGCTAAGACCAGAAAACAGAAAGGAAGATGAAAAATGCGAACAATCAAGGCGATTACATACCACATCAAGAACTGCGGCGACGAGATTAAACCCGCCTACGAGCAGATCGGACTCTACCCACACAAGCAGCGGGTGGAGTACAAGAGTCCGAACCTGCTTGGGAGCATCGTCAATGCTGATTGCAGCCTGCTCTACCTTTTATGGCGTCAGTTGGTGGACTCCTACGAGGAACATTGCTTTGATGAAGCGACCTGCCATGAACGGTTTAGCACGGAAGCTCAGTTCGAGAGCTGGGCACGACAGACCTCGTTTCATGATGAAGATGTCACTTGGGAAGTTGCCATTCATCATATCTCGGGCGAAATCGAAAAGTTTATCTGCTGTGGCACCGCTCCTGTCCCTGTGATTTTAGAGGAGGTCACTCAGGTACTGAAGGCACGATATCCGCAACTTGATGAATTACAGGAGGAAGATCACAGATGAGAGAAAAGAACGCTGAAGCAATCGAAAGCTACTACGAGGAACTGGCTCTCCGCTTGCGGCTGGAGGGATTTACCGTTACCCGGCCTGATGACAGAAAACTTCATGTGGCACTCGGCGATACGCCCATTTGCGATGTTCATGAAGATGGCATCCGATACAGCCGCGGGGATATTGCTTCCAGCCTCCAAGAAGAAGCTAAAGACCATGTCCTGAACCTTTCCCGGCAGGTACGAGAATACACGACTGCATTTCAGGCAGCACCCTTCTTAAAGGCCGAAAGTCTGGAGGAAGGCTATAAGGTGCTGATCGACTACCATGACACCGTTTTGGCTGCGAAGCCGAGCCAATATGGTATGCAGTTCGTTACTTGGGATTGGGATTTCCATCACCGGGGCCTGAATCATGGCCACTACCACAACACCGATTATGAAAACGCCAAGCGTGACTTTGCCGCTCGTGCAGGCTTAGTGGAACGTTATCCTGCGTTCAACCAAAAGCAGATGGTTGAAATCTATCGCTGTTGTGAAGATACGCTCTGCGACACCTATGAGATGACAGATGAACAGCGGAATATCATCCGGTCCGTTCAGGAAACCATTCGAGATAAGTATCCCAACATTCTCGACCTTATCCGAGAGCATGACAACATCTATGCGGAAGCAATGTTCTCAGCCCCCAAAGATCCAGAGCTGGAGGAAGAAACGGAAATCGACATTATGTGGGATGACCTGAAACCGGCCACACAGAAGCGGATCTTAAACATGCTTGGCGAGAATGGCAACTATGATATTTACCCAATCGCCACCATCCAGTCCGAGCAGGCCATGGGGCAAACCATGGAGCAGACCATGTAAGGAGGGTGCGAAATTCCATGAGGATTCTTAAAGTGGAGCCAGGAGAAGCACCCTACGAAAAAGAGATGGACAACAGCTTGGATGCCATCCAGAAGGAAGTCGGAGGCGGTTTGTTCGAGCCTATCTATCTGGACAGAGACATCGTCCTCTGTTGCAACGAGGAGGGCAAACTTAACGGAATGGCTATGAATCGTCGACTTGGACAGGACATTATTTGTGGTCCGTTTTTCCTCGTCGGTGAGGATCGCCACGGAAACTTCCGTTCTCTGACCGATGAAGAGATCGCAACATTCAGCCAGCGATTTGCTGAACCAGAACAATTCCAAGAGCATGAACCTGATGCCGAACCTCGATGGATGATCATTTCCATGTGAGAGATTCGGCATTTTACTTTTACAGAAGGAGAAATAGAAAATGTCAAGATACTTCCTGCAAGATACTCCTCTCGCTGCGTGGGAGCGGGAGATGATGGCGGTCCCAGGCTTTGGCCGTCGAAGAGTCAAACAAACTGACGAGGAATCCTCGGCAGTTACTCCCGTGTATGAATTGGACTTCCCGTTCAATGAATATCACTTCCCTGTTGGAGATGGATGCTTTGTCGGCACTCTGGTCATGAAGCGCTGGAACGGGCGAAATGGTCTCAATTGTTTCTTTGATGGAGCCGATGGAACGCCGTACAAGCTCTGCGTGTGGAACAGCTATGAGGATGGACGAGCCTACCGACCCGACTATTCCGACTTGGACATTTCCACCATGGCATTGGGCACTACACTGCGGGTTAAGTTTAGAGCCACCCGCTCGGGTAAAACCAAGTGGCTGGAAGCCGAGATTCTGGAGGTAAGCGCATGTATGTAATAAAAGCAACACTCAGCAATTGTCAGCATCCAGAATACGGACAAGTGACCGTCCCTTTCCCCATCCCCAATGACGAATATGACAGTATCATCGAGATGCTTCGGGAGTTGGACATTGGTGACCCCAAGGCAAGAGATTGCCAAGTAACTGATATCGACTCCCACTACAATATCCTGAAACAATTCGAAGGAAACGAAATCAACTTGGACGAGATGGACTACCTCGCCAAGCGGTTGGACAGCTTCTGTGTCGGAGAAGATGCGCAGTTTCAGGGAATGGCAGCCAAGCTAAATCTCACGGATATGACCGATTACATCAACCTGACATTCTGTTGTCAGCGAGCTACCGTTATCACCGACTTCTCTGACTTGGAGCAAATTGGCAAGGACCACTTTATGAATATCAACGGCGGCAGTTGCAAAGTTGAGGATCTGGAGAATTTGGACGGTGTCGAAACAGCCTACCTGCTGATTACCGAAACACCTGCCACGATTACCCCCTTTGGTGTCGTCTATGATAACGGAATGCGTCTGGAGCAGATCTATGACGGGCAGCACTTCCCGGAATACTGGTACGGAGATACCAATCTGTCGGTCATCATGACTCCAGCAAATGACAAGAATGCGCCGGAAACCTGCCTGCTATTCCCTATGCCGGACAGCAAGGTGGAGCGTGTTATGAATCGGGCAGACATCCATTGTCCGGAGGATATGGCTCTCCGCTTCTCCAGCAGTGAGATGCCTGACGAAGTGGATGCTTCACTCATCATAGAGCATGAAAGCCTGCGAGACATCAATCGCATGGCTCGTGCAGTCAAGGATCTAAGTAAGAGCGACCAGGATAAACTTGCCGCCGTCATTTTATGGGCCAAACCAAATGGTGCCAGACAGGTAGCGAACTTGGCCGAGAGTCTGGAGTTTTTCGAGTTTGCACCAAATGTGAGAAACGCAGAGGAATACGGCAAGTACATGATCCAGGAGTCCGGCCACTTTGAGTTCGATGAAAACCTTGAACAATACTATAACTACAGGGTCTTCGGTCAGAATCAGTTAGACAGCGAAAGCGGTATGTTCACGCATCGCGGGTATGTATCCTACCACGGAGAAATGTCCTTGGAGGAACTGATGGTAGAAGGTCCCCCTGAACAGGAGTTTGGTATGGGAGGGATGTCATTTTGAGAACACCGACCAACCTCCCCAAAATCAAACGGATTGCCCATACATTACTGAATACCGATATCAAGCTGACCAACTATTCTCCGGTGATTGTAAAACATCCCTTCACCAACAGCGGAATCAGCGCGGTGCGTGGTGAAAACGGAAACTTGGTAATGGTTGACCTGGTTAACAAGCCAGAAGACCTTGCCGCTTGGAGAAAGCAGGTCGGCGGGCTGATTGACAGTTCTAAATCCGCCTATGAAGTCTATCTCATGGTGGACAAGACCTACTCTCTTGCTTTTATCAAGTTCGCAGAGCCGTTTCTATCAGATCAGGATCTGGGACAGATTTTATCAAGTGCCTGGATTGCAAATGAAGCGCCAAGCAGTGACCCTAACATAAACAAGCGCAATCTCGTTTCGCTGTTCAGATCCATTCCTCATGAATACCTCATGGACGCAGAGGAACTTCAGCAGCTTGAAGAACTGGAAGATCCCGTTACCATCTACCGTGGTGTCCGCTCAGAAAAGCAGAAGCACATCAAAAATCTCTCCTGGACACTGGATAGAGAAAAGGCAGAATGGTTTGCACATCGTTTCAGCAGAGAGGGAACCGTGTACGAAGCACAAATTGAAAAGAAACATATTCTGGCTCTGTTTAATGGTCGTGGTGAATCAGAGGTTGTTGTAGATCCCAAATATCTTCAAAATCTTACCGTGGCCATGGAGCAGGAGCAGGGGTTTCAAATGGGAGGGATGACATGACCATGATGCTGCACTTAGTACGAGGGAATAATCATGAGGGAGCTAACCTCGTCCTGCCTGCGACACCAGCCGATGTGGGCCAAGCCTATGCGAGACTGGATGCGGTGACTCGGTATCCCGGCGAAGTAAAAATCGACAGCGTAACCTGCTCTGTGAGAAATCTTGAGAACTACTTAAAAGGCATGGATTTGGATAGACCTACGGTCATGCTGCGTCTCAATCAGTTGGCTGAGAAAGTTGAGCAAATGACCAGCTTGGAAAAGAAAATCTTCTCCGGTGCTTTGGATGGTGAGTCTATCAATGGTCTGGATGATATCCTCCATGTTGCAAGCCACCTCCACGATTATGTTTTGATTGAGGATGTAGGTTCCGACCGCAGCCTGGGCGAATACATGATTGAAACAGGGCTGTTCGATGATTGCCCGAAAGAGCTCCGTCACTACCTCGATGCTGTTGCCATCGGCGCTGAAGCCTACAGCAACTGCGGCGGTGCCTATACCCTTGATGGGTATGTGCTCCGCAAGGAAAACGCCACATTCCGCCTTGCAGAAAACCAGGACATGGGTGGTGGGCATATGGTCTTTAAGCTGTTGCTTCGCTCCCAGGAAACATCCATCAATCTGATTCTCCCGGCCACGGAGGAACAGTTGGAGCGGGTTTTGCAAAAACTCCATATTGATGAGTTCGCACAGGCAAAAGTGGAAATCATCGATGCAATCCCTTACGCCAAGGAACTCATTCCTGACTGTTGCATAAGCATAGAGGAAGCAAACGACCTTGCCCTGGGAATTGAAGAGATGCAACAGAGCGATGGGCAACTGCTCAAATTCTTCTCTGCTCTGGCAGTTGAGCAACCAGAAACCTTCAGCGAGGCATATCAGATTGCCCTGAATCTGGATGACTACGAACGTGTCCCGGCAGATATGGACGAATATGGTCGCATGGTTCTGCGCCGCTCCGGTATGGATGACGAGCTGATGGACATGATCGACGGCTACATGGACTTCGCTGGACTCGGGGAGTTCTATGTAGAAGAAAATGTTGTACGAACGACTGACTTCGGTATGGTCCGGCGCTGTAGTGCCCCCTTCGAGCCGGAGGAACAGTCTTTACAGATGGGAGGAATGTAACCGATGAAGAAAACGATGCTTATTATCACCGCAGCAGCTGCGGCCATTGGTGCCGCTGTTGCCGGTTATTTCTGCTTTGCACATCCGCAGCGGTATGTAGGGAGGCATCTGAAGTGACGAAAGAAACCTTCTGCAAAGCCATGCGGCTACGAGATCAGCAGGTCAAAAAGAACCGCGCCTTTGAGGAGTTTGTCCTCGACCATTACGACTTTCCGCGGGAACAGTACAGAAACGTGGTGCTTTCGCCTGCAATGACGGGACTTGCTCTTATCATTGCAGACTACTTCCTGATTGACCCAAGCCTCGTCAATTACACGATCAATCTGGAAGACCGTTCAGATCCTTTCACCTTCCCTGCACTCGTTGGTTTGCAAGGCCGTCCTCCTCGTACATACGAAGGGCTCTATGATTTATTTGACAGAATGAGGAGGAAGAAACTTGGTATCTCGTGAATTATATCGGGCAGGAATATGGGCCTACCAGAATCAACGGAAATTCAATCGAGAGGTCAACGATGTTGTCCAGATGATGATGGGGATTCCAGGTCCATTTGTATCGAGGGGTCCCCAGATTTGTTCTGATGAGGACATCCTTGAATTAACCATTGCTGCTGTCGAGGACACACATGGCGTAACGAAGAAACTGCTCAACGATGAGGTGTTCTACAAAGACGATACCAGAATGATAGCTATCTCCATAAGCGGAGATGAGCCTATGGAGTTCCGCATTGAGGACATCGACGATGCCTACGACTGCATTGCCGCTCTGCGCATGGTGCGCTAAATAGAATTCTTTCCGCTATTGTCGATGGCTATTTCATACAAGCTGTGGTATGTTGTGTGCTTACAAACAGGGAAAGGAGGTGTACGCAATGTCGGCAATCCCTAAGAAAATCTTAGCTGTTCAACTTCGCCCCGCTTCAGTTGATGAGGCGGGGCTATTCTATGCCCTCACGCCTGGGTGTAGCCGACACTGGTGGCCGAACGGCCTGAAGTTGAACAGCCAGAAGAACAAATGATAGGAGGAATCTACAAATGAGCAAGCTACCACAGGGATGGCTGGACTTCCTACGGGAACAGCACCCCATTGGAAGCAGAGTCCAGGTCAAAGAAATGGCTGATTCGCAAAGCACCATTCAACCCGGAGCGACAGGTAAGCTGCTGGAGATCGAAGACGATGGCGCGTTCATTGTTGGCTGGGATCGAGGCGGCGTATCGGCTGTCACCATCGGCAAGGATCGCTTCTCTCTTCTGCAGCCGGAGCCCACAACGCTGAAACTGTATATGCCCTTGACCGCCGACCTCTATGCCTACGACGAATGGGGCGACCTGGAGCCTGAAAGCGAGGAACTGAACGGAACCGGCTTGTTACCCTACGAAGCCCAGATTGTATCCGCATTGGTAAAGTACCGCGATCCTGCAGAAGCAGAGCGTGGCATTATGAATTGGTACGATACGCAGGACAGCGTGAATGCCAAAGTCCGTTCCGCTGTCTTCACTGCTGAGATTCGCGACCACGCACTCTGGGGCGTGACCGAATGCCGGGTCATTGGTGACCTGACCCCGGACGAGTTGAGTACGCTGAAGGACTACATCACCGGCCAAGCCGCAGACGGCTGGGGCGAAGGCTTCGAACAGCGTGAACTGCAAAACGAAGACGGTGAACTCTATGTACATCTCTGGAGCTTCGGCGATTGGGAAATCAAAACGGAGCAAGAGCAATTCGGTCCGAAGGTAGCCGAAGGACTGCCTGAAACCTGTTACTCTGTCCTGCACAGCACCGGCGAGCTGATTATTCTCAAACGCGGTGAGTCTGGGTACTACAGGGTAGACTTCAGCTCCCCTGACAAAGAGGAGAACATGGAGCTGGCGGATCACTACAACGAAAAGCTGGGTGTCACATCCGAGCAGCGTCAGGCCATGGAAGTTGGGAGCATGGTCGGATGGAATGTACCTGGTGCCGATCCGCAGAACTATGTTTGCGAAGAGCCGCAGATGGGAGGGATGACACTTGGCTGAGATTTTCAAGGTCGAACTCATTTCAGAGGAGGATCTGTGCTGTGAACTTTCGCTTCCCGCAGGTGACCACCGCCTGTTCGATGCCTATGAACAGCTTCGACAGCCTCTGGCCGAACCCATCCGATGGGACATCTTAGGATGCCGGGGCTATGAGTATCTCGTCCCCTATATCCAGGAAGAGAATCTTCTTGCTGTAAATGAGCTTGCTCGGCGGCTATCGGAGATGAGCGACACCCAACGCTCTGCCTTTGAAGGCATCACAAAAATGGAGCTTGAACTGCGGCGCGGCCCCTTCGGTGTGGAGGATCTCCTTCACTATGCGCAGAGCGTTGACCTCTGCCATGTAGTGCAGGAAGCAACAGATGATGCCTCTCTCGGGCGTTTCTACGCAGAAAATGGCTTCATTCCAGAAGTGGAAGACCTGTCCGATGATGTATTCGAATTGCTGGACTTCGCCAAACTCGGCAGAAAGAGTCGTGGAGAAGAAAAAGGCGTCTTCACGCACAATGGCTATGTTGTGCTTCACGATCCAATCGACCGCACCCCTGTCCCTGTCCAAGATCAGCCGCAGAAGCCCGTATATGTGTTCCTGCTGAAGTTGGAGCCGTACCCCTTTGAAAATGAGAGCACTACGGCGGTTGAGCTGAAGTTGCCTGCGAGTGAGGAGCAGCTCCAGCAGGCTGTCGAGAAACTTGCAGTGGGAAACTGGAGCGAGGGACTCTATACCATCGAGGATAGTATAATCCAAGATGTCTTGGATGAAAGCGATACCTTGGTTGGGCTAAGAGCACTGAACACTCTTGCAAACGAGATCTCAGCTCTCTCCCAAGACGAACTCCCCAAATACAAAGCGCTGTTGGAAGTGACACAGTGTTGCAGCGTAGAGGGGGCTCTTGAGTATATTAGAGCACTTGACCAGTACAAGATGGACAGCAATATCCGCAGTTATGAGGAACTTGCCCGTGAAGATGTCTGCGGCATTGTCGAAGCTAGTACCGCAGATATGCTAATCAGGCACTTGGATCTGACTGCTTATGGGCGAGATCTGGCAACACAAGAACATGGCTATCTCACTGCCTATGGATACCTCGCGCGCAATGACATGGAGCCAATCCATACCGAAATGCAAGAGTTCAAGGTTTATGCGATGGATGGTCATGGTGCAACTGGTGGTTTGCCAGAGGGTTATGTCGTCGCTAGAAATCAGGCGGGAGCAGAACGGTTTCTGAAAGAGCGTGGGGTAGACTTGGCGAAAGTCTGTATTGTCCCCGAACACCCTGTAGAAAGAGAGGATAGCGAAATGAATTGGTTTGATAAAGGCCGTCAGATGGCCGAAGTGAACAAGAAGTTATATCCGCCCGGCACAAGGATCGAACTTGTCTCTATGGGGAACGATCCTCGTCCCATCGAGCCCGGCACCAGAGGAACTGTCGACCTCGTCGATGATATGGGAACCCTGCATTGCACCTTCGACAACGGGCGCAAACTGGGTGTCTGCCTCGAGGAAGACAGAATCCGTGTCATTCGAGGCCAGGAAGTCGCCCAGCAGGAACAGGCCATTGAGCCCCAACATGGTCCTGAGATGAGCGGCATGTCTATGTAACTGCAATACCTAATAAGCACAGCCCTGCTCGGAAGAGTGGGGCTGTGTCCATTTTGGAAGGAAGGAGAACTGCACCGTGGAAACACCGATGGTCAAAGAGCCTACACCGGAACAATGGGAGGATCTTGCCAATGCCATAATCATCCGTGCCGCCTTTGACTATCGGGAGGTGCGTGTGGCGCTGAAAGAGAACCCTGACGATTACAGACTGCTGAGAGAACTAAAGTCAATTGAGCGCTTTTTCCTTTCCGACTGGTACCGCCACCTGACAACTGTAGACGGGAGATATATCCTGCGACGGCTAAAAAAAGAGCCTGTCGGCTGGTCGCCAGTAAAAGGCAGAATGCCCACAAAGAAAGGGGCGAAAGAATGACGGCAGCATTGCACCTGCTCTTCTTATTTATCGCAAAGATGCTGGACAACGCTTTCAGCACCATGAAAACAATCCTTGTACAGCGCAATCATCCCATTCTGGCGGGATTGTCTCTTGCTGTATCCAGCTATCTCTACCTTATCATCACTAAAAACATCGTAACTGCCGATAGTCAGCTTTCACTGGTTGTGGTCTCTGTCGCAAGCGGCGTGGGTTGCTGTGTGGCCGTCTTAGTCAGCAACAAGCTGTCCAAAGAGAGAACCTATGTCAATGTCGTGATGTCGGATGACAAAGCAGGGATGCAGGCATTTCGAGATTTCCTCGCCACGCACCATATCACCAATGTGGCAACCGACAGCTATACCATCGATTGGGATACCAAGAGCATCGCGGTTACGGCCTATGCTGAAACCAAAGAGCAGAGCCGCTTGATTAACGAGTACATCGAAGAGAGCGGCCTTAAGTGTAAGCGCATGATTCAGAAGACATAGGATCATTTTCCCGGCATCGGGAAAATGATAAGCTCATCCTCAGATTGGCCGTGTGCGATTTTCCTGGCATCAGGAAAATCGCAACAACAGCACTTGTCATATAAAGCAAAACTGGACGTTTTCCCGAGGTCAGGAAAACGTCCAGCATGATTTAGATTTTGACAAGTCCGCTGTTGGAAGGCAGGAAACTGAATACTTCAGGCGGGTTCTGGCCCCACAGTTTGAGAACATCAAGCTGATGCTTGTTCAATGTGTCCCGGCAATTACTGAGCGCACAGAAATCTCTCTTGAAGTCCTTTGTGCTTTTGCTCCGAGTCAACTCCGTGATGGTCTTAATATCGGTGCAGCGAACCAGCTCGTCCTCCAGATTTCTTACTTGAGGTAAAAATACAACCTTGGTCTTAGCGCAATACTTGCTGACCAGTTCGATATTTTGCTTCAAGTAATCCGTGATTTCCACATCCGTGTCAAAGACGAATACCACAATCGTCCCCGGCTGGATCGTAATCAACTGTGAGCGTGGAATCAGGCTGTTAATCACATTCAGGACTTTGACTCTTCCGGCAAGGATTTTTTGCGGGTTCTCTTTCAAAGCGTTTAAGAGTGTGGCCTCGCACTTTCCTTCGGCGAAATAAATGCAGTTACTCCTCATCAGACCACCCCTTCTCCAAGGTGTTCAGCAGGGAGTCATCAGGCAAAGAAGAGAACACATCATTCTCTACGGCACAACGAACGGAGTCAGTATTTCGCTTAAGGAATTCGGAGGCAAACGCAACTTTAACATACCCTTCGCCATCCACAACGCTCTTATGAAGGAAAGCGAAAGAATGCTTCGGAAGGTTGAGATCGAGCATATCTGTGTTATGCGTCGTGAAGATTAATTGCTCATGCTCTTTTAAGTGATCCAACATGATTGCGAAGATGCGCTTCTCAATATCCGTTTGGATGTAAGAGAAGTGTTCGTCGCAGTAGTAGAAGCAAGCCGGGCCGGAAAGAATCGAAGCGAGGAAGATTGCGATGTCTACACCTTCGGCTGTTCCGCTGGAAAGAATCTCTTTGTTCAGGAGCTTACCATCCTGGATGATAATTTCCGCGCCCTTTCGCCGGATAATAAAGGAGTCTCGCAGATCCTTGGATTCAGACACATCAGTAAGCGTAGGATCGAGCGTCCCAATTACAGCTTTCAAAGTGCGAAGCAAAGTCTTTTTATCAATATCCTGAATCTTCAAAGATGTTTCAATTTCGGGATAAGCAAATCGGTAATTAAGCTCACCAAACACACGCTTCAATGTTTTGGGCTCGTAGTCGATTACCAGAAGTCCATCTGCCAACCGTGCAGCGCATTTCTCATAGGTATCTCGCTCACCGATTTCCGTTTGTGCATGAGAAAGCACAATACTATCATTCGCCGCATCAATCACTGCTGACACGCGGTGTAGTGTATACCCCTCATTTACGAAGTCGATAGTAAAGTGACCTGCCGTCTTAGCGGGCACCATTTCAAACAGAAGCGCCGTGTTTCCAGATCCGAGGAACTTGAACATTCTGAGCAAGGATTTGCCCAGGCTGGTCTTGCCAGTGGCGTTCGCGCCCATGAGAATAACAGCCTTCTTGTACCGGAAGAAAGGGCGACCAGGCAGATGCTCATCCTCAATGAGTGAGTTTACGATTTTTTTAGGATAAGAGAAATTGATTTCGAAATCTGTAAAGCCATAGATGTTTTTCAGGCTTAGATTCATCACAACCATGAGCGGTTCCTCCGTTCTCTGTTAGTTCGTCATTTACGAACTAATGATAACATAGACTCTTGCCTTTTGCAATAGGTCAATCGTGTCGAATTTTGAGTTAACCCCTATTTTTAACCCCTGCGGCGTCAGAGGCTAAAAATAGGGATTAAATGAAAGGAGTCATTCCATGATAGCAGAAGCCCAGACCAAAAGTGCTAATTTCCTTCGCATTGTGAGCATCTTGAGAAGGCTCCGCAACGAGGGAACGATCACTGTTAAAGAATATGATAGGGCAAAGAAATACTACCAGCAGCTCACCGGTGCTGATATCATTTTGGCCGATTAAAGAGCAGATATTTCGTTGGTTTTGCCACATCAATTTCACTCGCTTTATTTTTCTTTATAGATATAATGTCTGTTAATACCTGAAGCGTAACAATGAAAAGAAAGGAGTTCAGACCATGGGAAAGGCAAAACTCATCTCCCCCGTCAGCGGGAAAATGATACCCAAGAAAAAGGTCGCCGCGTACTGCCGCGTATCTTCCAACTCTGCTGATCAGTTGAACTCCTACGCTAACCAGATCAAGGTATACACCAGACTTATCCGTGATAACCCTGCATGGGATATGGTGGAAATTTTCGCAGATGAAGGTCTCAGCGGAATGAAGGCAGACAACCGTGCCGAGTTCCAACGGATGATCCAGATGTGCGAAACGAAGCAAATCGACCTTATCGTGACTAAGTCAATCTCCCGCTTCGCAAGAAATGTAAAAGAGGCACTGGCCTATGTCCGCAAGCTAAAGCTGATGGGAATTGGTGTCCAATTCGAGAAAGAGGGCATCAACACCCTGGCCCTTGGCGATGAAATGTTGCTCAGTACCTTTACTGCCATCGCACAGGAGGAATCCAAAGCCATCTCACAGCATCAACGGCTCTCTATCGTGAAGAGAATGGATGCTGGCGAGTATGTGGACAGCAATGCTCCCTATGGATTCCGCCTCGTTAACAAAGCACTCGCTGTGTATGAGCCGGAAGCGGAAATCGTGCGCTGGATATATAACGCATATCTCAATGGCTGGTCTACTTCTGAAATTGCGAGAGATCTGACTCAGAGAGGTATCCCGACCAAAACTGGAAAGAGCAAGTGGACATCCTCCCGAGTGGCATTCATCCTTACGAATGAGCGATACAAGGGAGATTGCAAATACCAAAAGACCTATCGTGATACAACTGTTCCCTTCCGTCAGTATAAGAACCGTGGACAGGAGGACATGTACTATGCCACTGGTACCCATACGCCCCTTCTCGATGCCGAAATCTTCGAGAAGGTGCAGGTGCTGATGCAGCAGAGAAAACAGCAATTCGCTAAAACTGAAACTCAAAATATCTATCCGCTGACAAGCCGCATTCGGTGTTCCGAATGCGGCTCTTTCTATCGCCGGAAGATACAGAACGGCACAATCAAGTGGGTCTGTGCAAACCATCTCAACGACACCCACTCCTGTGATTCCTTCTACTACAGTGAGGCGCGAATCTACGATGCCTTCATCACCATGGTCAATAAGCTGCGCTTCTGCGAGGAAGATATTCTGGGTCTTATCATCTCCAAGCTGGACTACGCAGCCGTCGAGTACAAAAGAAACAATCGTGAAGCAACACAGTTAAGCCAAAGCATAGCGGAACTGAACGCAAAACTCCTTATGCTGGAGCAGCTCCGAGCCAAGAACTATCTTGCCTTGGATGTCTACCAGAGTCAGGCATTGCAACTCCGAAATGAGATAAACAAGCACAAGGAAGAGCGTAGCCGAGCGTTCGAGTCCCCAATGCTGAAGATGCTGGAAGAAGTAAAGAAGCTGAAAGCTCTTCTGGATGAAATGGAAGAGCCGCTAGAAGAATTCAACGAAAAGCTGTTTCAGGAACTGATTCTGGAAATCACGGTAAACAACCGTGACGAAATGACCTTCACCGTACTTGGTGGCCTGAAGTTCACGGAACTGCTGTAGGAGGAAGCGATGAAAAAGATACGCTATGTTCCATACGGATACACCATAAGAGATGGCCATACAGTCATCGAACACAGCGAAGCCGATATCATTCGTCAGATCTTCGAGGTGTATATCAACGGTGCCTCCCTCAAGGAGATTGCCGACGACCTTACCCGTAGGAAGATTCCTTACACAGAAAAGACGGATGTATGGGACAAGGCACGTATCGCCCGAATCATTGACAATGCACGCTACATAGGTGCTGACAGCTATGACCCCATTATCGATGAAAACACCTACGAAGAGGCATCGGCTGTAAAGAGTGCTCGACAGAGGAATATCGTCACTCAAGAGTGCGAGGGCATCAAACTTCTACGCAACCGTGTCCGCTGTGCCAAGTGCGGCGCACCAATGACACGCCGAATCTGCTCAAAACGGCAAACAAAAGAGAGTTGGACTTGCACCAATGATGAGTGTGGGTGCAGGCTCCGCATCAGCGACACGGAGCTTCTCTTGAAAATCAACCTGATTATGAACCGCATTATAGAGAACAGCCAGTTGGTCATCCCAAAACGGAGAGCCAAAAAGCAGGATTCGCCAACAGTAGCCAGCTTGCAGGCAGAAATTCAGAAGGAATTGAGTTCAGGCCAGCCGAGCGAAACACTGATCATCTCCAAATTAGGCGAGATTGCCTCCCAACTTTATCGGGAAACCAATGAGAAGGAGCGCATCGCCGCACAAATCCTCAAAAAGAGAATCCTGCTTATGAAGCCACAGGAGAACTTCAACTGCGACTACTTCGCCGACCTAATTGACATTGTATATCTGGACTGCACCACTGGTGAAGTTCAGCTCCAAACGAAAACATCAACCATCATAGGAGGGGTGAACAGCGATGGAGGTAAAGAAAATCCCGAAGAGAACCGTCACGCTGATTGAGCCTAAACGCTCTATCCTTGTCGACAAAGGGAAGTACGACCAGAAGCGTGTTGCCGCCTACTGCCGTGTATCGACAGACAGCGAAGAACAGCTTACTTCCTACGAAAACCAGATGAAAGCCTACACTGAGATGATAGGCAGGCGTACAGATTGGCAGTTTGCGGGTATGTACGCTGATGAGGGCATCTCAGGCACTCGTGCAGATATGCGTCCCAGGTTCACGAAGATGATCGATGACTGCTTGTCCGGCAAAATCGACTACATCATCACCAAATCTGTTTCACGCTTCGCTCGAAACACAGTAGATTGTCTGGACACGGTGCGTATGCTCAAAGCCCGAGGGATTGGCGTCTTCTTCGAAGAGCAAAACATCGACACCCTGAAGAGTGACAGTGAACTCTACCTCGTCATCTATGCAGGCTTCGCTCAGTCCGAATCAGAGAGCATCAGCAAGAACATTACCTGGACCTATCGGAAAAACTTTGAAGATGGCAAGCCCATATACCGCTATAAGAACTGGCTGGGCTATAAGAAGGGCGAAGATGGCGAACCCGAAATTGTGCCTGAAGAAGCCGCTATCGTGGAGCGCATCTTCAATATGTTCCTGTCTGGAAGTTCAACTCAGGCAATTGCCAATGCCCTCGCAAGCGAAAACATCGAAATCCCCGGCAAGAAGTTCGTATTCAGTAATCACATGATTCAAAGCATTCTGCGCAATGAGAAATACTGCGGTGACTGCATCCTTCAGAAGACAGTTACGATTGATTGCATCGAAAAGAAAAGGAAGCCCAACGAGGGCGAAGCGCCTATGTACATCGTTGAGAATAGCCATCCGGCAATTATCAGCCGAACGATATTCAACCGCACACAGGAGGAACTGAGCCGCAGAGGAACGATCAAACCCAAGTCGCAGAAAAATACCTTTACTGCCTCTGGCCATCATTCTAAGTACGCCCTTACCGACATCTTGAAATGCGGTGAGTGTGGGACAAGCTATCGCAGAGTGACTTGGACATCGCAAGGAAAACACCGAGTGGTCTGGCGCTGTATCAGCAGACTGGACTATGGAAAGAAATATTGCACGGATTCCGTCACTGTTCCTGAACCAGCACTGCAGGCCGCAATCGTCCGAGCGCTCAAAAAATTCAATCAGGAGAACGAGGCAACATACATTGCTCTGATGAGAGCCACTATCGGCGAAGCCATCGGACTGAATGGAGGATCAGAAGAGATTGACCTGCTGACTCGACGCATCGATGCACTGAACAAGCGAATGCTGGAACTGGTCAATGATACAGTCAGCAGTGGCGGCGACATGGAAAGCTGTGAAGATGAATTCAAGGAAATCTCAGAACAGATCGAGCAACTGAACAGCCGAATCGATGCCATCCGTGCCGCCTACATCAACGACCGCTCCTACGAGGATCGCTTGTCGGAGATTCAGCAGATCATCGATGAACGAGCAAATCACGAGGACGAATACGATGATGCCATTGTCCGCCAGATGATTGAGTGCATCAAGGTCTATAAGGGTGGCCGACTTACCGTTATCTTCGGAGGCGGCTATGAAGTAGAAGAAACTCTGTAATACGCAGCTTTAGTATGTAAAAGAAATCCGACAATACGCAGGTTTGAAGTGATGTTTCCCCCTTTACCATCAGCACTGGCGATTAAACCAGCGGTTCAATGACATTGCTTACAAAGTGGATTATCATAAACTCAACACGAAATGAAAGCGAGGAGTAACGCCATGAATTTGAAAGAAGCCTTTCGATTCCAAAATAAAATCCAGTCTCTGATGACGGAGGCTGATGGAATCCTGAGCCGGGAACAGAACATTACCAAGGTGCAAAACACCTATCTTCGCAAAAAGGTAATGGCAGAGGCCGAGGACGAAACCACCATTGATGCGCCCAACACCGAGTACAGCGGCAGAATCACTGAAATGGCGATGTTCCTGCTCCACCTGCTCGACGAGCGAGAGAAGCTCAGTAGCGCAATTCACAAGGCCAAGGCTGGCCTGGATTTGCCTGCCGGTCTGGATGGCGAAGTCAGCCTGAATTCCAAGCGCCAGGAGATTGCGGGAACACTGCGCCGCATGGCAGCGCTGCGCAGCTCCGAGGTGGTCATCCCCAATGGCGGTACCGGCTATCGCTTTAATAACGAGGGCAATCAGGTGTCCTACCGCTGTGATGTGAAGCGGGTGACCACCATTGACTTTGACCGCAACAAGATTCGGAAACTCTGTGCTGACCTGAGTAAGAAGTCCGATGAGATGTCTGCGGCGCTGGATATGGCGCTCATCAACACGGTCGTGGAATATGAGCAGCCCTTCGATGTCAATGACACCTTTGCGGATATCTTCGAGACCTTTGCTCCTGCGGAGGCAACCGAAGCATAAAGAAGCCCATGGCCTGTATCAGCCATGGGGGATGCGGCAGGATAAGAGATCGTGGAGATCGGTTCAGATGCAGACGAACTATAGTGCTGCATGATTCAAGATCAAACATCTACATAGATGATAAAAAGGACAATTGCTGTCTTTTGGGGAAAGGTTAGCAATCACCGCTTCGTCCATCGTTCTATCGATGTTTCATCATACGCACTTGCGTCAACTCTTTCTACCACCCATACTCCCTTACATCTCCATTCTGAAAATAATGAGCGCCGGAATTCCGGAAGAGCCACTAACTGCTATGTGCCACCTGGCACAACAACGCCGCAATGATGGATTGCCGATATTTCGGTATCGAGCGACTATCCGAACGGCAAAAATGGTCTAAGCTATCTTGGACTTCTGCCGTATCCCCCAGAGCTGATACATTACACCCATAAAATGAGGTGAGCAGCAGGCTCTGGCCTGCTGCTCATTTACGATTATATTCAATTTTGGTTTTGCTGAAACAAGGATCTCCTCCATAGGAACATCCAGCAAAGCACCGAGAGCGTACAGGTTGTCAACGGTCGGCAGGCTCTTTCCACGCTGCCACTTGTAGATTGCTTGCGGTTCTTCAAAGCCGAAATAGGCTTGCAGATCCCGGACAGAAAGACCGCGTTCCTGGCGCAGACGCACGATGTTCTCGCCGGTGGCAACAGGGTCGATGACCGGAAATTGCTTGTAGGTCATGGCAATCGCCTCCAAATAAGTATTTCCCAAAAGGGAGTACCTCAGAATAAACGATAACCGGCGAAAAAGCAAGAGCAAAACAGAAATTGTAATAAGAATGATACATAACCGGAGGTGCTTCGTGAATCAGGACTATAACCGTGACTGCTGTTGGACATTGGAACGCTTCTCTCTTCTCTATAATCACTTTGCCATTATTGATACTGACGAGTACCTGGCCGATTCGCTCTTTGTTCGACACAAGGTTCGAGTCTGGTTCAGCGCTGAGTTTGGCAAAGATGATAGCCCCTACCGAGTGATCATGTGTAAATGCAGAAAGAAAGATACGCCAAAGTTTCTGAGCGCCATTAAGGAGTTGCCCAATAAGATGCTTCTGTGCGGATATCAGGATTACCTGACTTTCTGCGCAGAACTTAGAAACAAGTTGGAAACTGCGAAAGCAAATGGAGGTGTTGATCGCTATGCGCCGAATGGTTCCGCTCTCCAAACAAAGTAAGAAAGCCCAGAAGGAGTTTCATAACAAACAGCGCGGGTCATGGAACGGCATTTCGCCTGTGACTCGTGTCGTGCCGAATGGGAGGGCCTATGACAGAAATCGAATTAAACGAGAGACTCGCACAGATTGAGGAGCAGCGCCTTGCATCTCTTCCCCCTGTATCCAAGCGTCGGACCGGACAGGCATATCGTCGGCGAATGCATATCAAGAAAAACGATGACCTTCTGAAAATCGTAACAAGGCAATATGCGCCTCATGCCGGATATGTAGACTGGGGCTTTGATGGCCGCACGTTGCTTCACAGTGGCAAGTACATCAAGTATAAGAAGAACAGCAACTGCCAGCGGTGGATGAAGCGAGAAACCAGTCGAAAATTCAGGCGACGGTTAGACTTGCCCCGCAAGGGCAATGCTTACCGCCGCCTGTTTGATTATTGGTGGACACTATATTGAGCCTGGAAAGGACGGCTCACTTTAGATACTCCCTCGTCAGAATTCGCATGGAATAATCAGACGGTTGGAGATTCAATTCATATGCATCAGAGTATATTCTGGGCACCTTCTTCAAGCGGAAATTCATATCCTCCAAATCGAAGGTTGCAAGATCCAGTTCTTCGACACCTAACCACTGAGAATAGGTATCGTACATTTCCCCGGAGCCTTTCTTGAACGCTTCTGCAATGTCTTCGAGGCCACCGGTGCCGCCGCAATCTTCAATGATGCCATAGCCTGCGCCATCAAGCACTCGTGGAAGCTCCTTGCCGGGCAGCTCGGTATCCTGAAAGATTTTCTCAACAGTCAAATTGATTTCCCAGCCATCGCCGTAATCGTACTGCATGGAAGCCCTGTCGCCTTCGTTCTCCAGAACTTTGTAGAGCTTGTTGGAGCAGGCATCCATTGATTGCACATCTACGAACTCAGCGGACCATTCGTTCTGCACTTCGTATCGAAGCACAGGCCGAATAAAGGTTACTAGCTCATCTGTTGTGGGGGCACCTTGCTTCTCCTTATGCTGAATGTAGTTTGATCGATACGGAACTTCAATGCAGAACAGATGACTTGCCTGCATTTCAAAAAGCGTCATTATGATGTAACCCAGACGAGCGATGGAGATGTTCTGCATCACCTGAAAGCGCCGCCACATTTTCGGCTCATAATCAGCAAGCTCTGCATAAATCTGGTAGATCGGTTGAGATGCCATAGGTTGTCCCTCCTCCTGTATGTAATCGTGCGCGTATTATCATTTAGTCAGTTGATGACTCATTTCCAACAAACTCTTCATCAATTCAGCATCTACCGAGCCGTCAAGAAGGATGCTGATCCATTTTTCCTTATTCATATGATAGGCCGGAAAAATCCCCGGCTCCTGTCGCAAAGTGCCTGAGAGCAGGGGGTCACATTTAACATTGACAACATCCACGGTTCCTTCACCGGAGAGGCCAAGCTTTGACCTGCCTACTTCCAATATAACTGCGTACCATTTCCGGGACGGTTGATGCCGCAGCACGGCATTGTTGTCTCCCCATGGATAATCCGGCTCGGTTCCATATAGCCCTTTTGCCAGATCAAAAAGCTCTTCTCTGGTACTGCCCATGGATTGACACCACCCTCCCAAGTCTGCAAAAAATTGACCAAAATTTGCGGCCTAATCCCCATGCAAGACCGCTGTATACTCTTCCCATAGAATTAGCAAAAATATCGTTTGAATAAGAGATGTGGCTTTCCAGAACACACTTCTCGATGAATACGCCTTTCAATTATTTGCATGAAGGCCGCAAGAAATCAAGATGCACTCAGGGTATGAGAAAACCGCAAAATCGCCATCTAATTTTGCGGTCTTAATTTTCCTTTTGCACCATTTAACCGCACTTAAATAATACTCGAAAGCGATTGAGTATACAAGCCAAGTCTGATTAGTCTGGGCTTGTATGTGATTCGAGCAAATGAAGTGCATCTTCCCTTGCGCGGTCGTCTGCATTGCGAGCTGCAACCACTAGGGCTCGTTCATAAGAGGACAGCGTTCCGTCCTCTACTTGCTCCTTGCCAACTAAATAATCAATAGTGACGCCAAACAAATCAGACAGTCTGATGAGGACATCAATCGAAGGCTGTCTGGTTTCTCTCTCATATCTGCTGTACACCATAACACTACAGCCAATGGCATCTGCCACCTGCTGTTGTGTAAGGCTACGTTTTGTGCGTAAGTCTTTCAAATTCACGGCATACACCTCCCGTGTAACTGACTTGATTATACTACCGGTGCGGTTATATGAGTATGTCCGTTTTGGTTAATTACTTGTTGACGAATAACCAAATTGGCTATATAATATCTCCGTAATGGTTATTATGTTGCGAGGAGGTGTTATCCGTGAACGAGGCTTTATGCGTGTACTATTCATCAGTCGAAAGCAAAAAAGTCGACTGGTTATGGTATCCGTATATTCCTTACGGAAAGCTAACCTTGCTGCAAGGTGATCCCGGCGAAGGAAAATCAACCTTCATTATCAATGTAGCCGCTCGATTAACTAATGGTGAGGCCATGCCAGGGACTTCGGATGCGGGTACCCCCCAAACGGTGATTTACCAATGTGCGGAGGATAATGTCGCAGATACCATCAAACCTCGATTAGTTGCTGCGGGAGCTGACTGCTCCCGAATTGCATTTATTGCAGATGAAAGCGAACAGCTTACATTAGAAGATCAGCGCATCGAGCAGGCCATAAAGGAAACGAAAGCTCGACTGCTTATCATAGATCCATTACAGGCTTTTATGGCACAAGACGGTGATATGCAAAATGCCGTTCGTGTGCGCACAGTCCTTCGCAAGCTGGCAAATGTGGCCGATAGAAATAATTGTGCCGTTGTTATGATTGGTCACATGAATAAAGGTGTCGGTGGAAAGAACCTGTATAGAAGTTTGGGGAGCATTGACATAGCAGCAATCTCAAGAAGCGTCCTTATGATTGCAAGGGATAATGCAGATCCAAATCTGCGGTATATGTTTCCGGTTAAAAGCAGTCTTGCCGCTGAAGGAAGCCCGATTGCCTTCCGTATGGATGAAAAACGTGGCTTTACATGGATTGGTAAATGTGCCATGGGAGATTCTGTCAAGAATGAGGATGCAAACATATCCAAATTGGATCTCGCGCGTAGCTTTATTGTCGATATCCTCGCAGATGGTCCCGCTCCCGCAAAAGACATTATTGGCGACTTAGCAAAATTGAGTATTGGTCAAAGAACCGTTGAGAGCGCTAAGAAAGCACTTGGCGTCAAGTCACATCGCATTGGTTCTGCGTGGTTCTGGTCTTTGGACGGGAACTATGAACAAAGAACGGGAGGTCATTCAGTATGCGATATCGAGTAGCTGGATATGTAAAGTTGGCAAAGCTCTGGGAGCGTAGCCGAGATACTGCCATCCCGTATCACCATCAATACTACGAGAAGAAGTTTGAAGGACACCCTGATTTCGAGCTTGTGGATGTTTATATCGATATCACCGGACGGAAGGAAATCAAGAACCGGCCCGAAATGTTGCGCCTGATCAATGACTGCAGAGAAGGGAAAATCGACTGCATCGCAACACAGACGAGAGCGTATCTTGCAGCCAACACCGGAGAGTTCTGCAGTTTGTTGCGGTACCTCTTTGACATGGCGAATCCTATTCACATCATCACCGAAGATGAGCAATACAACATCAACACAATCGCGAACGATGACCATCAGAGAGAAGAACTCTATCGAATGGCAAGAAGTTTCACAGAGATAAATCCCGACGAATACCGAAAATGGCTGGAGGATGTATTCCTCGGCATCGATAAATACGTACCGCAGGAGAGTGGAACCCATGGATACTGATAAGCTCAAAGAAATGCCGGAAGCAACAGCAAGCGGTGAGGCAGAAGCTGTTGCCTCTGCCCCAGAAAAGCCTGTCAGCACATGGCGGCCACAGGATGCAGACCGTGAAATCATCAAGGCAAATATTCGCCGTAGAGTTTGGTCATCCAATGCGTCCCCAAAGGCACAATTCATCCCGGCCAAGCCTTTGCCCACCGTTCAGGATGAGGGGCAAAAGCGAGTGGCTGTGTATGCCCGAGTCAGTACGAAGAGCACTGAACAGGTCTCATCGATTGAGAACCAGACTCGATACTATACCGAAAAGATTGAAAAGACCCCCAATTGGGATATGCAGGAAATCTATAGTGATGAGGGCATTTCCGGCGTCTCCATCAAAAAGCGTCCCGCATTCCTTCGCATGATCGATGATGCCAGCCATAAACGGATGGATCTTATTCTCTGTGCCAGTGTCTCGAGATTTGCTCGTAATATGTCCGAATGCTTGGAGCAGATCCAGATACTGAGGACGAAAAATCCCTCACATCCCGTCGGTGTTTACTTCGAAACCGAGAACATCTACACCCTCGACCCCAGAAGCTCCGACCAGCTCCAGATCCACGCAATGCTGGCTGACTGGGAATCCGCCAATAAGAGCAGACGCATGATTCTCTCCTATGACCAGAGAATCAGCACCGGACAGTATCCAGTTTCTGACTTGCTGGGGTATCGGCATACCGAAGACGGTCAGTTGATCATCCAGGAGGATGAGGCGACTACAGTGCGCTTTATCTTCCTTGCCTACCTTGTAGGTTACTCTCTGGGCGAGATTGCCGATATCCTGACCGAAAAGGCAAGGCCGACCCTGAAGGGCAATACCGTATGGAATGCCGCCATGGTAAAGAACATCATGCAGAATGAGCGGCGTTGGGGACACCTCGAAGCGCGAAAGAGCATCGTCATTGACCACAAGTCCAAGAAGGTGACCAAGAATAACAACACTCGTGACTCCGCCTACGATCCTGAACATCACGAGGGAATCGTCACCTACGAAATCGCCAAGGCCGTACATATGGTAGCCGCAAGCGGCAGATCGTTAAAAGGTGGCATCCACGATTTGCACGTTATCGAAGAGGGTGCGCTGAAAGGATTTATCTGCGTCTGCCCTGCATGGAGCGGTATGAACAGTCAGGCTCTGCAGGATATCTGTACAAGCGTATATTCCGATGATGAGTTCGAAGACCTGCAGTATAAAGCAAGTATCCTGCGTGGTGAAGCACATGGCAAAGTGGATTCTATGACTTTCTACAGCTATGAGGCACCTCCGGGCGTTTACTTCATGAACAGCAGGACACCGTCTCTAACGCTTTCAAAGAAAAACATCAAACTCAATGCAGCTTGTAAAGCCCGTTTCACCAAGTACACCCATGTAGAAATCCTTTATCATCCTGTGCTTCAGGTAATTGCCCTGCGCGGCTGCGCGCCTGATGCTCCGAATGCAGTTCCTCTCGATGTTGATAAGGCGAATACTCCGATTCCAACCAATTCCTTCACCGAAGCTATCTTCGAAAAGATGGAATGGGTTCCTCGCTATCGTTTCCGTTTCCGTGGGATCGGTCGGGAGCGTGGCAACAGCCAAATCATGCTGTTCTTCCTTGACGATCCGCAGATCCTTCTCCCTAAAAAGGATCGGGAGCGCATAGAAGCAGAGAAAGAAGAATGTGAAAGCAATGCACGCTATATTCCCTATAAAGTGCAGGAAGAAGCTGTAGTGATGGAAGATAATCCCTTCCAAGTGGCCTATCCCGAAAAATGGGGTGGCCACCATATCGGAATTAGCTATGGCCTGTGTGAACAAAGAAATTTGCTGCTCAATACCTTAACCGAACGCGATCTCCGTATCGAAGGCACTGCCGTACTGAATCCCCTGATTGGCATTTTGCCGGACCGACTTGAGGTTGAAGATGAAATCGAGCAGTTGCTTCTGAAAATGTAATGGAGGGCGAATGATGAGCACAACCGAACAGAAAAGCCAGGGTTATACCGCGAAAGAACAGGAACTTATCCGTCAGCTCGTTCAGGCCCGGTTAGAGCAAAAGAGCGAGTTGGGTTATGAGAGCTTGGAAAGCTATGAATTGCCTCCCCGCACACAATTCTCTATGCTCAACAAACCGGCAGTCAGTATCAAGCATAGAGAAATGACCTTCAATATGGCGTGTATTCGTCTGTTTGAAGGTGTACAATTCATCCTCCCCTTCACCAGCCGCACGAAGAAGCGTTTGGCCGTGGCCACCTGTAACGAAGAAGAGGCTGAATCTGTCCAATGGGCACGCATCAATAACAAAGGGGCTTGGGCAAACAGAACTATCGTGTCTGAAGAGTATCTGCATAAGATCTTTGAATTCATGCACTGGGACCCGAACTGCCGCTACAAGGTAATGGGGCGCGTTACGAACTCGGATCGTGGTCTCATCCTCGTCTTTGATTTGGACGAAGCGATTCTCTTTACCACACCCGAAGAATATGTGGACAGAAGAACTGGCGAGGTCAAGAAACGCACGATCAAGTATTATCCTGACGAATACAGGGAGCGAATCGGAAAGTCCTACAAGGATTATCTCGAGAAATATCAGATGAGTATGTTCGAGCAGCTCAGTGATTATGGCAGCGAGGATGAACAGCAAGCCCCCGCACCTAGTTTCAGTGGGTATTAAGGAGGGCAGTATGAGTAACGGAGAAAAGAGCGCAACCGCAAAGACTCTGAGTCTTATTCTCACTATCAAGAGTTTAAGAAACAAAATATATGTAGGAAAAGACATCGTTCGAGTTCTCGGTGCCCCTAGATATGTATGCGTAAAAATCAATGAGGATATGTCCTCTCTTGCCATTCAGCCCGGTGATGAGAAGGAATATATGTCATTTAAGGTCCCAGAAAAACTATTCCTCTCTCACAAATGCGAATTCACCATAAACAGCAAGAGTTTTGTGAATGATCTGCTCAAAGCAAACAACCTAGACCCTACAAAGAATCACCCGATTACTGGAGTGTATTCCGAAAAGACAAACTCCGTCATTTTCAAAATCAATCCCGATACGGAGAACTGACATCGTAATGAAACAAAAGCACCCCGCCGAGCGACGAGGTGCGGTCAATGTATTTACTTGCGTTTCGCTTCCAGATCGGATTCCTTGATGGTTCTACTGTTGGCGTACCATGCGGAGCGTTTGTTGCTCCATCTACCGCCACGTGCCTCAATCAGTTCCTTGTGTGCGTCAGTATCCCCAGACAGCCAGATAACCGGAGAATCGGTCTGTGCTCCCTTGATGGTAGTAGTCACACCCTCCAGGTCGGCAAAGCGTGTTGCAATCATTTCTGCAATGCTGACTTCTGACGGATGTTCAGATTGATGCAGCTCTACAGGCGCATCATCGCTCAAAGCATCGAAAAGTGCATTCGCGTAGACAAGCAGTGTCGCCCGTTCCTTCCGTGAGAGATTGCTCGGAAACGGTTCACGAAGTTGTTCGGCTAGACGGCGGGCGCGCCGAATATATTTCGGTGTGCGGGGAGATTGGTAGCACAAGGATGCCTTTGCACCACGGAACCCCAAACGGTTCAACTCTTCTATCGTCTCCTGGTCTGGCTGTTGATCAAAAACAAAGCAGATGCGATTCGTCTGTTCATTTGTCTGATACTGCCCACCAGGAAACCAACCCACTTCGTGCTCCATGCGTTCAATCCGTTGTTGCTGACGAATGCGCTTTTTCGTTTCAGAGATAGCACTATTGTTTCTTGGAGAGGCAGCTTCTAACTGAGAAAGCCTTGCTGTCAGTTTTTCCAATGCCTGGGGATCATCACTTCGGATGGGTTTTGACTGTGTGGCCATGGCCTCTCACCTGCCTTCCTTATCGGGGTCACAGAAAGTATATCACACGCCCCACCGAACGGCAAGACAAGCAAACTTCGCAACAGAAAGTGGTCGATTTCGACCACCTTAAACCAGCAGGAGGAAAGATGATTTACTATACAGGAGATATACATGGCTCCCATCATGAGCTAACCGCATTCTGCCGTGAATACAAGCTGACCGAGAAAGACACGGTCGTTCTTCTCGGTGATGTGGGTGCCAATTACTATCAAGACAAGAGCGACAGGGATCTGAAGCGGGCTTTGAACCGATTGAAGCCCACGATCCTCTGTATTCACGGAAACCACGAAATGCGCCCGGCCACGCTCCCTTCCTATCTGATGAAGGAGTGGAACGGCGGCATGGTTTGGTATGAGGAAAAGTATCCCAATCTGCTCTTCGCAAAAGACGGAGAAATCTTTACGCTGGAAGGACTTCGCCACTTTGTTATCGGCGGTGCCTACAGCGTTGATAAGTATTACCGACTCAGTCGAAACTATGGCTGGTGGCCAGATGAGCAGCCGTCCGAGGAAATCAAAGCCTATGCGACCAAGCAGCTTGCCATTCATAAAGTGGACATTATCCTGTCCCACACCTGCCCCTATAAGTATGAGCCGACCGAGGTGTTTCTTCCCTTCATTGACCAGAGCACTGTGGATGACAGCACCGAGCGTTGGCTCGACAAGATCGAAGATGCCATTGATTATAAAGCGTGGTTCTGTGGACACTGGCATGTGGACAAGCGCATCGACAAAATGCACTTTCTCTTCCACTCCTTTGAATCTTCGGAACAATTCATGAGGGACAGCAACGATGAACAGTAAGCGGTATGGCTGATGGAGGTACGGAATATGGGAAGCAACGATGCTTTGTTAAACGAAATCAAGGACACCATAAATGGTATCAGGGCACTTATGGACAGAGCCTATCAGCAATATTCCTCGTTGGTCGATGCTGTTATAAATGATGAAATTACAGACATCAACCAGATCGAACGGATCATGGACGGTCTGGTTGACCTTGGCGACGATGTGCGTTTCATCGAGATATATAGAAAGCTTTGCCGCCATGTCTATCATCGGTACCCGCAGTTGGTGGGTGAGCATGTAATGATGTTTCGGGCGCAGTTCGAGTCCAACGAAGATACCGCTCAGAGCGATATTGCAGGACCAAAAACCACTCTCGAAGAATGACCTGCACGCAAAGAGAAAAAGCAATGTCCAGATAATTGGACGCAAGAAATTGTAAGCTGATGAAGGTGGAAATGATGCAAAGCAATACTGGATATGAACAGATGCTCGAAGTCTTGAATGCGACAAAAATGCAGTCCCAAAAGCTCAAGGATGATAACTACAACGATTACTGTCTACTGCTTCGTGCGGTAGAAAAGGGTCGTGTCACAAATGAAACTGAGCTCCGCAGCATTATGGATGGCTTCCTGGGCCACTTTGAGGAGGAACGCTTCCTCGAACTGTATGAACAGTTGTGTAAGTGCTGTTATGAAAAACACCCAGAACTTATAACGGAGCATGTAAAGCTGTTTCAGGCACACATTGAATGGATGGACAACTCTGCCAAAAAACATAGATTCCCCTTGGCAGAATCAGACTCCCGGCCTGTACCTGAACTGACCGGCGAAAAGTTCGAAATGCTGACTATGGCATTAACACGCAGCATCCACAAGGATGATCCTTGGATGTTGGATAGGCTGAATGAAATCGAGTCAGAACTGAACCGCCGGAGAAGTGAAAATCTGGCTGATCGAAACGAGCCAGATGCATGAGGTAACGCAAATGTCCGCTACATATAACTCATATACCGTGGAGGCTATGCATAATGGGCAGTGGTTTAATATCGACCACTGGTATCGCAATGCCGATGGACAAATGAAACATCAGTATCCGCTTGTCTTTTCGGAGCGGAACCTTATCTGCGAGACTTATGAAAATCTGCTGCGGTTTCGCCGCCGGATGGAGTTCGATGAACTTGCGCCAACAACACAGGAAATCATCTGTATTGGACACCCCGCTTTTTCTCGTGAATCGCTTGCACAATGGGATTACTTCCTTTGGGGAGATTTTGGGGACTTAGAGGCCATGCTGGAATTGGAGCCTGACCCCAGTGAATATCTCACAAAAGAACGCTTCCATGAGTTTGTTGCGGAGGTTCGAAAGCTGCGCTATGAGTTTTGGCGCACGATTCCATACAGTCCGGATAGACCCTCAGTTGAGAATTGCCCAATCCGAATAATTATCTGCCAGTAAAGCAAAGTTCTAATAGCTTTTTAGCGTAAGTTGTGGTATTTGTTCGTGTTACCAAAGAAGGAGGTGGACCACCATGATTTATGTTATGTCCGATATCCACGGACAGAAACGTCGATTTGATTCTGTCATGGAGCAGATCAACCTGCAACCTGAAGATACCCTTTACATCCTCGGCGATGTTATCGACCGAAATCCCGATGGCATCAGAATCTTACGCCAGATCATGGCGATGCCCAATGCAAAAATGGTCTTGGGAAATCATGAATATATGATGCTGAACGCGCTATACTACCCCGCACCCGGAGATGACCCAGAGTGGATGGAATACTATCGAGAGCGCAAGTTGTCGCTCTGGTATAACAACGGTGGTCTTGTAACACACAGGTATTTGAAGCGAATCCCCAAAATAGTCCGGCAGGAAATCTTCGAATACTTGGATAAGCTGCCCGTCAATATCGACCTGACAGTAAATGACAGACAGTACATCTTGACCCACGCAGCTCCCGTTGAGCTGTACCGTCGCTTCGGTCACAAATATAGGGACGAAAGAGAGTTCGCCGTCTGGCGCCGCTTTGATACCTTCATGGAACTGGAGGGCAAGACTGTGGTGTTTGGTCATACACCAACCTACAATTATAACTTTGAAAGCCCCATGGAAGTCTGGAATGCCGGAAGCTGGATTGGGATCGACTGTGGTTGTATTTATCCCGAGGAAGGAGATCTCTGGAGTGGAGCCAATGGCCGTCTGGCCTGCTTACGGTTGGATGACATGATGGTCTTCTACTCTGAAGAAAACTATCCCGAGGAGGATAATGAAGATGAACAAGAAGCTGAAAGCACCTCAAGTTGATCGTTATCTTTGGTGGCTTGGACAAATGGATTACCAGAAATATGACCATGCCTCCAAATATGATGCAAGATCCTACGAGCTTCTGGACGAACTGTTCGAACTGCTCAAGAATATAAAGACTCTTGAAGGGTCTAGTGCCTGGAAATTCTGGATTCGTGCAGAACGTGGCACCATTGAAGACTACGGCGACTATGAAGAGATGTTCGATTGTGGTGAGGTCGAAAACCACGAAGATTATCTAAACCGATGGAAAACCGAGTATCCCGATGAAACTGAGTGGTATGAGTTTCAGGCCCTCGATGAGAAGACCATCGGGTACAAAGCCATCTTTGTACGTCACAAGTTTGTTATTGAGTTGGATTCCAGAAAACCAATGGTCGGCTATGAGTATGATATCTCCGAGTTTTCGCAATGGCTTGTAGATGCAGTAAAAGAGGTCATATCGGAGCTAAAAGAGGGTACCTACAACGAGCGGTTGTCGCGTGAGCTTCCTGATGAACAGCGAACGGGGACAGTTCTGCGGAAATACCAATGGGAAGTCAGGCCGAAAATCAGGGAGGAAATCTTCGGGGATCTTTCTGAGGCCGACCTTGCTGAATTCCTATCCAATGCAGAAGAAAAACTGTCCGACAACTCTCGGCTGCTCACTCAGATGACGGCCAATGACTTCTATCGGTACTGCGCTATGGGGTATGCAGCAAACGGATACGATTGCTGCGACAAACCGCCCAAGGAACAATACCTCAAGCACGCTGATGGGCGAGATGATGGGCTTCGGAACATAGATCCTGACTCGCCGGAAGCCTTTTCTGACTGGTACCACAATCATATTGGTGGTGGACATCCGTGGGAGGTCTGTCGCGGCGGAAACTCAACGCACGTATCTCTCTATGTACACCCAAAAGACAATGGTTGGTACCTTTCCCTTGCAGGCTCTGCATGGACCAGATGCCAGGAAACAATGAAATTCTTCCTTGCGCTACATCGTGCAGGTCTACCAGTGACCGTGTATGAAGCACCTGTGCTGAAGGCCAGGGTGTTGGGTGAAGAAAAGGTCGGAATCGTCCCTCTGGGTGTCTTTCCGGCGTATTGCCACAGCTACTTCCCCGGCGAAACAGTAATCGACTTTATGAATCTGCCCGGCGATGAAGATGACAGGAACCGGCTGGTGGAGCATTGCATCTGGCAGCCCCTAGAATATGCAGAGTTAAGCGAGGGATGAAGATGGTCATTTCCTACAACAAGCTCTGGAAGCTCCTGATTGATAAGAAAATGAGCAAAGCAGATTTAAGAAAAGCAGCGGGATTGGCTCCCAATACGATGACTCGTCTGCGAAGGGATCAGGAGGTCACCATTTCGGTGATATACAAAATCTGCACAGCAGTTGGTGCAGACATTGGAGATGTCATGGAATTTCTGCCCGAACCAGAGGAGACCCGTGACACTATGATTTCGGCGGCAAATAAAATTTAATATACCTGTAGAGTAGAAAATGGAGTTCAATGCTATATGGGGAGAGCCTTGATTTGACAAAGTATCTGTCTGTTGCCGCGCAGACCAAGGGGCGTGATAACAGCGATGGCGAGGGACATTTTTCCCTCGCCATTCACGGGAAGGGTGAGGGAATGAAAATCATAGATTATGAGCTCAAGGGTAATGTGGTGCGCTTTTACTTGGGAAAAGCAACGGCAAAAGATTACCACGGAGATGATTGGGACGATCCACTTACCGAAATTAATGGCAACCTTGTCTATAGCGAATATATCACCGGAACTGCCGAAATTGCGTTCCCATTCGATGCTCTTGTTTTGGACCCATGCGCCGGAGAGCGCAGCTACAATTGCACATATTCCAAAAATGACATGAAAAACAGAACTGTTCCCTGCGTGATTGTAATTCCACCGGAGATTGCGAAAAACAGCAGCAGGGACAATTTTACATACTGGGCTGGGTACAAGGATGCCCTTCGCTTCTATTTTGAAGATCCTATGGAACCCTCACCATTACTTATAAGCTATAGCTTTGAACCCCTGCAGAAAGGGTTTGTTCAGCAGCACGATGTGTACCAAGCGCTGGCTGGATCGCAATCTGCACAGGAGGGCAATTCGGCGAGGCCGGTGCCTCTGTGGGAAAAGGAAAACCTCACAATAGAAGAAGCGGCTTCCCTCTTTGGTGTAGGTCAGAACAGAATCCGTGCGCTGACAGACAAGCGCAACTGCGATTTCGTTCTATTCGTTGGAAATCGACGCCTGATCAAGAGAAAGAAATTTGCCAAGTATTTGGAAACTGCCTTCTCAATCTGATATGGAGGGATCTTCAATGCTGGATTACTCGACACTGCCCTCGGTTACAGAGGATGAATTCGTAAAAGACCCCGAAACCTATTTTGAAAGAGTTCACCAAGGGGAAAGCCCCCTTTTGATTATCAACAACGATGGCCGAAAGTACCTCCTGTTTGATTGGGAAGATTATTGGAAACGCTTCGGTATGCTTTACCCTGACGGAGAGAAAGAGCGGGTCGAAGAAGCCTGCAGAAAGGCGGCACTTAATGCTCCCCAAGAGTAAGTTTGACATAGAGCTTCCCCAGTCTATCGTCGATTCCTACGCTAGACATCTGGTGTCCGAAATACGCAAGTATTACGCCAAAGAAGAGAATCAGCAGGAGTTGGAAGAACACTTAGAAAAGGAAGAAAAGATAGATGATTCTATTTACCAGTGACCTGCACCTTGGTCATAAGAATATCCTCAAACTGTGTAATCGTCCGTTTTCCTCAATTGAAGAAATGGATGCGACACTGATCGAGAACTGGAACAAGAAGGTGCATAAGAACGATCAGGTATATATCCTTGGGGATCTGATGTATCGAAATGAAAAGCCGCCCGAGGAATACCTGCGGCAGCTCAACGGCAAGAAGCACCTCATTACCGGAAATCACGATAGAGCCTGGGTCAAGATGTGCGATACTTCTCAGTATTTTAAAAGTGTAAACAGACTGGACTACATTTCGGATAGGAAGCGTCAAATGACGCTGTGCCACTTCCCAATGATGTCCTGGCCCCACATGCCCAGGAGCTACATGGTCTTTGGCCACATTCATGGCACTACCGATGCTGATTACTGGCTGCTCATCGCACGAAACGAAAAGATGCTCAATGCTGGTGTCGATATCAACGGCTATGCACCCGTCACTTTCGATGAGATGGTCGAAAACAACGCAAAACATAAAGCTGCATATCTTGAGATGACCACTCAATACACCTTAGAAATGCGGCTTGAAGATATGCTCTGTGATTTGGAGCGTCGCATTGGACTGTTCGAGGAGGCTTGTGCGGCAGATATGGCGAAGTGTAAGGAAGCAATTGCGGAGAAAGAATACGAAGGCTTCAAGAGTTACCTCTTGGGTTACCTTGCAAGCAATCAGGCCAGAGATGCGGAGCTGCAGTTGCTCCGCACGCAGTACGATGCCCTGCTTAGTCTAACCCAGAGCCATTGAATCCTCGGAAGTAACATACAAGAGAACCGGACCAAAAGACTGAAAGGGGCTTTGGACTATGCGAAAACCACAGGAGATCAATGTGATCGTACATTACCCAGCCACGCTCTGTGGGATGGTATCCTTCGTAAAGCAGGTTGTGTATGCAAATCCAAATCTTCTTTATGACAGAATCAAGAAAAAGCGCATGCCCAAGGAAGAGAAAGGCATTCTTCTCATGATGGCTCGTGAAGAAGAAAGAAAGTATTCCCGTAATGATTTGCTGTTTTATCAATTGGCAGCGGCGCAAAACGACAAGGAGGATAAACTGCATGTTCCATAAGCTCCAGGGCGTGTTCCCTATGGAAGACTTTGTCCTTGGCTGCAAATTCAAAAACGGGGCTGTTAAGCTCTACGATATGAAACCGTTGATGCGTGATGACTCCGTTTTTTCCTATTTCAAAGAACATCCTGACATCTTCTATCAGGTAACTGTTAGCCCCGGTGGATACGGAATTATCTGGAATGACGATCTTGACCTCGCGGCAGAGGAAGTCTGGGTGAACGGCTGGCCGGAATGGGATGAAAACAATCTCGTAACCTTCGAAGTTGAAATTGATGCTGAACTGCTTAGACAGGCGGCAGAACGATTGAAGTCCTTCAATCTGTCCCCGGAAGACTGGATGGTCATGTGCTTGGAGGCACTCGTATATCCAGCAACAAGGGATAAGATGATGGAAATACTTCTGAGAGGGCAAGATGAGCACGCTGCCATGGAGCAAAAGGAGGAGCCATGATCACAAAAGAGCTCTTCTGTAAAGCCCTCCGAATGATCGTGGAGCAGGAGGAAATCAATCGTCAGTTTTCCGTTGCTCTACAAGCTGTTGGAAATGGCCACTATGTATTTGGCACACCCAATAAGTATTACGATGCCCTGTTGGAAGTATTGAAAGAGACTGTTGGCGACAAGTATGACTACATAAGTTGGTGGCTCTATGAAGGAGCTCCCGACTATGAAGTCTGGTCTGCTGACGAAGCGCAGAAGTGGGTACTCAAGGAGCCAGAAGCACTCTACGACTATATTCGGGACGAGTGCCAGGAATAGCGGACGAAAGGACTATAATCGATGAAGAAAATTCCTACATTATTTCAGCGTGTATTCGATAACCACCGAATTGTTGAGGTTTTGCCTGAAGTGCCATCCGAGCTTTCGTGGGTTTTGGCCGGTGAAGGAGTTGCCACGATTAAGTGGGACGGCTCCTGCTGTGCCATCATCGGTGGAGAATTTTATAAGCGGTATGATGCTAAGCACGGGAAGAAGGTCCCTGCGAATGCTATCCAATGCGAGGCAGCGGCAGACCCTGTGACTGGACACCTTCCATGCTGGGTTCCATGTAACAGGAATGACCCTGGTGATAAGTGGTTTTGGGATGCCTACGACCGCTCGGAGTCCCATTGCGATGGAACTTATGAGGCTATTGGACCGCACTTCCGTACTAATCCCCACGACCTTCCCGAGGACATCTTGAAGCCGCACGGCGAGGACATTATCGAAGTGGTTCGCTCTTTTGACGACATCAAGGCATACCTGACCGAACATTACATCGAAGGAATCGTTTTCTGGAAAGACGGGGAACCCAAGTGCAAAATCAAACGATCCGACTTTGCCCTGCCTTGGGGCAAGAATGTGCGGTAGGAGGACATCGCCATGATTCAGTTTGCCATAAATGACGAACAAGAGATCAAGCTGCAGGAATGGAGAAAAAACCACGATTGCGCCATCAGAAAACCAGATGGGACAAGAATCGCCAGCACTTTTGGCGAAGCAGAAATTTTCCGCTTTATACCTACATCCGTTGGGACGGTAATCACTACAGTACAGTGTGCTTGTGGCGCGGACCTGGACTTGACTGAATGGGAGTTTTTCTAAGCTGAAAGAGGCGGAAAAATATGATGTTTCCCTTGGTGACTCTGGAGGATCAAACTGAAATTGTCCATTCCCACTTGCTCGAGGATGGACGGATAAAGGTGTATGTCGAAACACCGGTTGAGAATGGATTCCATAACGCAGAGCTCTATATACCTGAATACATGTGGAAGCAAGTTGATGGTTATGATTCTGATGAATTGGACAAGTTTCTGCAAATCATCATGACAGAAAAAGACAAAATAATCCTCCGTGCAAAAGGCACGGGCAACACATAACGCGAAAAAATCCCAATAGCCAAAGGCATGACGATCCATCTTCTTTTGACAAGGAGCGTGAAGATGACCACTCAGGATAAAAACCGCAAACTAATTGAGCGCTTTCCGTTCCTTTTACCGCATAATCGATGGACGGATGAGGTGCCAGAGGACTATGACTACTCTTACACAGAGCTAGATGCCATGCCACACGGGTGGCGTATAGCTTTTGGCGAAGAACTGTGTGAGGAGATTCGAGAAGAACTCGTTCAGGCTGATTATTTAGACAAGTACCGTATTGCAGAAATCAAGGAAAAATATGGTGCGCTATGTTGGTATGATTTCGGCTGTACTGAGAAGATGGACCGAGAGATTATTCCGAAGTACGCTGAGAAGTCTGCCACCACCTGCATTCGCTGTGGCAAACCAGCCACAAGGATAACTACTGGGTGGATCAGTCCCTACTGTGACAACTGTCTCCCCCATTACAACGGGACCCCAGGGCGAAGCATTTCCGTTGAAGAGTTTTTGGGGAAATCAGATTCTGATAAAAAAGGGGAGCGGCTTTAGAGTGAACGATCAGACGATCAAACGAGTCAAAGAACTTCTCGCGACCTATCATGCTCGGGAGCGGCAGATATCCGTTCTACTCTATGAGTTGGATCATGCTCCGAGAGAAACTCCGGCTGAGATTATCTCTGAATTGGCTTATGCCAAATCAACTGGTATGTGCGGTATGCCACGCCGGAAAAGCACAAACTACATCGCTGTGAATTACAAGGAACAGCTTAAGCAAGTCAATGAAGAGGTTATCTGCGAAATATCTATGGAACTGTACCCGCTCAAGCAGGAGCAAGAAAGACTCAACTACTATATGTCGCTCTTGGAGCAGCGCAAAGCAGATGTTCTTAAACAGATTTACATTGTCGGTGCGACAACAAGCCAAGTCGCCGAGCAGTATGGCCTAACTTATCGAACCATTGACCGAATCAAAAAAGCTGCGATATCGTTCAACAACTGGATTCCAGTTCGAGGTCTTGACGGATGATCCCGTCACCCGGAAAGCGATTGACGATCTCATATATGATTTGTACGGTGAAGAAAACCAGCATACCTTAGAGGACTACAAAAGTGGACCCGAACAAGGAATGCAATTTGGTGGCATGTAAATCGCAAATATGAATAACAGAAAGGTTGTGACCGAAGCGTTATGGCTGATAGAAGAGCAAGAAATGCGGATATCTTCCGAGATACAGAAAAGCATTACAAGACAAACACTGTGCTGAAGCAAGCAATCCAAGCATCAATCAAAGCGCAGCGATTTATATCTATTAAAGATGCTGTTGGACAGCCCATCAAGACAGAATCCAAGAATGCAAAAGTTTTAGTAAGCGGCAAGCGTTCACTCGAAGCCGCCGAGTTCTATGCAAAACAAGGCAAAAAAGTATGTGTGCTGAACTTTGCTTCAGCTACAAACCCTGGTGGCGGTGTAGTCAACGGCTCATCTGCACAGGAAGAAAGCATCTGCCGCTGCACGACACTCTATCCCTGTCTAAACACAGAACCCATGTGGCAAGCCTTTTATTCACCACATAGAAAATCGGGAAATCCGCTCTATAACGATGATTGCATTTATACACCTGATGTTTATGTGTTCAAGAGTGATACAAATTTCCCCGAGCTGTTGCCTTGTGACGATTGGTGGAGTGTAAACATCTTGACTTGTGCGGCTCCCAACCTTCGTGATCGCCCAAGCAATGCAATGAATCCATTCGCTGGTAATACTGCCGCAAAGATAACTCCTGCCGAATTGAAGCAATTGCTGAATTCACGAATCAGGAGAATATTTGAACTTGCGGTAGCCAACGGAAATGAGGTGTTGATCCTTGGAGCATTCGGTTGTGGTGCATTTAGAAATCCTCCTAAAATTGTAGCGGAGGTATTTTACGATGTTATGCAAGAGTATCTTTGCTATTTTGATGTAATCGAATATGCTGTTTACCACACCGAACGAGAAGCTGCCAACTACGAAGCCTTTAAGAACAGACTCGGATACTCTCAAAGGTAGGGGAACCATTGCTGATGCAGATTGATGGAGTGAATGTGACATCCCTTTCAAATTGGGACGGGAAACCCATAAAGAACAAGCTCCCTGCAGAGCTGAAAACCAGAATGAAAACGGAAAACCAATGGCTGGAGGCGGGATACCTTGTAAAAGCTGGAGCCACAGGTTACGAAATGCACTCTAATGTTATGGGAAAGCAACTCTTCACGTATTACATAGATTCTGAAGTAGAGGAGATTACCGACAGCAATGCACCTAAGAACTGCATGACCTGCGGCATTCGCACCGGAAGATTCTGCGTTTTCGCCGGTGATTATGTAAGTGCAAAGACCTGTTGTTCAGAATGGATATTTGACTAAGCGCAGGGATTCTCATGATCGGGAAAACCTGAACTCACGAGACTCCCTGCGCCACATTATCGGGGATATGAGGAGGCTATTCGTTAAAGAATATTTTCCGGTTTTTGTTTGCGGCCACTCCATCCCTGCATCTGCGCCCATGCTCTTAGATTGGAAGAATCCTCAGTTTTAGCAGCATGAATGGTGTAAAGAAAATTACAGTAACCCGAAACTCCACCAACATCATCCATAACATTTAATCCATCCAGCATAACACATAGAGGTTTCTCTTCCGATGCAACTTCGGGGTGCGCTATGGCTTCTTCGCTGTTTTCAACATAAGTAATTCGAACTTCCCATCCATCTCCATAGTCATATAGATAGAGCAACTCGTTTGTCACCGGAACAGCCTCGATTAAGTGTCTAATATTTTCGGGGGACGTTGTTTTTTTCCCAAATACATGACATCTGCAATTGTAAGACGCTCAAGCAGGGACTGAAGATTTCCTCCAAAGTCCAGGCTTCGCTCCAGCTCTGCTATGGTTGCTTCTTTGGGAGAAATCTGTTTCTCAATCATGTTGCCGCTCGGGTTCTTTAGGAAAGTCTCAAAGGGAACCCTTACATCGACTCGTGGATAATTGGTATAAAAGTTCAGCAGTTCTTTTTGGCACTCGAGATAAAGTTCGCTATATCCTTCGTAGGTGTATGGACCACAATACTTCTTACGAAGCCATGTGCGAAAACTCTTTGTGCCGTCGTAGTCATCATCCCAATACAAATCTTCCATATCATCTGTAGGCATTCTGAAATAGATGCCGCAAAGCTCACCCCAACGCTGGAACATTCCACCAGTTAACTTATGGTATGTTTCTTCCGGTAGTTCAAAATGGTGCAGATGAGAATTCTGCCAACCAAACGCTCTTTGAACGGCAAAATGGAGAGAATGCAATGTTATCGAGCTTGGTACAAGAATGTCTCGGGAAATGGACTCTTGTACCTTCCCAAACTCTGCCAGCATCCCCAGTTCGTCATCGACAACTTTGCTGTCGACTAATTCCATGTGCAGATGAACTGTTTTTCTCATGGCGACATCTTTTGAATCATACGCATGCATCGAGGACACCTCCTTGTTATTGTGGGCATGGCTGTTGGGATATGCAGCAAGAACCTGATGAGCCAACGCACTTTGATTTCTACTACGATAAGATTTACAACGCTCTGCTGAATAGGTGCTTGTTTCTTTGCCGTATGCGCCCTTTCTATACGGTGCGTAGGCTTCCACATTTTTAACAGTAACACGAAGCTGGGCGGCAATTTCCTCGACCGAAAGCCCCTTGTCCAACAGAGCACAAACAGCGGTACTTCGTTTGCTACTCCACAAGCCAGCGGTGATTAGTGTTCGGCGAACCTTGACTACAGAAACTCCAAGAATGGCTGCAGTTTCTTTTACAGACTTAGTCACCTTAAAACTGTCAACAATACGCTGATCAATCATCTCGACCACCTACTATCGATTAAATTTTGGATATAATATCACACCGAATGAATGGTGTCAACCTAACCTTTTGCGAGAGGAAAGTGCATAATGATATGAGAGTATCCTACAAAAAGCTATGGAAACTCTTAATTGACAAGGACATGAAGAAGAAAGACCTGTACATTGCAGCGGAGGTTTCTCCCGCAACCATAACTAAGATGGGACGTGGTGGCCATGTTTCAACAAGCGTCATCATGAGAATATGTATGGCGCTCAATTGTCAGCCGGAGGATATTATGGAAATCACAGAAATACCTCCAACTGGCTGTTGACAATACCTCCAACTGGTGTTATCATATCGATACTACCAATTGGAGGTGCTACATGGAAGATTTCAAGCTAGATGGTTTTCAGATTGTCCATACCGTTGAGAAGGATAATGGCGGTAGCATTTTACGAGAAAAGCGCGTAGTCTTGGGGCTGACCCAAAAGCAGGTTGCTGAAAAAGCAAAAGTCCCACTTGCCAGTTATCAACGGTTCGAAAGCGGCGAACGCAATATTTGTACTGCATCCTTTCAGCTTGCCTGCCGCGTCATCGAAGCTCTTGGGATGAATGTCTCAGATTTTTATCACGGCGAGTACGTGTTAGGCGAAGAGATCGTTAACTCGAAAGAAGGCCTTCGCTATAAGAAGACTGGCAAGCTCATCGAGGAAGATGTTTCGGATTTATAATATGACTATGAGCCGAGCCGGATATCTATTTCGACTCCAAACCCATTAGCCACGCCTGAATCTGGAACCGTAGAAATTTACACCGCATTGCAAGGCCGCAAGACCGCAAAGTATTGAAAACACTGGGTTTTCAGAAAATATCTATTTCAGACCCGCAAGCCATAAAA
>Ga0129317_1000191_pt1 | contig 77247 bp, 70 predicted proteins | sample Cm1ome_FD_94430 | JGI IMG/M metagenome (GOLD analysis project Ga0129317, IMG submission 94430) | Eastern black-and-white colobus group fecal microbial communities from Wisconsin, USA - Cm1105 metagenome | ecosystem: Host-associated > Mammals > Digestive system > Large intestine > Fecal | place...
GCCTTTTCATATGCCTTATACTTTGCATCACAGACTTCCAGAAGTTTTCTGTATTCTTCCGGTGTCATGCTTGTGTCAACTTCACCACCTGTAGGCACATAACGTGAAAATGCAAAAACCTTTACTTTCGCTTTTACAACTTCATCAATAATATCCGGTATCTCATTCATATTTGTTTTGGATACCGTACTCATAATTATACTTTTTATTCCTGCTCTGTTCAGACATCCGATTTTCTCAATCGTCAGATCAAAACTTCCCGGCTTTCTGAACCAGTCATGAGTTTCTCGCATTCCGTCAAGGGACATTTGATACTTTTCACAACCACAATCCTTTAACATTCTGCAAATTTCGTCGTTCAAATGAAATGGATTTCCCATTAATGTAAAAGGAATCTTTTTTGATTTCAGCAATACCATTAATTTCCAAAAGTCCGGATGAAGGATAGGATCTCCACCGGTAATATAAAAATATGGCACTCTGCCATATACTTTGCAGAAATCCTCACAGTTTGCTACTACCTCTGTCATCTGCTTCCAGGTCATGGACTTTAATTCCTTGCAGCCTTCTCCTGAAAAAATATAGCAATGCTTGCATCTCTGATCACATTCATCTGTAATATGCCACTGAAAAGAAAAATACTGACTCATCCTATCCAACTCCTTCCTTAACTTACTTTACTTGTCCGATGCTCAGCATGCTGTTCCACATGCTGCAGATTTTTCTTCCGGCTTATCTGCTGCTCCGCATGCTGTTCCGCATGCTGCAGATTTCTCTTCCGGCTTATCTGCTGCTCCGCACGCTGTTCCACATGCTGCAGATTTTTCTTCCGGCTTATCTGCTGCTCCGCACGCTGTTCCGCATGCTGAACCGGTCTCTGTTCCCGCTTTCTTGTTCCATCCAAAAAGATTTGATAATGCCATTTTTTACCTCCTGATAAGTTTTTATTGTGTATTATCTTCGTTGCAAAATCATAATATCAAGAGTTCTTAGCCGTTGAAAGTACGCACCTTTTTATTACATAGGCATAAAAAGGTAACCCTGGTTACTTTTTTGTAACCTATTGCTTCTTTTTGCCTGTCACATTAAAATTTAAATATAACAGTAAAAAAGGATACTATATGAGGAGGCGATCATATGTTAACTAAAGAAGAATTACCGGAATGTCCGGTTGCGGCCACAGTTTCTCTCATAGGCAGTAAATGGAAATTGCTGATTATCAGAAATCTTCTGGAACGCCCTTGGCGATTCAATGAATTAAAGAAAAATCTTGAAGGGATCAGTCAGAAAGTTCTCACCGATAGTTTGCGCTCTATGGAAAATGATGGTCTCATTATTCGCACAGTTTACCCGGAGGTTCCTCCAAGAGTTGAGTACAGTCTCAGCGAACTCGGACTCACTCTGAAACCTATTCTCGACTCGATGGTCGAATGGGGTAACGCCTATAAAAATCTGTAAATCGCACCGCCATCACCGGCAAGTTCAACAAGTATCTTATGAGATTTACTGTTTTACAGAGGTTGATTGCCGGGATATATTTTTCAAACAAGCTCTAGTGCGAAAAAAGCACCTCTCAGATTGACTCTAAGAGGTGCTTTGCGTTTACAGAAAAACAGGATCCACCATTCAGATGAACCCTGTTTCTATAAATATATTTAATTTTAATACAGCTTTGATCCTGCAGGGATGTGTGGATCTACCATAAGAAGGTGAAGATCCTCTCTGCCGTCACGCTCATTAACAGCGCTTATGAGCATTCCTTCTGAATCGATGCCCATCATCTTTCTCGGAGGCAGGTTAACGATTGCGATCGCAGTCTTACCTACAAGCTCCTCAGGCTCATAGTATTCGTGAATGCCGCTTAAGATCGTACGATCTTTGCGCTCTCCGTCGTCTAATGTGAACTTAAGAAGCTTCTTAGACTTTGGAACCGCCTCGCAGGCTAAGATCTTAACCGCTCTGAAATCAGACTTTGAAAATGTCTCGAAATCAACCATTTCCTGGAAAATAGGCTCGATCTTAACATTTGAAAAATCTACAGGCTCTGCAGAGATAATTGGTGCTCCGTCTATGTCGCAGCATGATGTTGCAGCAGCCTTAGCCACATCTGTTGTTTCGTCAGCTCCGTTCTTTGCTCCCAATGTCTTCATTGTGGGGACGGATTTGGGGTTTTTGTACACTCCGTTCCACCCTGCTCCTCTATATTCCGCTTTATTCCATCTAGCGTTTCCAGACTCTTTACATCCCGTTCCGTGGTGATGTCTTAACGTGTGGTACCGGGTGCGTCAAACTCAAAAAGACGGTTGCTCTATGGACTAAGACGTATGGTATTTTGTGTGAAAAATATGCACTGTTTTCACAGGCTCTTTTACAATACAAAAATCTTATCTTCCATGTTCTTGATGACTTCCTTCTTCTTGTCCTCGGTGCAGTCAGCGTAGATATCCAAAGTAGTCTGAACATCCTTATGGCCCATGACCGACTGTATCACTTTGATGTTGCTTTCATTCTCGCAAAGCCTGGTACAGAAGGTGTGTCTCAAGTGGTGTGCGGAGAAGTCCGGAAGGAGCAGAGGCTCTCTCTTTTCTCTCTTCGCTTTGGCAGTCTCTTCTTTAATTATAGTCTGCCGCGATGTTGTGGATCGCATGATTCACTTCTGAAGGTATCGTTATCGTTCCACCGGAACTTGCAAATACGAACCCTGAATAACCATCGATCTCCTGTGTACAAAATCCGGTGATCTGCTGGATCTGATATTCCTCCAGGAAAGCATCATACACTTCACCGATCATCGGGATCCTGCGGCATCCTGCCTCCGTCTTCGGAGTGTTGATGTGGAAGTTGGTCCCCGAATCATCCACCTTGCGGTGTACAAGGCTGTGATTGATATCTATGATCCTGTTCTCGAAATCCAGGTCCTCCCATCTGAGGCCAAGGCACTCACCAATTCTCATCCCGCTTCCGATCAAAACTGTTATGACCGGTTTCCATCCCTGGTACTGATGGTTGGAATAAAGATAGTTCATGAATGCTTTCTGCTCAGGTACCGTGAGCGACTTACGCTTGGTCTTAACCCATACATGACTCTTCTTGATCTCTCCGAGAACTCCGGCTGCCGGATTTACACGGATGAGTCCGTCACGGACTGCCATCTGGAATGCCGGATGAAGCACGGTATGAACGTTATCGACTGTTGCCGGGGAAAGCTTCTCCTCCAAAATAAGAGAGAATAGTAGTATTCCCTTACATCCGTATAACGAACCTGTATAAACCGCCGCTTTCCGAAGGTCTCCCTGACATAGTGGTCATAGGTATAAACGTAATTCGTCCTGGTCGTAGGCTTGAGGTCGTATTTCTGTTTGATGTACGAATCAAATACCTCGTTGACTGTAACACGCTCTGCTCTCTGGGGATCCAGTCCATCCTCCAGATCGCGTCTGATCTGCTGTTCCTTCTTTCGAAGTTCCACGAGATCTTTTCCGTAGACGGTGTGGCGCTTCCTGTTTCTGTCAGTGTAAGAATAAGAGTAGCGTCCGTCTGCCCGTTGACACTCACCGCTTCTGAGCGCATAGCCGCGGGAGTCCTTCCTGCTCTGTGCCAATCTGTTTACCTCCTTTTTGGAGAGGCACAGCTTTCTTAGGGTTTGGTCTTGTAAAGGAGCTCAAGTGCTTCCTTAAAGACCTGTGCTTGGGTGAGATTCATCTTCTCGCAGTATGCCAAAAGTCTGTCGCGTTCCGCTTCGGTAACTCTAAATCCAACCTTAATGTACTTTTTGTCTTCTACCGTAGGCCTTCCGCGTTTTGCCATCTTCCTGCTCCCTTCAGATCTCTACTCACATTGTATTTAATGCCCCACAAAAAAATCAATGTATTTTTTTGAAAGCCGTGCATCTTATTTTCATTCCATACTGTTCCATTAAATGTCTCTGAAGTTCTCCATATACTCGTCGATGATCTCTGTATTTACCAGAACGATCCTCCTGATGCGGTAGATTGCTTTCGCTTCTTTGGCAAGTTCGGTAAATGCATGGATTCCCATGGAGTACATCGCTGCACCCTCATCATATTTCACGAACTTCTTCTTGCAATTCGTAAAGAGTCCTTCCATATTCTCATATTCTTTTCTCTTATATCCCATGATCTAACCCTCCTGTATGGTTTCCCTGAAGAAAGCAATCGTCTTGCCTTCCAGCTTTTTTCTTGTTTTCGATACGATATTCAGGATCGTCTGATACGCCTTGTCTTCTTCCTCCGCGATCTCTACGAGCTTTCTACCGTCATGCAGATGACTGTATGTGATCTTGAATTCTGCCAGGGGAAGTGCTTTGAGGCTTGTATCAAAGACCTCGTATTCCTTGCGCATCATGTGGATTGTCAGGATGTCCCGCTTATGCTTCTCGGGATCATCGGTCTCCTTCAAGATGTTCCCGGAGAAATTGCATTCCTCAATTGCATCGCGGATCATGATATGCTCGATCGCTTTTGCAGCTGTCGGATCGCTGCGATGACTGGTCTGAATCCTCACGCCCAGGTCGTCATCATTCTTTTTCCGTCTGTTGTATTCAACCTCGAAGAGGATCCGGTTGAACAGTCCGGTTTCGTAGCAGTCCACTAACTGTGGAAAGATACTATAGTTCTTGTATATCAGTCGGAAGCGTTCACGGGGAGTTGCTTTCCCGTAGCTTTCCACCAACTTATCTTCTGTAATGCACATGTTCGCACTTCCATTTTCTTTCTTGGAGGTTAGACTTGCCGGCTTGCGTCACCTCTTGCTTACACATGCAATTCTACGGAACTCCATGTAAAAAGTCGTTCCCCAGACCTTGTACTTTTCGCCCCAAAAGTACAACGGCATTGTACTTTTGAAACAAACATCAAAAAAAGACACCTACATCAAAGTAAGTGTCTTTAACGGCATCCTAAAAATATCATTTCAAAAGTTCTTCATTCAGAAGAAATTGTTCTATTCCTACATATGTGATCCCGTTTTCATCCTGCCACGGTTTAAGATAATCCCGAACTACAACCATCTTGCTGAAGGAATCAGGTATCCTTTTCAATGATTCAATCTCCTGCTCCTTTTTGTCCGGGTCGGCTATAGATAAGGCAGATTGGATATAAAACCGCTTGCCGCCTTGGTTTACGACGAAATCCACCTCCAACTGCTTTCGGATCTTCTTACCGTCAGCATCTTTCGTATTGTATTCCACCACACCCACATCAACATTCATTCCTCTCCGGATGAGATCATTGTACAATACATTTTCCATGATGTGAGTCTCTTTCAGTTGCCTAAACCCGAGCCTTGCATTGCGAAGCCCCAGATCGGTGTAATAGTATTTAGCGGGAGTTCCGATATACTTTCTGCCTTTTACATCATAACGTACAGCCTTCTCTATAAGGAATGACTCCTCAAAATATCCGATATATTTTTCGATCGTTTCAGAGCCTATGCCAATCTGCCGTTCACTTTTAAACGTATTGGCCAGCTTGCTTGGATTGGTAAGTGATCCGATCCCCGATGCAAGGACATCAAGCAATATATCCAACACCTCTGTATCATTCTTGATTTCATGTCTTTCAAGTACGTCTTTTATATAAGTCCGGTCGAAGAGATCCTTTAAATACCTGCTTTTCTCCTCGTGTGATTCAAGTGAAGTTGCAAGCGGCATTCCGCCATAAGTGTAATAATCCTGCCAGGCTCCTCTCTTATCCCCTTCATATTCGTTATAAAACTCCGCAAATGACAACGGATATACCCGGATCTCATCACCCCGATCTCTAAACTGAGTCAATATATCCGAAGACAACATTTTGGAATTACTGCCGGTTACATACACATCGGCATTATCCATATGCATGAATCCGAGAATAACATCGATAAACGTTATCTTGGCATCCTCATTATCCACGTAAGGATTTTGAATCTCGGATACAAACTGGATCTCATCAATGAAAATGTAATACCTCTTCTTAGGATCGACCATATGATCACGAACATACTTATCCAATTCCAAAGGATTACGATATCTGGCATTTTCCAATATGTCCAAAGCCAAAGCGATGATCTGGTCTTCCTTCACTCCTTCTCCCAGAAGCCATTCCCGATACAGCTGAAACAATAGTACCGATTTGCCGCTTCTGCGCAGTCCCGTAATGATCTTAATACGTCCGTTATCTTTCTTTGAGATGATCTCTTTCAAATACTGTTCCCTAGGATACATCCAAACACCTCACATGATTTATTTGCGGTTATCCGCAATTATTTCATGTGTAATATAGCATTCTCTCCTCTTATAAGTCAATGATGTTCATGAAATTTTTGCGGATATCTGCATTTTTTTATCAAAGTTCCGAGCTCATAGTCGCCAGTAGTTTCATCTGTCCCAATGCGATTTGCTTTGTTTTAGAACCTTTCAGGTTCTTATATACTGTAATTATCTCCAATAAGTCCTCTTCATATTCCTCCATCTCCAGCAAATAGTTCGGTGACGTATGCAAAACCCCGGAGAGTTCGATAAGGATACTTCCCTTGATATCGACCTTATCATTCTCATACATGGATATTGTCGATTTCTTTACGCAGAGTTCTTCCGCAAGTTCTTCCTGCGTCATCTGCATCAGGATTCGCTGCTCTCTTATCCTTTCTCCGAGTGTCTTCTTCATACTGTTAATTGTATCCATTTTCTCCTCTTTCCGGGCGAACCGGAAAAAAGAGATGTACTGTTGTGTCCGTTACAATAAACAGAAAAACAGGATCCACCATTCAGATGAATCCTGTTTCTATAAATGTATTTAATTTTAGTAAAGCTTTGATCCTGCAGGGATGTGTGGATCTACCATAAGAAGATGAAGATTCTCTCTGCCGTCACGCTCATTAACAGCGCTTATGAGCATTCCTTCTGAATCGATACCCATCATCTTTCTCGGAGACAGGTTAACGATTGCAATCGCAGTCTTACCTACAAGCTCCTCCGGCTCATAGTACTCGTGGATACCGCTTAAGATCGTACGATCCTTGCGCTCTCCGTCGTCTAATGTGAACTTAAGAAGCTTCTTAGACTTAGGAACTGCCTCGCAGGCTAAGATCTTAACCGCTCTGAAGTCAGACTTTGAAAATGTCTCGAAATCAACCATTTCCTGGAAAATAGGCTCGATCTTAACATTTGAGAAATCTACAGGCTCTGCAGAGATAATTGGTGCTCCGTCTATGCCACAGCATGATGTTGCAGCAGCCTTAGCCGCATCTGTTGTATCGTCAGCTCCGTTCTTTGTTCCCAATGTCTTCATTGTCGGGAACAGTAAAACGTCTCTTATTGCCTCTGAATCTGTAAGAAGCATAACAAGTCTGTCGATACCGTATCCGATACCGCCTGTAGGAGGCATACCTATCTCAAGCGCATTGAGAAAGTCCTCATCTGTATGGTTAGCCTCTTCATCACCTGCTGCAGCAAGTGCATCCTGTGCCTTGAAACGCTCTCTCTGATCGATAGGATCATTAAGCTCTGAGTATGCATTACACATCTCACGGCCGTAGATATAGAGCTCGAAACGCTCAACATGATCCGGTCTTTCAGGATTCTTCTTTGTAAGCGGGCTTATCTCGATTGGATGATCTGTGATGAATGTAGGCTGTATCATCTTATCCTCACAGAATTCCTCAAAGAAGAGATTTAAAATGTCTCCCTTCTTATGTCTTTCCTCATACTCAATGCCCTTTTCCTTGGCAATAGCCTTGGCCTCTGCATCATCCTTGACCTCATCAAAGTCAATGCCGGCATACTGCTTAACAGCCTCAGTCATGCTGAGTCTTGCGAAAGGCTTCTCCATATCTATAACAGTGCCGTTGTAGTTAATAACAGCACTTCCGCATACCTTATTTGCAAGGTATCTGAACATGCTCTCTGTAAGCTCCATCATGCCTTCGAAGTCTGTATATGCCTGATAAAGCTCCATAAGTGTAAACTCAGGATTGTGTCTTGTATCAATTCCTTCATTTCTGAATACACGGCCGATCTCATAAACTCTCTCGAGTCCGCCGACTATAAGTCTCTTAAGATAAAGCTCAAGAGAAATACGAAGTCTGAGATCCTCATTAAGTGCATTAAAATGTGTCTCGAATGGTCTTGCCGCAGCGCCTCCAGCATTGGAAACAAGCATAGGAGTCTCAACCTCGATAAAGTCTCTGCCGTCAAGGAAATTTCTTATTTCCTTAAGGATTAGAGAGCGCTTGCGGAATGTATCCTTGACCTCAGGATTCATAATGAGATCTACATATCTCTGACGATATCTCGCATCAACATTAGTAATACCGTGGAATTTCTCAGGAAGGATCTGCAGCGACTTAGTAAGAAGAGTGATTTCCTCTGCGTGTACAGAAACCTCTCCTGTCTTAGTCTTAAAAACAAAGCCCTTAACGCCTACGATATCACCGATATCAAACTTCTTGAAATCTGCATAAGGCTCTTCTCCGACAGAGTCTCTTGCAACATAGACCTGGATCTGGCCGTCTCTGTCCTGAATATGGCAGAAGGATGCCTTACCCATGACACGCTTGAGCATGATTCGTCCCGCAATAGATACCTGTTTATTCTCAAGCTCATCAAAGTTATCAATGATTTCCTTGCTGTGATGTGTCTGATCATATTTGGTAATAACAAATGGGTCCTTACCTGCTGCCTGAAGCTCTGAAAGCTTATCACGGCGCACCTTAAGAAGACGGTTAATGTCCTCAGGCTGTGCTGCCTTTGCTCCCGCGTTCATGTTCTTTTCTCTGTTCTCAAGATTTTCTGCCATTTACAACTCCTTTTGCAGACCGGATAATGTCCGCTAAACTATATTAAAGCCGCAGCTTATAAGCTGCACGAATTATTCAGCCTTCTTAATTTCCAATACCTTATACTGGATCACGCCGCCGTCCGGAAGCTTAATATCCACGGTATCACCTATATGGTGTCCCATAAGTCCTGCACCTACAGGTGATTCATTACTGATCTTTCCTGCAAGGCTGTTTGCCTCAGATGAACCCACGATGAAATATGTAACCTCTTCGTCAAACTCAAGATCATAAAGCTTAACCTCACAGCCGACATTAATCTTGCCGTGATCGAACTCTTCATCAACTACTACTTCAGCATTTCTGAGAATGTTTTCAAGCTCAAGGATACGCTTCTCGATCTCTGTCTGCTCTTCCTTTGCAGCATCATAATCAGCATTCTCCGAAAGATCTCCCTGCTCTCTTGCAACCTTGATCTTCTGTGCTACTTCCTGTCTCTTAACAGCCTTAAGCTCATGCAGCTCGTCCTCATATTTCTTGAGACCTGCATAAGTGATCATTGTCTTTGGTGTTTCGTTGCTCACTTTTATCTATACTCCTGTTTCTAATTAGTGTTAATTCCTCAATCGTGTTATTATAACTTTTGGCAATGTCTCTGTCAATCACAAGTGCTTTTAGCACCGATATATGAACATTATAGTGAACATTGTCGACATTTAAGAGCCTCTGATTACGAAGCCTCAAAGTGCCTTATTAACAAAGCTCTTCAGCTCATCAAGCGTTTTGAGACTGTTCATGCCTGCACGAAGCTTGGCTGATCCCGGTATTCCTGCCGTATACCATGCCAAATGCTTTCGCATCTCAGGTATCGCTATATATTCACTCTTATATTTAACCATAAGCTCAGCATGGCGAAGTATCATTCGCTTTCTTTCTTCCATATCCGGCTCAGGCAGAAGCTCTCCGGTCTCAAGATAGTGCACGGTTCTTCCGATGAGCCACGGATTTCCCTTCGCACCTCTTGCTATTGCAACTCCGTCAACTCCGGTCTCATCTATCATTCGCTTTGCATCCTCCGGTGTGAAAATGTCTCCGTTTCCGAAAACCGGGATGCTCACCGCTTCTTTAACCTTTCTGATAATGTCCCAATCGGCATTTCCCGCATACATCTGCGCCCTTGTTCTTCCGTGCACTGTGATGGCGCTGACACCTGCCTGCTCTGCCATTTTTGCAAACTCAACAGCATTTACATGCTTATCGTCAAAGCCTTTTCTGAACTTAACAGTAACCGGCTTTTTAAGCACTCTGCTCATAGTCTCAAGAATACTGAATGCAAGCTCAGGCTTTTTCATAAGAGCCGAGCCTTCGCCGTTATTTACTATCTTTGGCACAGGGCAGCCCATATTGACGTCAATTATGTCAAAATCCTCCGATATCTTTTCTGCCATGCTGGTCATTATCATCGGATCTGAACCAAAGAGCTGAACAGCTATCGGATGCTCATCTTCCGCCGTCTTAAGTATTATTTCATTATTTTTATTCTTATAAAATATCCCCTTTGCGGAGACCATTTCCGTGCTCACAAGTCCTGCGCCCTGCTCCTCAAGCAGCACTCTGTAGGCGGTGTCTGTAATACCCGCCATAGGCGCCATGATAACGTTGGACTTAAGCTCAACATTTCCTATTTTCATATATTCAAACTATATTCCTGATTATTTCTTCTGTTCTGTTTTCAGCTTTGCATATTCCGCTGCAAATGTCTCAAGCTGTTCAAAAAGCTCTCCCATGTTGCGCTGCATACGTCTTATCAGCAGATCCGAGCCTATCTCATCTATCGGATCAATTGCCTGAAGATGAAGCTTATGCTGTGCATCAAAGGAAAAAACCAGCGTTCCGCCAGCATCAGAGCAATATGTAACGGCAGCGACCTTGAGCGCCTTTTTTATATCCTCAGGCAGAATGCCGTATTCATCTTCATTAAAATAAAACTTCATGCTCTGCGCATTGGCACAGCAAAGGATACTGTCTTCCATAAATTCTCCTATTTTCAAGCTATAATTTCGCCGAAGTTTCTGATTTTCAAGCTATACTTCCGCCGAAATTTATAAATGTAATAATTCCGCCAACGTTATTGCTGCAAGGCGTAATTATAATAAATTCCTCAGCCGTGTCATCGCTCAAATTTCGGCGTAAGCTCCCTTATCCTGACATTTGCATCTCCGAAAGCAGCTTTAAGCCTCTCAATAAATTCCTCCGAGGAATCCACAGCCAGTGAACGACCTAACTTCTTATAGCTTTTCTCCTTTTTAAGATAAACGACAGGCTCAACAGTGCCCTGATTTTCAAAGCACATATCCTCAAGCCTCGAAGCCGCCTTATCATATGCAGCCTTATCATCAAAGGCTACCCATATTTCCTTTTTAAGCTCGTCAAAGCCTATGATCTTATCTGCTATAAGCGAAGCATTTTCATCTCTTCCTATACTTATGCGGCCGTGCAGATAGACCTTGCTGTCCGTCTCAAGCTTTGAGCGGTATCTGTCGAAGGTATCCGGGAATATCAGGACCTCAAACTGTCCGTACAGATCCTCGACCTTTAAAAATGCCATCTGCCTCTGCTGCTTGGTTATCTTTAATTTTTTCTCGCTTATAATGCCTCCGCTTATAACCTCGGTGCCATCCCTGAAACGGCAGACTCCGGTGCTTTCATCGACATAGTAATCCTTTGACAAAGCAGTGACTGTGCGTTTAAAGGTATCGATATGTGCCTCGACCGGATGACCGCTAAGGTATAGTCCCGTAGCTTCCTTTTCATACATAAGGAGCTCTTCGCGGCTGAATTCTCCCACCGGCGGCATAGCACGCTTGAAGCTGTCATTTTCCTCACTTTCGGCAATGTCAAACAGAGTTATCTGCCCGGCTATCTCACTGTGCTTTCTTGCCGAAGCATCGCTTAACAATCCCTCGACCATGATGAGCTTCTGCTTTCTCGTGCCAGGCATCGAATCAAATGCACCTGCCTTAATAAAGCCGTCGATAGCCTTTCTGTTTACAGATTCGGGCTGTCTTGATACAAAATCCTCTAAGTTCTTAAATATACCTCTTTCACGGCGCTCTCTGACTATATCCTCTACAACCGTCCTTCCGACTCCCTTGATGGCAGTCAGTCCGTACAGCACTGTATTTTCATCCAAAGCCGTAAAGCCGTAATCACCGGCATTAATATCAGGCGGCATAAGCTTGATGCCCATGCTCTTTACCTGCTGAATGTATTCGGATATCTTGCCGTTATTATCCATGACCGAGGTCATAAGTGCCGCCATAAACTCCGCCGGATAATAATACTTAAGCCATGCTGTCTGATATGACACCACCGCATATGCTGCCGCATGAGATTTATTGAATGCATAGGAAGCAAAGTCTATCATTTCATCATATATATGGTTAGCCACAGACTCTGATATTCCGTTAGCAATGCAGCCCTTTACATGCTCCTCTTCATTGCCGTAAACAAAGCTTTCGCGCTCCTTCTGCATTACAGCATGCTTTTTCTTGGACATCGCTCTTCGCACAAGATCGGCACGGCCTAAGGTATATCCGGCAAGACTCTGCACTATCTGCATAACCTGCTCCTGATAAACGATACAGCCGTAGGTCGATTCAAGTATAGGCTTAAGCTCCTCGCAGTCATAGCTTACAGAAGCTTTATTTTCCTTACCCTTAATATATTTCGGAATAAAATCCATAGGGCCCGGTCTGTAAAGAGCAAGTCCCGCAATGATATCGTCGATACTCTCAGGCTTAAGCTCCTTCATGAATGAAGTCATTCCCGCTGATTCAAGCTGAAATACTCCCGAGGTATCTCCCTTTGAGATCATCTTATAAACGTCCGGATCGTCATAGTTAACGTTATCTATATCAATGACCTTGCCGGTATTCTTATGGATCTGCTCTATTGAATTATTGATGACCGTCAGCGTCCTTAAGCCCAGGAAATCCATCTTAAGAAGTCCGAGCTCCTCAAGCGTCGTCATGGTATACTGAGTTACCACAGTGCCGTCGGCATTTCTTGAAAGCGGCACAAAGCGGTCAACTCTGTCACTGGCTATAAGCACTCCGGCAGCATGCATGCTCGAATGTCTCGGAAGTCCTTCAAGCCTCATACTCATATCTATGAGATATTTGACCTGTTCGTCCGTCTGATAGGCATTTTTAAGGTCGGGACTCATTTTAAGCGCCTTTTGGAGAGTAATGCCTAATTCGTTCGGTATCATTCTTGCTATCTGATCCACCGCACCATAAGACATATCCAGCACACGTCCGACGTCCCTTATAACGCCTCGTGCAGCAAGTGTTCCGAAGGTAACTATCTGTGCAACATTATCCTTGCCGTACTTGCCGACAACATAATCTATGACCTCCTGCCTGCGCTCATAGCAGAAATCCACGTCTATATCAGGCATGGTCACTCGCTCAGGATTCAAAAATCTCTCAAAGAGAAGCGAAAACTTTATCGGGTCGATATTGGTTATGCCGAGAGAATAAGCCACTATAGAGCCTGCCGCCGAGCCTCTTCCCGGACCTACAGGAATCCCATGCCTTTTGGCATAAGCTATAAAATCCGAAACTATGAGGAAGTAATCCACAAAGCCCATGGTTTCTATGGTATTAAGCTCATACTCAAGTCTTGATCTGATATCCTCTCCGTAGAGCTTCTTTCCGCCGTCTGCTTCCTTAAGGCAATCCGGATATCTCTTCTCAACTCCAGAAAAGCAAAGCTCTCTCAGATACTCATCAGCCGTCTTTCCCTTCGGAACAGCAAATTTCGGCAGCTTATAATTTCCGAATTCAATGCTGACATTACATCTGTCAGCGATTTTTTGCGTATTATCTATAGCTAAAGGTGCATACTTAAAAAGCTCACGCATTTCAGCTTCGCTCTTCAGATAATACTGGCCTCCGTCATAGCGCATCCTGTCAGTATCGCTGACCTTTTTGCCGGTCTGAATGCAAAGCAGAATATCATGCGGCTCAGCATCCTCTTTAAATGTATAATGACTGTCATTAGACGCGATAAGCTCAATTCCGGTATCTTCTGAAAGTCTCAGAAGTCCTGCATTGACAGTTCTCTGCAGTTCGATGCCGTGATCCTGCAGCTCTAGGAAAAAATTACCCTTTCCGAAAATGTCCTCGTATCTGAGTGCTGCCTTCTTGGCTTCCTCATACAATCCCAATCCGAGTGCTCTCGCCACCTCTCCGGCAAGGCATGCTGAGGACGCAATAATTCCCTCGTGATAGGTTTTAAGCAGCTCGTAGTCGACTCTCGGCTTATAATAAAAGCCGTCCGTAAAGCCAGAGGAAACTATCTTCATCAGATTCTCGTAGCCTGTATTATTTTCAGCAAGAAGTATTAGATGATAATATTTATTCTCATCTGACTTATCCTTATCAAAACGAGAGCCCGGCGCAACATACACTTCGCAGCCTATTATCGGCTTTATCCCCTGCTTTACCGCTTCCTTATAGAAGTCGATAACGCCGTACATAACACCGTGGTCTGTTATGGCTAATGAATCCATCCCGAGCTCTTTTGCACGGCCGATAAGCTCGCCGATCCTTGATGAACCGTCGAGCAGCGAAAACTGTGTGTGCACATGAAGATGAGTAAATGCCATAGCCGACCTGCTTACAAAAATAAAGTGTTATATACGACTAAAGCAGCAGGTAATGCCTGCCGCTTTATACAAATGTTCTATAGATTCTTATCATTAAATCCTCAGAAGTCAAAGATCACTTTGAAAAGAACTCCGCAATAGCTTCTGCGGCGTTATCTTCATCGGTTCCTTCTGCGGTAACTGTAATAGTGTCTCCATTATAAGGAACAAGGTTCATAACACCCATGATGCTCTTAGCATTCACCTTTTTTTCGTTGTACGAAATATATATTCTTGATGAATACTCTCCTGCAACAGACACCAGCATCGCCAGTTTTCGTCCGGCATCGTTAGCAACATTAACTACTACATCACGACTTACCATAATTCCCCTCTCCTTTAAATAAACAGGACTCAAAGCTTAACATCCGATTCACGCAGTTCCTCTGCGATCTTGGCGATCCTCCGGAATCTGTGGTTCATTCCCGATTTACCTACTCCGGGCATCTCTTCCGCAAGCTCACTTAAGGTTGCGTCCGGGAATCTGAGTCTCAGCTCGGCAGCCTCTCTCAAGCTGTCCGAAAGAGAATCGAGTCCCTTCCTGTCGGCTATATACCTTATATCCTCAGCCTGCTTGACCGCTGCCGAAACCGTTTTGGAAATGTTGGCAGTCTCACAGTTGACTCTTCGCTGAACGCTCTCACGCATCTCCTTAAGGACCTTGATATTTTCAAAATCCAAAAGAGCCTTGTGAGCTCCCAGAAGCGTCAGCATATCTGATATAGCCTCACTGTCCTTCAGATAAACCACAAAATGTTCCTTGCGCTTCATCAAACCGCAGCTTATGCCAAAGCCGCCTATAATATCTCTGACCGAATGCGCCTCATCCTCAGAATCACATACAAACTCAAGATGATAGAACTTTTCGGGATCACTCATGGTTCCTTTATTGCAAAACAGCTCCATGAGATATTCCCTGTCCCGTGACTTTTCCCTATATTCGGTAATTTTACTATGGCGTTTTTTGCTTGTAAAGCACTTATTCTTTATCTCATTTTTCGTCTCTGATGAAAATGACATACGTTTAATTTAAAAAAATTTTTTTTAGTACAAAATGCATAAGTACAGCATTGTTGCATCCGTAAAAATACAAAGTGCAGTTTTAGAACTGGCTGTTCAGCTCAGAATTAACTCTGTCGAAAAATTCCTTAGGTGCGTCAAAGCCCATTTTCTTTGCACGGTTATTGACAGATGCACATTCAACTATTACCGCAATGTTTCTGCCCGGTCTTATTGGTATCTCATAAGTTATGACCTTATTCCCGAGGATCTCTGTATATTTATCCTCCATGCCAAGGCGGTCATATTTTTTCTCCGGATCAAATTCGTCCAATTTGATGATCATGTCGATATTCTGAGTCTGCTTTATCGCCTCGAAACCAAACATCGAACGAACATTGATAATACCGATACCTCTGAGCTCAATGAAGTCTCTCGTAAGCTCCGGCGCAAGACCTACCAGGGTATCTTCTGAAACCTTTCTGATCTCAACGGCATCGTCAGAAACAAGTCTGTGACCTCTCTTTATAAGCTCAAGCGCAGCCTCTGATTTACCAATACCGCTGTCTCCCTGAATAAGCACTCCTTCACCGTAAACATCGATAAGTACTCCGTGAAGAGTCTCCTTCGGTGCCATGATTACCTTGAGCCATCTCATAGTCTCTGAAATAAGATCTGTAGTACTTCTTTCAGTTCTGAAAACAGGAACTCCGTACTCAAGACAAGCCCTCATAACTCCGCGGCACGGTCTGTAATTTCTTGTAAATACAAAGCATGGCACTCTGTAGCTTGCGATCTGCTCAAAACGTCCGTGGATAACTCTTTCCTCAAGAGAATTGATATATGCCTGCTCAAGACGTCCGATTACCTGAATACGCTCCATAGGTCCGAGATCAAAGCCTTCAAAGAAACCTGTAAGCTGAAGAGCCGGCCTGTGTGTACTGTAGGTGGTCAGCTTTCTCTCCGTGATATCGATCTCCGGAGTCAGGTTCTCAAGCTTCATTTTTTCGGCAAATGCTTTAACATTCGCCTGTTCCGACATATTGCTGTAAGCCATAGCTCTCCTTTCCAAACATTAATCAAAATGTCCTAAAAGTCTTACCTCAGGTTCAAGAGTAACACCGTATTTATCAAGTACTATCTCTCTAACCTTTTTCATAAGCTCATAAATATCTGTCGAGGTCGCCCCGCACTTATTGATAATAAATCCGGCATGCTTCTCACTGACGCAGGCTCCGCCGACACTAAAGCCCTTTAGTCCTGCATCGCTTATAAGCTTGCCTGCAAAATAACCCTCAGGTCTTTTAAATGTCGAGCCTGCCGAAGGATATTCAAGCGGCTGCTTTTCCTGACGTTTCTTAAGGAATTCCTCGTTTTTCTTCTCGATATCCCCAGTCTCACCCTTTTGAAGCGCTATCTCTGCTCTCGTAACGATGAGACCTTCATCCATGAGGCTTGAACCTCTGTATCTGAATTCAATATCGGAAGCGGATAAATTGATGACATTACCCTTTTTATCTACCGCCTCAACGCTTCTTGCGACGTCCTTCATCTCCCTGTCAAAGGCTCCGGCATTCATAATACACGCACCGCCTATGCAGCCTGGAATTCCCGAAAGCTCCTCAAAGCCCGTGCCTCCGAACTTTGCCGCAAAGCGTCCCACTGCACTCATCAGACAGCCTGCTCCGAGATCCATGATAAGCTCATCACCCTGCCACTCATAGCCAAGCATGGTAAATGCTGTATCATCGTTTCTTCCGAGGTCAATGATAACGCCTCTGTAGCCCTCATCGGATACAAGGAGATTGGAACCGTTTCCGATAACAAAATAATCTATACCGTTAAGTGCAAAATATCTGATAAGCCCTGCAAGCTCCCTGGTATTTCTCGGAATTATATAATAATCGGCAATACCTCCTGTCCTAAAGGTCGTATGACCTGCCATAGGCTCATTTTTTAGGATCCTGCCGCCTGTTATTTTCCTGATGTTATTTATATTCATTAAGAAGCTTCTCCTCAAGCTCTATTTTTGATGTGTCCGAATTAAGAAATGTCACGCTGCCTGCTGCGCTTTCATCTGCTCCGACATCAAGTCTGCCTTTTTTACTAAGCAGCTCCTTCGTCTCCTTTGCCACAAGCGAAGCAGCATCATAGAAGCTGATATCCTTATCAAAGCATTCCTTAAGCTGTGCTTTTACAAACGGAAAATGTGTACATCCCAGCACAACCGCATCAGTTTCTTTTTTGTATGGTGCCAAAAGCTCTTTAAGATATGATAAAAATTCTTCACTGCCGGTCTTTTCATTTTCCACAAACGGTACGATGCCCGGTGCAGCTAAAGCTGTGATCTCAGCCTTATCATTAAGCTCTTCAAGTCTCTTTCTAAGTCTTTTGCCGTTAATGGTTGCGGTAGTGGCTAATACAAGAACATGCTCACCCGGATGCTCCTTTACCGCCCACGCCACTGCAGGCTCTATGCCTATAAAGTCATGCTCCGGAAATACCTTAGTAAGCTTATCCAAGGTTTCTGAGGTCGTAGTATTGCAGGCGATCACAAAGCACTTGATATCGTCTGCCTCTAAAAGTCTTGTGCATACTTGCGTATTCAGCTTCAAAAGCTCCTCCGGCGTCTTGTCGCCGTATGGCGCATTTGCCGAGTCTCCGTAATAAATATAATCCTCTCCCGGAAGCTCTTTTCTGAGAGCGCTTAAGACCGTCAGTCCTCCGAGACCAGAATCGAATACAGCAATTTTACTCATTAACCCAAAAACAAACGGGATAAAAAAGTATCCCGTATACCTTCCAAAAAATATAGTCAGTATATAATACCACATTTGAGGCCTGCAAACAAGCACACGCCCCAATACACCAATGTTGTACTGCCCGTTATACTGCACATTATACAATCCTAAGCATGTATCAGACTATGACTCCTTTCCCTCTGAGCCCGGCACTTATGCTTACTGCAAAGTCCAATGGCAATATTAAAACTGTAAAAAAGTTCTTGCGTAATCATTGTAATTATGCTAATATAATTTCGCTGCGGAGGTGTCGGAATTGGCAGACGAGCAAGACTAAGGATCTTGTGCCCGTTAGGGCGTGAGGGTTCAAGTCCCTTCCTCCGCATTTATTGTATCTGTAATTATTTTATACGCAGAGATGGCGGAATTGGCAGACGCGCACGGTTCAGGTCCGTGTGATAGCAATATCATGAGGGTTCAAGTCCCTTTCTCTGCATCAAAGACTGACGAGCGATCGTTGGTCTTTTTTGTTCTGTATAACCCTAATAATGTCCTACATCCCTAATAATGAGCGAGAAAAGAGCTTTTCATGAGTTTGAAAAGTTTTTCAACTATTTGTAAATTTATGCTTGCGCATTCATGATAAATATGTTAGTATATTCTTCGTTGCGGAGATGTCGGAATTGGCAGACGAGCAAGACTAAGGATCTTGTGCCCGTTAGGGCGTGAGGGTTCAAGTCCCTTTCTCCGCACTAAAGGCTATCACGAAAGTGATGGCCTTTTTCATTTCTTCATTTAATCACAGCATCATTACTTTAGGCTGATTTGCAGTTTTAAATTATGCGCTTCTTTAGAATATTATTCAAAGACAGTTGACTTAGCCGTACGGCAAATATTATACTTACAGCAAACATATTATGCCGTACGGCTAAAAAAATAGCATATTAAGATATATTATTAGAAATGGTGATATGATGAGAATAACTGATTCGAAAACATTTGGTACTGCTATAAGAAAACGCAGAAATGAACTTAAATACACACAAGCATTTTTATCTGAATTTACTGGTTTCAGTGTAACCTTTATATCCGATTTAGAACGTGGAAAACCGACAGCTGAACTTGGAAAAGCGCTGCATCTGGCAAGCATTTTAGGTTTGGATATAAATGTGAAAATAAGAGGTTGCAATGATTAATCTTAAAGTTTTAATTGAAGTAAATGGGAAAAGTGTAACAGTAGGAAGTATAAATGGAAATGACAGTACTGATGCACGCTTTTCCTACGATAGTACATATTTACAACAGACAGACAGTAAACCTATATCTATTAGTTTGCCATTAACAAACAAAGAATATTCAGCGGAACGGACACAAGCATTTTTTGATGGACTTTTACCTGAAGGATTTACACGTAAATGTATTGCGGAAATGTCACACGCGGATGAAACTGATTACCTATCATTACTTTCGTTACTTGGAAATGAATGTTTGGGTGCAATTAAAATTTTAGATACTATATCTGAAGAACAAAAACCGGATTATAGAGAACTAAGTCTATCTAATATACAAGCACTTGCAGAGGAAGGTTCAAGTCAATCTGCTGATATAGTTACAAAAAGTCATTTATCACTTACAGGGGCTTCAGGAAAAGTAGGTCTATATTATAATCAATCCGACAATATATGGTATATTCCGATCGGAGATGCACCGAGTACTCATATAGTAAAACAAAGCCATATACGTTTAAAAAGAATAGTTGCAAATGAACAGCTTTGCTTACTTACAGCGAAACGTTTGGGCATCGATGTACCTGAAAGTATCATTATACAAGTCGAAAACAATGATGATAAGAATGTTTTATTTGCGTCGAAAAGATACGATAGAAAAATATCGGAGAAAAGCCGAAGAATTAATGGCATGCCGGTTCCTTTTAGATTGCATCAAGAGGACTTTTCACAAGCTATGGGGATTCCGTCTATTAACAAATATGAAAAAAATAGAGACGGATATCTTAAGAGCATGTTTGATATTTTGAAGACATGCTCTGCAGACCCGATTACTGATCAGCTAAAGTTATGGGATATATGTATTTTTAATTACCTTATAGGTAATACAGATAATCACATAAAAAATATATCATTGCTTTATAGTGAGGATTTAGAAAAAATAAGACTTGCACCTGCTTATGATATTGTTAGTACAATGATTTACGAAAGCAGCTCTGAAAACATGGCTCTGAGTATAGCGGGAAAATATGATATTAATGAGATAACAAAAGAGGATTTTATAAAAGAAGCAAGGATATGTGGTTTGGGAGAAAAGCTCGCAATGAATCACTTTGATGTAATGGTAAATGCATTTGTAAAAGAATTATATGAGGCAGCAAACTCTTTATTTGCACAGAAATTTACGGATATATATTCTATTTGTGAGCGTATTTTGGAAAAGGGTGGAATAAAACATTATATTAAATAATGATTAATAGACATTTAGCCGTACGGCAAATATTATGACGTTTGGGATAGTATTATGCCGAATGGCTAAATAGATGAATAAACCCGCCTTATATACTTAGCCGATCCGCGGTTCAAAACGACACTTTTTTGTCCTATAACCCTATAATTATATGATCATATTGGTTTCCTAAGAATGCTTATATAAAAATCGAGCAGATAGATGTAATCAAATATCTTTCTGCTCGACTCTAATTATATATTATATGATATTGAATTTACTCAGCTTTAACTGCTGTACCATCCCACTTTACAGTCCAAAAGTCATCTGTCGCAGTAGCTACCGGAGCCTTAACTTCAAAAGGAAAATCAACTGTAGTCTGCCAACCAGCTTCTTTCTGCTTCTGATCAACCTTTACTTCTTTTGTTGATGTACCATCATTCAATACAGCATCAGCAGATACTTCTGCGTATGCAGCTCTGAGATTTGCAGCATCAACGGCCTCGCGTGCCTTTTCCATCTGACTACCAAAAATCGGAATAGAAATTGCAACAAGTACTGCGATGATAGCAACAACGATAAGCAGCTCAGCAAGTGTGAAGCCTTCTCTGTTCTTCATCTTCTTCAATAAGTTTTTCATCTTATCACTCCTTTTAATAAATCCTATTATATTTATATAAGGGTATATCTTCGTTGTTTAGACGACAGATTTTACTCTTATATTCTACATCCCATTATACATTGTGAACATCGGCAGGTAAAGTGCAATCACAATAAATCCTACAAAAAATCCTAAGAAAATAAGTATCGCAGGCTCTAATACAGTGAGCGCTCTTGAGGCTGCATTCTCAGTTTCATAGTCATAATATTTACTTATTGAGCTGAGTGTTTCCTCCAGACTTCCCGACTGCTCTCCCATCGCACACATCTCGATAAGAAGCTCATCAAGCGTGCCTTCACGCTTTAGGCATTCTCCGAGACTGAAGCCCTGTTCAAGGTTCTTCATGACGTTCACAATGGATTCGCTGACATATTTATTGGTAACGGTCTTACTCGTTATCTGAACAGCTCTTACAAGCGGAAGTCCTGCGATAAGCATTGTTGCCATTGTTGATGCAAACTGGCTCGCAATGTTTAGTCTTTCTATGTTTCCGATAAGCGGCAGGTTAAGCATTTTCCTTGAAAGCTTCATGCCGCCCTCTCTGGTCCTTGCATATATGATCACAGCCATTGCTATAAGCAATATGATTATAGCTATGAGCCAGAACCATTTTCTGAAGAAATCAGAGCAGCTTATGAGCGCCATGGTTATGCCCGGCAGATTCTCTCCCTGATCAAGGAAGGTATTTGCGATAGTCGGTATCGCCTTTATCATTACTATCGAAATGACGATTATCGCAAGTATTATAACGAATACCGGATAGATCATAGCTCCCTTTATTTTGGCGTAGAGCTTATGTCTTGTCATAAAGAAATCCGAAAGTCTCTTGAAGGCAGAGGCCAGGGATCCCGATTCCTCTCCGGAACGTATGGTCTCTATAAATGTCGGCGGCAGCTTGTCTCCGTGTATCTGAAAGCTGTCTGCTATGCTGTAGCCTGCCGACACATCGTCTGCGACCTCCGAAAGTATCCTTCTTAATGCTCTGTCCTTGGTCTGCTTTGCCACGAGCCTGACCGCATAGCTTATAGATATTCCGGAGTCGAGCATTATGGCAAACTGCTGGCAGACTAATGCTATAGACTGTGCACTTATCTTGCCGTGCGAACTTGTCAGCTTATCTTTCAGGCCTTCATAGTCATAGGTCTCTTTAAGGCCTGTGACTACGCTCATTTCTTCCTTAAGCTGGGCTACGGCTTCATTTTTATCTCTTGCTTTAACGACTCCTTTGACGTTAACTCCGTCTCTGGATATCGCCTCATAGCGAAATGTACTCATTTAAACATTCCCCTCTGCTGCATTAATGAATCATAACGATCTGACATCAGTCTGTTGTGCTTAATACTCTTGATGCCTCGTCGACCGTGGTCACTCCGTCCATTACGAGCTTTCTGCAGTTGACCATCATAGGCTCAAAGCCCGAATCCATGATAGCTTTTCTTAATTCTCCGGTGCTGACCTTATCACGCAGCTTTTCCTTAATGTCTGCTGTGAGAGTCAGTATCTCAAATACCGCAATTCGTCCCTTATAGCCTGTGTTCATGCACTCAGGACAGCCTGTTCTCTTATAGAAACGCATTTTCTGAGGCTCGTATTTCTGCGGATCCATTTCCAGTACATCGAGATCCTCTGCAGTAGGTGTATATTCCTTTTTACAGAACGGACAAAGCCTTCTTACAAGTCTCTGCGATATGATTCCCTTGACAGCACTGTTAATGATATAAGGCTCCACTCCCAGATCTATAAGTCTGTCTATGGTGGTTATGGCGCTGTTGGTATGTATAGTCGACAGCACAAGATGTCCGGTTATGGCGGATCTCATGGCTATCTCTGCAGTCTCTCCGTCACGGATCTCTCCTACCGCTATGATATCAGGGTCCTGACGAAGTATGGAACGCAGTCCGTTTGCAAAGGTCATACCAACCTTTTCATTGACCTGAACCTGATTGACGCCGTTAATGTCATACTCAATAGGATCCTCCAGGGTGACAACATTGACCTCTTCCTTATTGAGCTCGTTGATCATCGCATACATGGTGGTTGATTTACCCGAGCCTGTAGGTCCGCAGAGAAGTATGACGCCGTTGGCATTCTTTAAAAGTCTGTTGTACTCATCAAGATACTTTCCGGTGAGTCCGATGCCTTCCTTTGTGAGAAGTGCTGCGGACTTCTCAAGGAAACGTATAACTATCTTCTCACCGTATTTGGTAGGAAGCGTGGAAACTCGAAGATCAAAATCTTTTCCCTTTACTCTAACATTGGCACGTCCGTCCTGAGGTATCCTCTTTTCGGCGATATCCATGTCCACCATTATCTTGATACGGGAAATGACAGAGTTCTGGAGCTTTTTAGGTACTGTAAGTATATCGTGGAGCACTCCGTCTATTCGCATACGGATAACAAGACCTTCTGCTCTCGGCTCGATATGTATATCTGAGCTTCCGTTTCCTGCTCCTCTTTCAAGTATTGAATTGACGAGTCGTATGGCAGGTGCAGCCTGATCATTGCCGTCGCCGTCTCCGAGTATGGTATCATTACCGCCTGCCTGCAGTCCTACTATGGCTGAGCTTCCGATAACATGCTCAAGATCATCTATTGCCCTATTAACGCTCTCGTTTCCGTAAAGCGTGGATATAGCCATCTCCATTGCTGTGGTCGTTGCTATCATCGGAATGATGCGCTTCTTGGAGCTGTTTCTTACAGCCTCTATAGCTTTAAAGTTAAGAGGATCCACCATAGCTAAGAACAGAGTTGAGCCGTTAAGCTTTACCGGCACTACATTGTATGTTCTGGCTATATTTTTCGGCACCAGCTCTGCGAGATCGACAGGTATCTTGACCTTTGTAAGGTCAACAAAGTCAACGCCAAGCTGAAGCTTAAGACAGTCGATTATCTGTCTTTCTGTCAGCGTGCCGTTATCCTTTAAGACCTCTCCGAGTCGCTTGCCTTCTCGTTTTCCCTGTTCAAGAGCAGCCTGAAGTGTTTCTTCATCGATCTCGCCTGCCGAAACAAGTATCTGACCAAGCTGTCTGTATGCCATGTTGGTTACCTCCGAATTTACGCAATCAAAAACATTTATTGCTCTTTGTGTTAATTATACAGCCGAGCACCTGCTTTTGCCTATAAAATTTTTACTCAGTGTGCTTCTCTTTTTAATGCATTATCTATAAGCTTTGCAACAAGCTCCTTCTTAGATATTCCCTGCTTTTCCCAGAGCATAGGATACATGGAAATTGCTGTAAAGCCCGGAAGTGTATTTATCTCGTTAAATACCGGCTGACCGTTCTCATCCACGAAGAAGTCTACTCTTGAAAGTCCGAAGCCGTCCACAGCCTTGAATATCTCTATTGCATCTTTCCTGATTGCCTCGATAGTCTCCGCAGGAAGATCCGGATCAAGCACTGTCTGTGAATCAGGGTTATTATATTTTGCATCGTAGTCATAGAAATCAGCAGCTGCAAGTATCTCTCCTACGCCTGCGGCTTCGACCTCATCATCACCGCCTCCGAATACTGCGCACTCGACCTCTCTGCCCTTTATAAATTCCTCACAGAGTATCTTGGAATCCACCTCGGCAGCCTTTTTAAGACCTTCTTCAAGCTCTTTTCTTGATTCTGCCTTGGTGACTCCCACAGATGAACCGGCCTGACTTGGCTTTATAAATATCGGATAAGCTATCTCTGACTCAACTCTGTCCATTGCGGCATTAAGACCTGCCTCAGTCTTTAATTCCTGACGTCTTACTCCTGCAAAGCGAGCCTGTCTGATGCCCGTCTTTTCAACGATTATCTTGGTATAGAATTTGTCCATGCATACAGCCGATGACAAAACTCCGCAGCCTACATAAGGTATGCCAGCAAGCTCAAAAAGTCCCTGAATAGTTCCGTCCTCTCCGTATTTTCCGTGAAGCACAGGGAAGATAACGTCAAGCTCAACATCCATGACCTTATCATCCGGAGTAGTGATCATAACACAGCCTCTTACCGCATCAGGACTGATCTCAGCAGTTGTTTCAGAATCTCTCCAGCTTCCGTCCTTTATACTGTCAAGATCATTTGCGAGCACCCAGTGCCCTTCCTTGGTAATGCCGATAAGGATGACATTCCACTCATCGGTATCAATATTTGAAGCTATATTTATGACTGACATGCATGAAACCTCATGCTCTGTTGACTGTCCGCCGAATATTACCGCGATGTTTCTTTTTTCCATAATATTTCCTTTCTCCGGACTTAAGAATTTCATAAGAATTTAATCAATCTTTCTTCATTCATTTTCCTATAGGTAATGATATAGTAAAGACAACGAAAGAAAATTTCGCACTATCCTTTTAAATCCTACTATAGATAAGGGAGCTTCTTACGAGGCTCCCTTTACTGTATCTATTATTTATCTCCCTCGGCTGATCTCTTTGCCTCGTCGCTGATGCCGCCTGATGTGATGGCATTTGCTTTCTCAACAGATGCAATAGCACCCTTAAGCATAGGAATACGGCAGTTCTTTCCGCCGAACTCTACGATTACCATATCGCTTGTGATGTCGATGATCTTACCGTACATGCCTGATGTTGTGCAGCAGTAATCGCCTACTGCAAGTCTTGACATGAGCTCATCTCTCTTCTTCTTTTCCTTCTTTGCAGGAATTACGGTAACAAGTATCATAACTACTACGATAACTGCAAGGTAAATAAATAAAAATGTGTTTGACTGCATTATTTTCCTCCTTATTATACTGAGCCCTGTGTCATGGACTCTGTCATTTCTTTTCTGAACTGTTCAAAACGTCCTTCTCTGATAGATGCTCTGATATCTTCCATAAGATGATTATAGAAATACAGATTGTGAAGCGTGCAGAGCCTCATGCCGAGCATTTCACCGGCCTTTAAGAGATGTCTGATATACGCTCTGCTGAAGTCCCTGCAGGCTGGACACTGACAGCCTTCCTCTATAGGCTTATGGTCAAGCTCATATTTCTTATTAAACATGTTGAGCTTTCCCATCTTGGTATAAACATGACCGTGACGTCCGTTTCTGCTCGGATATACACAGTCGAAGAAGTCTATACCTCTTGCTACGCCCTCAATGATATTGAGCGGTGTTCCTACTCCCATGAGGTAGGTCGGCTTATTCTTAGGAAGATGAGGCACTACGGCGTCCAGTACATCGTACATCTGCTCATGTGTCTCTCCTACCGCAAGGCCTCCCACTGCATAACCGTCAAGGTCAAGCTCTGAGATCCTGTCGGCATTGGCAGTTCTTACATCATTAAGAATGCCGCCCTGATTGATTCCGAAAAGTAGCTGTTCCTTATTAACTGTATCAGGCTGCTCGTTGAGTCTCTTCATCTCTGTCTTGCAGCGCATGAGCCATCTTTCGGTTCTTGCTACACTTTTTTCGATGTATTTCCTGTCAGCTAATGCCGGAGGACATTCATCGAATGCCATGGCTATGGTAGAACCGAGATTGGACTGTATCTGCATGCTCTCTTCCGGACCCATAAATATACGATGTCCGTCAATATGAGAATTAAAGCTTACGCCCTCTTCCTTTATCTTACGAAGCGATGCCAGTGAAAATACCTGAAATCCGCCGCTGTCTGTAAGCACAGGTCTGTCCCAGTGCATAAATTCTCTTAAGCCGCCGAATTCCTTTATAAGCTTGTCACCGGTACGCACATGCAGATGATAGGTATTGGAAAGCTCTACCTGACAGCCTATCTCCTTTAAGTCTGCTGTCGATACGGCGCCTTTAATGGCACCGACAGTGCCGACATTCATAAAGACCGGAGTCTCAATAGTACCGTGCACTGTCTCCATATGTGCAGATTTTGCTTTGCCGTTTTCGGCAACGATTTCGTATTTCATCAGCTGTTCTTAGCGGCTCTTTTTGCCTTCTTTTTCTCTAATGCCTCTGCCTTTTCCTTTGCTATAGCATCAGCCTTCTTCTTGTCCTTACGTGCATTCATAAGGTTCCAGAGCGGACCTGTTACGCATACAGATGAGTAAGCACCGCAAACGATACCTACCATAAGAGGAAGCGCAAACTCTCTGATGGATGAAACACCCATGATGTAGAGGCAAAGAACCATTACAAAGGTTGTAAGTGATGTGAACAGGCTTCGTGAAAGTGTCTCTGTTACTGAAAGATCCACTATATCACTGACAGCCATTCCATCCTTCGCCTTGAGGTTTTCACGGATTCTGTCGAAAATAACTATGGTAGCATTTATAGAATAACCTACGATAGTCAGCATGCAGGCGATAAAGGTCGAACCTACTGACCACTTGAATGCCGCATAGCATGTAAGCACTACAAGTACGTCATGTAAGAGTGCAAGCACTGCCGAAGATGCAAAGTATATGTTCTTGAATCTGATCCAGATGTAAAGAAGCATAAGCACTGCTGCAATGCATACTGCCTTAATGGCATCTGTCTTCATTTCCTTGGATACGCTTCCTGAGATATTCTCAGCAGTGATCTTCTCTGTATCTACTCCGAAGTTATCCTTAAGTGCCTCATTCATAGCCTCACGCTGATCAAGGTCAAGCTCTGTTGTACGAATAAGTACTTCGTTTGTACCGGCTACCTTAGAGATCTGAGGGTTATTATCTCCTGTTGCCTTTGTAACTACAGGGGCAACGTCAGATGAAAGGTAATCAAGTGAAAGATCCTCGTTGAAGGTAACATTGGTAGATGTACCGCCCTTGAAATCAAGTCCGTAGTTAAGTGCATCTCCTGTTCCTGACTTATTAACGCCCATAAATGCAAAGCCTGCTACTATGATTACTATAGAAAGTATGAAGCAGAACTTGCTGTTCTTTACAAATGACTTTGACTTTTCTACCGGAGGCTTTGAGCCGTACATTGACGCCTTATTTGCTCCGAGGAAATAGAATGCATTGAGAAGCCATCTTGTAATGAACAATGCTGTGATCATTGATAAAATGATACCGAGAGCAAGTGTCTGAGCAAAGCCCTTAACAGTACCTGAACCAAGGTAGTAAAGCACGACTGCAGCAATTACTGTCGTAACGTTGCCGTCGACGATAGCTGAAAGTGCCTTGTTGAAGCCGGCATGTATGGACTCTCCGACATCACGCTTAACACCGATCTCTTCTTTAATACGTGTGAATATGATTACATTGGCATCAACGGCCATACCTATTGAAAGTATGATACCGGCAATACCCGGAAGTGTAAGTGTTATCTCGAATGCATTGAGCAGTATCGTGATAAGGCCTGTATACATAACCAATGCGATAGATGCAGCAAGTCCGGCAACTCTGTACAGCAAAAGCATGATAATGATAACGATACCAAAGCCTATAGCACCTGCCTTAAGGGATGTAGATATTGCCTGCTGTCCGAGTCTTGCGCCTACTACGTTTGAACGGATCTCTGTAAGCTCAAGTTTAAGTGCTCCAAGACGTATAGTCTGTGCAAGGTTATTGGCTTCATCAACACTGAAGTTACCGCTGATAGAGCAGTTTCCGCCTGTGATAGCCTGCTGAACTGTAGGGGAAGAGATAAGCTCTCCGTCATAGATGATACCTATCTGCTTGCCGATATTGGCAGCTGTTGCATCGGCGAACTTCTTTGCGCCTTCATCGGTAAATGAGACATTTACCTCGTAGGAATCGGCTGAACCTGCCTCTCCCTTTCTCTGTGCAACGCCTGCTGACTTGATATCCTTACCTTCTACTACGGTCTCAGCTATACCTGTAGGCACGCCGTCATCTCCGTAATTAAAGGTACAGAATAAAAGTGATCCCGGCTTACCGAGCTCTTCAAGAATTGCGTTGGCATCAGAAACGCCCGGAATATCGATATTGATACGGTTTGAGCCCTCCTGATATACGCTTGCCTCTGAAGAATAGCCCTCAGCTCTCTTCTGAAGCTTGTATATAGTATCCGCCATATCTGTATCTGACGGATTCTCCTCGCTTGCCTCATAGGTGATGCTGACGCCACCGGCAAGATCGAGTCCCAGTTTGATCTCCTTCGCATACTTGTAGCCGCCGAAACAGAATCCGACAGTTGCAAGCAGGATGAGTATCAGCTTGAGAGCGGAAGCTCCCTTACTCTGTTCTTTCATATAATTACCTGCCTTACTAAAAATAGACTTTAACCGAATAATAATAGCACATAACACTGAGCATTTCAATGTTATGTGCTATTGATTGCAATGGCTTAACTATGTGCTTAGCTATATCTTGCTTTTCTTTAATACCGTGATTGCTTATGCATCTCCCATGCCCAGTACTATGATTCCGGCTACGGTTACAGCGATCATGATGTATTTACCTATAGTAAGTCTTTCCTTTAAGAAGATATGGCTCCATATCATTGATACTACGCAGTATGCTGAGATAAGCGGAGCTGAAAGTATAGCATTTGCAGAAAGTGCGAATACATATGCATACTGTCCTGCAGTCTCAACTATAGCTGCAAGAAGCTTCGGAAACTCAAGGTGCATAAGCGCCTTAGGAGATTCCTTCCAGAAGAATTCCTTTTTAACCTTTACAAGATAAATGAGTGCTATTACTGCTGTAATGAGGAATGTAAGCTCATATGCAACGTTTGCAGGATCCTCCTCTATGTAGCTTCCCAAAAGCCATGCATCCGCAAAGGTTCCGAGACCGTCGATTGCACAGTAGATAAGCGGATAAATGATAGCCTTCATTGAATTAACATAGTTATTCTTTTCAGCAAATCTTTTATCAAGCTTGATGTCTACAGCTTCAAGGCCTACTACTCCGAGTGTTACGAGTACGACTCCGACAAACTGTATGGAATCCATTCTCTGTCCTAAGACTATCGCGCAAAGGATAGCTGCAACGGCACCTGAGGAATTGCATACAGGTGATGAGATCGAAAGCTCTATATATCTGAGACCGGCATAACCTACTGCCATAGATACGATGTAGCAGATACTTGCAGGCAGATACAGAATAATGTCATTGAGTGTAACACTTACGCCTCCTACTGTCATCATGTAGAATGCATGGATACCCATTACTACGCCGACAACAATAGTCATCTTAAGGTGGCTGTTTTTATCTTCTGCAGGGGAGCCTAACTTTGAGAAAAAATCAGAGCCTGACCAGAATAAAATAGCGATAAGTGATAAAATAAACCAGTTCATTTTGTAGATCCTTCCTAATTTTTTGGTTTTTTAGCCTTAAAAATAATATAGGAAGATTCACTATTCGTCAACAAAAATATTGTATTGTGTTTATTTTTGTGTGTATCTTTTTGTGTGTATCAAGCCGATACTTTTACAAAAACAGAAAGAACTGCCGTTTTTACGACAGTCCCTTCTGAAAGATGTAATGTAATATTTTGAAAGTATGAAACTTTATGGATGCTTATCATTTAGCTGTTGAAATAGTTGCAAGTGCTGACTCGTATGTAGCGCCGCCTGTTATCTCAATAACCTGAACATAGCCTGTTCCGTCAACGACTCTGAGGTATGCATAGTCATACTTTGTTCCTGTAGGATCAGGAAGCTCTCTTCTGAGTGCTGTAAATGTCAGGTTGCCGAAGGTCTTTGCACCGAGATTCTCGATCTTGTACTTGTTGCTTGCGCTTGCCTTTGCCTTCTTTGTAACCTTATACTTTGCAAATCCCTTTGCAGAGTTGCTGTAGCCGTTGATGAAGCCGTCAAGTGTTGTGTTGCCTGCAGTGAACTCATCAATTCTTCTGTATGAGCAGCTGATGCTTCCTGATTCAGACTCATAGTACCAATCTGTACCTGCTCCGTCCTTAAGAAGTGTAGGTGCTACTGTAAGAGTGATCTTGAAGTTTGACCATGTATTTACTGCTGTAGAGCCGGAAATGCTTGAGCTTCCGTAAGCCTGATCAAAGGTACCTGCTGATGGGTTATCTCCGCCTCCCTTTGACTTATATGCCTTCTTTGTGCTGTTCTTTGATACAGTTGCGTTAGCTGTTGAATTAGCAGCCGGTGCTGTGTTATTAGCAGGAGCTGCGTTGTTTGCAGCCTTCTTAGCATTCTCAGCTGCGATCTTTGCGAAATCAACGCAGGTTGCGTAGTCCTTTGAAGAATCAGCCTCCTGAACCTTTCCGTCAACTACCCAGCGTCCGTTGGCATCGACCTTGTTGCCGTCGATGGTTGTGTTGGTCTGAAGCCATCCGTTATAGTTGAAGTAATAGCATCTTGTTACTCCGTCGGCATCCTTTATCCAGTACCATGTATTTGCAGGGAACTTTGAGCCGTCAGCATTAAGCTTGTACCACCAACCGTTGCTTCCTTCATCACACCACTGACCGTTTTCTACAGATGCAGCTGATGCTGTGAAAGCGCTTCCAAATGTTAATGCACCGGCAGCAGCGATAAGCGCAAGTGCCTTTAAACTCTTCTTCATAAGTTACCTCCTAATGTTATCGAATCATATGTAAATGTCATTCATAATTAATTTCTTTTGACATTACATACTATATCACATGCTTTTAATTAGTGTCTGAATATTCTCTTAAGCATAATTAAAGTTTTTATCGCCAAATTCTAACGATTTTCTTCGTTAAGAATTTCCCTGACCTTAAGAATGTCTTCAAGCGTTACCTGAGTGCTTCCCGGATCCTTTTTCAGCTCCTTTGGTCTCTTCTTTTCCTGATGCCCGACGTGCGCAGCGCTTTCATCCGCACTTTTTTCAAGTGCCTGCATGATGAAGTCGGTATCTATAGCCTCATTCGGCATATCAGCTTCGGTTTTGTCGGATTTCTCAGTTTTTACATACTCAGCTTTTGCTTCCTTATGCTCCGGATTGATATTTGAATATATCCCAAGCATCCTGTAAGGCTCGTCCGGAGTCGTAGCTATCTCGTTTCCTCCGGTCACCACCATTTTTTGTGCACTGTAAAGCTTCATGCAGAGCTTATGATACGACTCATACATTCCGTTTTTAAGAAGCCATGCCGCAGTGACTGCCTTGACGCCCTTGGGTCTTAGATCTTCCAAAAGATCTTCAAACTCTTCCTTTTCGCACAGCTCTTTTATCTCGGCAAGCTTTCTTTCATCACTGTAGCCGCTCCTGTAATACATGAGTCCCAGGAACGAGCATATATGAAGAAACAGTCTGTTGTTCATTTCATCGAAGGTCTCGTCTGAGGCCTTGATGCCCAACAGCAGTTCATTACAGTCTCTCAGCACCAAAAGTGAGCTTGCTACACCATAGGTCTGAAAGGTAGTTATCAAGCTTTCTCCGTAGCCATGCTGAACATAGTTAAGGAATGCGCCCTTTATGACACCAATGGTTTTGCAGTACTTTAAATATCTCAGTACATAGTCTATGTCTTCATTAACAGCAAGCTTTTCGTTGTAAAAGATCCTGTTTTTCTTGACTATGGCAGTGTTGTACAGCTGATTGGAATGTGTACTTATCATATGAAGATCATAAAGATCGGTCAGCATATTGTCGATGAACGTATCGCTGTCGTCTGTATAATCGTCTTCAACCTTGAAAACAGTTTTTTTACCGTCGTCAAATACCATTCGGAAACCGCACATCACCGTGTCGGCTTCAGTACGTTCCGCCGCCTCATAAAGCGCCTCAAACATTTCCTTATCAATATAATCATCGGCATCAAGGGTCACGAACCATTCTCCCTGCGCCGCCATTATGCCGTCATTTCTTGCAGCCGAAACGCCTCCGTTCGGTTTGATGATCAGTCTGACTCTTTTATCATTTTCAGCTATTGCCTTGACCTTATCCGAGGTGTCATCGCTTGAGCCGTCATCAATGACTATCACCTCGATTTCCGGATAGCTCTGAGAAAGCACAGACTCCACAGCCCTTGTAACTGTGGCTCCCGAATTGTATGCCGGTATTATAACACTTATTAATGGATAGCCTTGTTCGTTCATGCACTCATCTCACAAATAATCTTGTTTCCAACATAACTATACTCTGTACAGCTTTCAGTAAAAGCATCCTGAAAGCCCCTGCGCCCAAATATTTTTTAAAATATATCCTTTCAGAATCACGGCGAAAGCTCTGCCTTTTTACCGCACCGTTTCCGGCTCCGCTTATACTGTGTGAACCCTCATGTAAGTAGCATTCCGAAAGAAGAAATGTCTTTTTGCCAAGCCTTTCCATTCGTGCTCCGAGTGCATATTCCTCCATATAAAGGAACATGTCCTCATCATAGCCTCCGCATTCGGTAAATGCCTTGGTATCGACCATGAGCAGAGAGCCGTGAACCGCATAAACCGGAATGAGCGGAGCATTCTTTTCATAATAATCTCTGCTAAAGTTAATGCGATCGGAAAATAGTCTTTTAAGGATCGGTCCGCTCGCTGAAAGCTCTGCGAAAAATCCTCTTTTGCACCAGCCGGATCTCTTTAATTCATCATAATTCTTAAGCGCAGTTTTCTCAAGCTGCTTCATATTAATATCATCTGCTTTGTCTGCATAAGACGCAGCATCAGTGGCAGCTGTATCACTCATAACAGCTCCGACAACTCCGGTATCCGGATGCTCCTTAAATACAGTCTGCATTTTTTCTATGAGAGGCTCACTAAATGCCGCATCCGGATTTGCTATGACCGCAAGCTCAGTTTTAAGCACATCATGTGCATAGCGCACTCCTATATTGTTGCCGTAGCCGTAGCCTCCGTTTTTTTTATTTTTAATGAGTACCGTCTTTTTTACGCATTCTCTTGCTGCCGGCTCAAGCTTTTTCAGGCTGTCGTCTGCGGAAGCATTATCCAAAACAACTATACAGTCAATTGCTTTGAAATGCTCTATGCGCTTCATAGCGTCTATGGTCGCCTCGGCATCATTATAATTAAGTAATATTGCCGCTGTCGTCATGATTTCTGTTTCTTCTTTACAGTTTTCTCGTAATAGCTGTGTGATATCCGATCTCTTAATGCCGGGCATATCGCCGTGACAAGATTCATAAGATGATACATAAGCATTTCCTTTTGCCTGCCCGGAGTTTTTTCTGTTCCGGCCCAAGGTGAAAGCTCAAGATATTTTTCATAATCGGCAGTATATGGATTAAAGCTTCCCTTTATCCAAGGCCTCTCATCTCCTGCATAATGTATAACCGCCGGAAGCGCTCTTGCGGCATCATATTCTTTTTCGCTCATTATCTTTTTATACCACTTCGCCGTGCGGCAAAGGCTGTCATAGCTTCGGTAATGATAATTTGAGAAAAAGTCATAGCCCTGCCACAGCACTCTGACATTATCCTTCAGAACATAGTTAATGATGTCCTGATCGGAAAATGGCAGTCTGCCGTTCTTTTCTTTGTAGTAATCAACACACTTTGAGGTTATCTGCTGCCTTTCCCACTCTTTCCTGTCTACGAGCATGACTCCGGTGTTAAAGTAAGGCGTATCCGCGCTCATGCCAAGATACTCTCTGACCTCAGGGTAAATAGTCGGCTCCGGAACAAGTCCTGCCGGTTTACCTTCAAGCTTTGTCTGAAAAAGCATATTTAGAGGTCTCTTCACCACAGTATCGCAGTCAAGATAAAGATACCTTTCAACATCCTCAGGTAAATACTGTGGAGCAAATATCCTTGCAAGTGCAGTCACGGTGAATTTTCCGGCATCGAGGCCTTCTCCGAATATAAGCTTAAGTCTTCTTTCAAAATCCTCGAGATCTATCACCCTGACCTCACGCTTAAATCCGTTCGGCACCTCTCCCATACCCTGCTGCATGGCAGTTCTGTCCGTGACTGAATATATATCTCCTATTGAAGAAAGCTTTTTCTTAGATTCCTCGGATATCCCGTTTCCTAAAATAAATATCCTGATACTTTCCTCAAGTCTGTTATTTTCAAAGATAGATGTAATGCTGACTGCCGTATGCACCGCATAGCTGTCATCACAGTTAAAAACTATATCCATATTCTTATATTATTACACCTGCTGCCTTCATTGCCGCAATAATATCATCGCAATGCTTCTCGCATTCTTCCTTTGTCGGAGCCTCTGCCATTACTCTTACGACGGGCTCTGTGCCGGATTCTCTGAGCAGTACTCTTCCTGTATCGCCCAATGCTTTTTCTGCCTTAAGGACAGCATTTCTTACTTCTGCATTTTCAACAGCCGCCTTTTTATCCTCGACCCTGACATTCTTAAGTGACTGAGGATACATTTTGCAGCCTTCAAAAAGCTCTGATGCCTTCTTTTTACTTTCAATAAGCACGCGCATTGTCTTTAATGAGGTCAGTATGCCGTCTCCGGTAGTGGCATTATCAGCAAAGATGATGTGTCCCGACTGCTCTCCGCCAAGCTTATAGCCGTGCTCAGACATACATTCCCATACAAATCTGTCACCAACAGCCGTCTTTTCATATCGGATCCCTTCTCTTTCAAAGGCTCTGAACAAACCGAAATTGCTCATAACGGTAACAACCGCGGTATCATCCTTGAGAAGTCCCTTGGATCTCATATTTAATGCGCAGGCATATATGAGCTGGTCTCCATTGATCTCCTGTCCCTTTTCATCGGAAGCAAGGCAGCGGTCTGCATCTCCGTCATATGCGAATCCGATCTCGCAGTTATTCTCTTTGGTGAAGGCTGTAATAGAGTCTATGTGAGTTGAGCCGACCTTGTCGTTAATGTTAATGCCGTCAGGAGTATAGGCCTTTACTATGACCTCTGCTCCTAATGCTTCGTAAACTTCCTTTGCAAGGAATGAAGCAGAGCCGTTGGCACAGTCAAGTGCAATTTTTCTTCCTGCAAATAAAGTCCTTGCATAAGCTCTGTCTTCATCTGAAAGCTTCGCGGTTTCTAAGCTCTTAACATTCTTAGCATCAGCGATTGCAGCAGCTATAAGGTGATCGCGGTAATGCTCTCTTCCCTCAGAATAGTCATTTACGGTACCTATCTCAGCTCTTAACGCATAAGGTATCTCTCCCATAGATCCGTCAAGATAGCTTTCAACCTCAGTTATCTCACTGTCTCCAAGCTTTGATCCGTCACCGTTTATGACCTTTATGCCGTTATCATAGTAAGGATTGTGTGAGGCAGATATCATTACTCCGCAGTCAAAGTTATCATTTCTTGCTGCATACGAAACCGAAGGTGTGGTCGTTACATGCATAAGGTATACGTCTGCTCCAGATGCCGTAATTCCTGCCGCAAGTGCATTTTCTATCATAGAACACGAAAGTCTCGTATCTTCACCTATAACTATGCGGCATCTTTCTCCCGCCGCCTTCTTTTGCTTGTAGTAATAGCCTAAAAATCTGCCGGTCTTATATGCAAGCTCTGCAGTAAGCTTGACTCCTGCCTCGCCTCTGAAACCATCTGTTCCAAAAAAACGTCCCATGCCGTCTCCTTGTATCTGTCTGAATATCACCGAACTATAAGCTCCTGATGATATTTCAGTTATTCATAACTATGCTGATTTTAACACAATACCGACATGCAAAGTTCTTCTATGCTTTGCATGCCGGTCTAAAAATTCAGCTGTTTTCGTTCAATTCCTTTATAAATCTGCTAAGTGCATCCTGCCACGGCGGAAGCTGCTCAAAGCCATGCTCTGTGAGCTTAGAAGTATCAAGTCTTGAATTATGAGGTCTTTTTGCCTTTGCCGGATACTGATCTGAGCTTACAGGCTCAACATCTACAGTCTTGCCCGCTTCTTTAAATATAGCCTTTGCAAATTCATACCATGAGCAATAGCCTGTGTTTGCGGCATGATAGGTTCCGTACTCATCTGTAACTATCATATCAACTGAGAGTCTTGCTATATCAGGCGTATATGAAGGTCCTCCGACCTGATCCGATACTACTGTAAGATGATCATGTGTCTCTGCAAGCTTCAGCATTGTCTTAACAAAGTTCTTGCCGTTTATTCCGTATACCCACTGAAGTCTAATGATGAAATGTCTGTCCGGAATAAGCTCTCTTACAGCATTTTCACCGTCCAGCTTTGACTGTCCGTAAACGCTTACCGGATTTGTTTTATCCTCCGGCTTCCAAGGCGTAGTGCCCTCTCCGTCAAAAACATAATCCGTCGAGAAATACATAAGCTTTGCGCCTGTACGAGCGCAGGCTCTTGCGATATTTGCCGTGCCGTTAACATTAACAGCTCTTGCCGCATCGACATTGTCCTCTGCTGCATCTACTGCTGTCCATGCGGCACAGTGAATCACCGCATCAGGATGAGTCTCATCAATGACTCTGTCTACAGCAGCGGCGCTTGTTATATCCATATCATCGGAATTCACTCCGATGCCTTCAATGCCGCGCGCCTTAAGCACCTTCATGACATCATAGCCAAGCTGTCCTCTGATGCCTGTTACCAATACCTTCATTACTGCACTCTGTCCTTGTACATATCTTTAAAGTATGTCTGGTAATCTCCTGAAAGGATGTGCTGCATCCAATCCTGATTATCGAGATACCACTGAATAGTCTGTCTGATACCTGTATCGAAATTGTAGGTAGGTACCCAGCCAAGCTCCTTCTCGAGCTTCTCAGGATCGATAGCATATCTGCGGTCATGACCAGGTCTGTCCTTAACATACTTTATAAGTGATTCAGGCTTGCCGAGAGTCTCAAGTATAGTCTTAACTACATCAAGGTTAGTTCTCTCGTTATGTCCGCCGATGTTATAAACATCACCGATCTTTCCGTTTCTTACGATAAGGTCGATAGCCTTGCAGTGATCCTCAACATGGAGCCAGTCACGTACATTTGTTCCTGTTCCGTATACCGGGAGCTCCTGATCGTTAAGTGCACGGCTGATCATAAGCGGGATGAGCTTCTCAGGGAACTGATACTGTCCGTAGTTATTTGAACAGCGGCTGATAGTTACAGGAAGACCGAAGGTCCTGTGATATGCCTGAACAAACATATCCGCTGATGCCTTTGATGCTGAATAAGGGCTTGAAGCATGAAGCGGTGTATTCTCTGTAAAGAAGAGGTCAGGTCTGTCAAGCGGAAGATCTCCGTAAACCTCATCTGTTGATACCTGATGATATCTCGGAGTTGAGAACTCCTTGCAGGCATCAAGCAGAGTGGTTGTACCCATAACATTGGTGCGAACAAAGTCCTCAGGGTTCTTTACTGAACGATCTACATGAGTCTCTGCAGCAAAGTTGATAACACAGTCCGGCTTTTCCTGCTCGAAAAGATCAAATACAAACTTTCTGTCTGCGATATCACCTCTGATGAATTTATAATTAGCCTTGTCCTCAATAGGCTTAAGGTTTTCAAGGTTTCCTGCGTAGGTCAGCTTATCTAAATTGATAATTGTATCTTCAGGATATGTATTTACAAGATACTGCACCATTACGCTGCCTATAAAGCCCGCACCGCCAGTTACGATTATTCTCATTATGCTTACTCCTTATCTTCCCTCTATCTTATCAACGTATTTGCCGTCAAGTACGTCCTTAAGGTATTTGCCGTACTGATTCTTCTTGAGCACTTCGTAGGACTTCATTACTTCGTCCTTTGTGATCCATCCATTGAGATAAGCTATCTCTTCAAGGCAGGCTATCTTTCTGTGCTCATGAGTCTCTACTGTACGCACAAAGTTGCCTGCGTCCATGAGTGACTCGTGGGTACCTGTATCAAGCCATGTGTAGCCCTGACCCAAAAGCTCGACCTCAAGCTCTCCGTTTTCAAGATAAATACGGTTAAGATCTGTTATTTCAAGCTCGCCTCTTGCTGACGGCTTAAGATCCTTGGCATAGTCAACTACTCTGTTATCATAGAAATAGAGTCCTGTTACGCAGTAGTTTGACTTCGGATGCTCCGGCTTTTCCTCAATAGATATAGCCTTACCGCTCTTATCAAACTCAACGATTCCGAATCTCTCAGGATCATCTACATAGTAGCCGAATACTGTAGCGCCGCTCTCCTTGGATGCCGCACGCTGAAGTCTCTGTCTGAAGCCATGTCCGTGGAATATATTATCTCCGAGCACCATAGCCGCATGATCTCCGTTGATGAAATCCTCACCTATGATAAATGCCTGTGCAAGTCCGTCAGGTGACGGCTGTACAGCATAAGAAAGATTTACACCGAACTGGCTTCCGTCACCTAAAAGGTCAGAAAAGCGAGGTGTATCCTGAGGTGTTGATATAATAAGTATATCCTGTATGCCTGCATTCATAAGTACAGACAGCGGATAATAGATCATCGGTTTATCATAAATAGGCAAAAGCTGCTTACTTGTTACCTTTGTCAGCGGATAAAGTCTGGTGCCGGAGCCGCCGGCAAGAATAATACCTTTCATATTTCCTCCATAAACGGATCAATATAGTTTTTCATTAAAATCCAACTTACATTGTACCCGAACCGTAAAGAATTGCACTACTTTTTTCTTAAATTTATGCAAAGATTTCTTTATTTATAGGAATCTTTAGATTATATACTCATTTCCGCCGTCTGTTTTCATGAGATCTCTTAATGTAATACCGTCAAAGTACTCGTTTATCAAACTATTAAATTTGCTCCACATAGGAAGTGTCCTGCATTCCGACGCCTTTTCGCAAGGCTCTGCTCCCGGCTGTAAGCACGCCACCGGAGCAAGGTCTCCCTCTGTAAGTCTTAATATCTCTCCTATCTTATAATCCTCCGGCTCTCTGGTCAGCATATAGCCGCCGCCTTTTCCGTGTACGCCCTTTATCAGGTTATTTTTTGCAAGCACCGGAAGTATCTTCTCGAGATATTTAAGTGATATATCCTGTCTTTCTGCTACCTCCTTCATAGGAATGTATGCGCCGTTTCTGTGTTCTGCAAGATCAAGCAATACTCTTATTGCATATCTGCCTTTTGTTGATACTATAGCCATTTATACTTACTCCGTTTTATCTATAAATGTAGTTTGCAAATTTTATTATCTCTGCCTTATTTAGCTTACCACAACAGCGATTTATTGTATATACCCCCTTTGTTGGTAGAGTAAAAACAAATAAAAAACCCGGGCTTTAATTCCCGGGTCTTATAACAGTTATATTTTGAAGTATTGATCAGTCTGCAAAAAGTGGTGTTGAAAGGTATCTGTCTCCTGTATCCGGAAGAAGCACTACAATAGTCTTGCCCTCTGCCTCAGTTCTCTTTGCGATCTCAATAGCAGCATATAAAGCAGCACCTGATGAAATACCAACAAGTACGCCCTCTGTTCTGCCGAATTCCTTGCCTGCTGCAAATGCCTCATCATTGCCAACTGCAATTATCTCATCATAAGCCTTTGTATCAAGGACCTCAGGCACAAATCCTGCACCGATACCCTGAATCTTATGTGCTCCGGCAACTCCTGTTGAGAGAACGGCCGAAGTTGCAGGCTCAATTCCTGCTACCTTTATATCAGGATTCTTTGACTTAAGATAATGGCTTACACCTGTAATTGTTCCGCCTGTACCGATTCCGGCAACGAAATAGTCAACCTTTCCGTCTGTATCCTCCCAGATCTCAGGTCCTGTTGTCTCATAATGTGCCTTAGGGTTTGCAGGGTTAACAAACTGTCCGGCAATAAAGCTGTTAGGGATTTCCTTGTTAAGCTCTTCCGCCTTCTTGATAGCACCGGTCATTCCCTTTGATCCGTCTGAAAGAACAAGCTCCGCGCCGTATGCCTTTATAAGCTGTCTGCGTTCAACAGACATTGTCTCAGGCATAACTATGATAATACGATATCCTCTTGCAGCTGCCACAGAAGCAAGTCCGATTCCTGTATTGCCTGAGGTCGGCTCTATTATTACTGAATCAGCTTTAAGGATGCCCTTTTCCTCTGCATCGTCAAGTATAGCCTTTGCAACTCTGTCCTTAACTGATCCTGCCGGATTAAGATACTCTAACTTCGCAAGTATCTTTGCCTTAAGTCCGTATTTCTTTTCTGTATTTGTAAGCTCAAGAAGCGGTGTATGTCCTACTAACTGATCTGCTGATGTATAAATCTTTGCCATGACTGAAATCTCCCTTTGTTATATCTAAGTTTTTTTTGTTGAATTTACTATTATTGTTTTCTTCGTTCTTTTTATATCATTGACTGCCTTTTACAGTCTTATGTATCTATTCTATGTTAATACTTACCAGTTGTAAAACTACTTCTGTCTTTATCGATCATCATTGTCAGTTGTGACAACATCGTTTAAAAAAGTTGTGCATTTCGTCCTCCTTTTGCACTACCAACCAACCGTGTTGGTATGATAATACTCCCGTTATATGTTTTTGTCAACAGTTTTTTAGAAGTTTTTCATTATATATCAAAAAAGAGCCCGCCGCAGTTTTTCTGCATAAGGCTCCTGAATTCGACCCGGTTTAAGATCTTGATTAATTAAATTTAATATTACTTTCTTCCGTGAAGTATCGGTGAAAGCGGCTTATATATAAGGAAACAGATTCCTACATCGATCATTCCCTTTATAAATGTAAACGGTACATTGAAGATAATGAGACATTTTATAAGGCTGTCTGCCGCCGGAAGTATAGCCTGATACATACCAACTATAACATTCATAGGAAGTCCGAAAAACTTCTCATAGGCAGGGTATACAACATAATAGTTTGTCACTACGCTGATAAGTGCCATAATAAGCGCACCGATAACAGCTCCCTTAACTGCTCTTTTATAGTTCTTCTGCTTATGATAGATAACTCCGGCTGTAAATGTAAATGCTGCTCCCAAAATGAAATTGCTGAGCTCACCCACATATGCGCTGCCGGTTCCCTTTATAAGGATTATAAGCAGGTTCTTAAGGAAGCTGATAATGACTCCGTATACAGGACCCAAGGCAAAGGATCCCAGCAGCGCCGGAAGGTCTGAAATGTCAAGCTTTATAAATGAAGGTATCAGCATAGGTACCGGTACCTCGATAAACATCAGTATAAAAGCTACTGCCGAAAGCATGCCCGCAACAACTGCATTGTGAATGCTGTGTCTTCCGTTTTCCTGCGCTGTTGTTTTTATGTTGTTTGACTTATTTGAGGTTTCTTCATCCTCTGAACAATTGGCATTAATAGTATTTTCTGCCTGCATCATTTCTCCTTATTCTTATTAACAAATTCCTCAATACGGTTAATGCTTTCCTGACTGAGCACATGCTCAATACGGCAGGCATCGGCCTCTGCAGTCTTGTCACTGATTCCCAAAAGGCTCAGAAATGAGATAAGGATATTGTGACGCTCATATACTGCATTTGCGATCTTTTGGCCCTCATTGGTAAGCTCAATATAACCGTTTTTGTCCATGGTTATCATGCCGTCGCTTCGAAGAATACTCATAGCACGGCTTATGCTTGGTCTTGAGTAATTAAAATGCTCTGCAATGTCAATGCTTCTGACGGCGCCCTTTTCCCTTTTAAGCATTATTATAGACTCGAGATAATCTTCTCTTGACTCGCTGTGTTCTTCCTGCATAATACTCCCCCTACATAATCTAAACAATGCCGTAACAAATTATATAAATGCATAAAAAGAAATATATGCACTGTTTTATAGCACGCATATATTTTCTTTATATTACAATATTATCAATCAAACCTTGAGCTGTCAATAAACTGTCACATAGAACCCATTCTTGTATAGGTAGCTGCAAGTCCTCCATCAGAGGTCTCTCTGTACATCTGATTCATATAAAGACCTGTGCGGTACATGCTCTTAAGCACCATAATGTACATTTTACTTGACTTTGGTATTTATGCGATTTAGACTTTAATGAGCTATGGGAAATGTTTCCCATTCTGATTTCAATACTTACAGGAGGTGAAAGCTGTATGGACAGTTGCGACAGTATAGGGCGAAGTATTATACACGGCAGACATGATCCAACTTCCGTCAGATCTTTTTATAAGAGGATAATGCTTTCATTTTGCACCTCCTCATTTAAGATTTCTGATTGATTTCTCTGATCGATTTTTCTTAATATAAAACATTCTGAAAATGTTCTGTCATTTCTGCTGTTTATAATTTCCTTTACTTCACAACAAACATATTTAACGGGCTTTATATACAGATTTTTGTCTGCATATAAGCTTTGACGCGCTTTTTAGCATGCTTTTTTTGCATGCAAAAGCTTAATGTACAAGCTTTATTTTTTATGTTCATTTTCATAACGGATATGGCTTAAGTTTATGTGAATAAGGAGGTTTTAATGACAAACAAGCTTATAAAAAAACCAGATTATGTAAAAGAATTACTTGCTGTTTTCCACAGCCATCTGAAAAAAGCAGAGCTTCTTGATAAGCTTTCCGATTATCATGAAAATGATATCGCCGAAGCCTTTGAGCTCCTTAAGCCCGAAGAAAGAAAGCATCTGTACCCTATTATTGGTGCCGAACACATAGCTGAAATTATAAGCTACAGCGATGATGCCGCTAAGTATTTTAACGAGCTGACTCCCGAGAAGGCTGCACGCGTTATGTCCTTCATGGATTCGGATGATGCTGCCGATATCATTGACAGCATGGAACCGGAGGCTGCGCAGAAGCTCATATCACTGCTCGATTCAGAATCCAGCCGAGACATTCGACTCATCATGTCCTACGACGATGACGAGATCGGAAGTATGATTACGACCAATTTTATTGAGATACCTAATACGCTAAGTATCAGAGCCGCAACCAGAGAGGTAATTAACGAAGCCGGCGAAAATGATAACATTTCAACCATCTATACAAAGGATGCCGACGGCTGCTTTTACGGAGCTATTTCCCTCAAGGATCTTATCATTGCCAGAGAAAATAATACTCTTGAGGACATAATCTCCCGTTCCTATCCGTTCCTCACCGATCACGAAAAGATAAGTGACTGTATCGAGCGGATCAAGGACTATGCCGAGGATTCTCTTCCTGTACTTAATGAAGACAGAAAGCTGATCGGTGTTATCACAGCTCAGGATATCATCGAGGCTGTAGATGATGAGATGGGCGATGACTACGCAAAGCTCGGAGGTCTTACTGCTGAGGAAGATCTTAACGAAAAAACCTTTGAGAGCATCAAAAAACGTATGCCTTGGCTCATTATTCTTTTGTTCCTCGGCATGGTTGTATCCTCTGTAGTCGGAATGTTCGAGGTAATAGTTGCCGCACTTCCTATAGTTATGTGCTTTCAGTCTCTTATCCTTGACATGGCCGGTAATGTCGGCACTCAGTCACTGGCTGTAACCATCCGTGTCCTCACTAATGAAGAGCTAAACGGCAGGGAAAAGCTGCATCTGGTTGTGAAGGAAACCAGAGTCGGATTCCTCAACGGACTTCTCTTAGGTATGCTTGCATTTATATTCATCGGACTTTATGTAGCCACCATGAAGCAGACACCTATGCTCCATGCTTTCATGATTTCCGGCTGCGTAGCTGTTGCCCTTATGACAGCTATGGCTATATCAAGCACAGTAGGCACACTGATACCTTTAATATTCCATAAGATCCATATTGATCCTGCCGTTGCCTCAGGTCCGCTCATCACAACTGTCAATGACCTCGTAGCTGTTATCACCTACTACGGTCTGGCATGGTTTTTGCTGCTGGATGTCATGCACCTTGCCTGAGAAGACTATATACCAACACTTTTTGTCCACCCTGTATCTTCTTCTAAACAACTTGAAACCGCGAATCAGCCTTATATACTTAGCTAATTCGCGGTTCAAAACAACACTTTTTGTCCTATATCCCAAAAATGCGGTACACCGATTTACGATGTACCGCATTTTTTGAAAGAAAGCTTTTATGTTTTATTGTTTATCAGCCTACTCTTGCTCCGTCTGCATTGAAGGTATAAAGTACGCCGTTAATGCTTACTGTAGCATTGCATACCATTGATCCTAAAGGACCGCCTGAGTTAGGTCTGAAGTAATATGTAACTCCGTTGATATTCTGCCAGCTTGTGAGCATACGTCCGTAGGTTCCGTCATGCTGCTCATTGAGATAGTACCAGTTTCCGTCGCTGTCCTTTATCCAGCCTGCCTTCATTTTGCCGGAGTTTGAAGGATCGCAGTAATACCAGTTATTTCCGTCCTGTACCCAGCCCTTCTGGATAACTCCGACTGAGTTCTTGTAGTACCAGTTGTCACCTGAGCCTGTCCATCCGCCGTTTGATGAGGTGTTATTGTTGATAACATTTCCCTTTGATGAACTGCTTGATGAACTGTTCTTAGGAGTTCCGTCTGTCCAGTCACCCCATGTCTCATAGCTTGTAAACTCGTAGTCAGCATCACTTGGCTCTGAAGACCAATCACTTGGAACTATGTTAGGGTTAGAGCTGCTGTTGAGTTTTGTTGCTCTGAGTGCGATTTCTTCAATCTTCATATTATCCTTATCAGGATTCTTTTCCTTGTTGCCTGTATATTTCTTATTATATGAAGAAATCTTTATTGTTGAGCCTGTTGTAGTACCGTGAGCAGTTTTTGTATCTCCATCATAGTTTGTATATACGATTACGTACTCTACTGTACCGGCACCCTTCTTATCGATGCCTACTGTATTCTTTGTAAAATCGCTGTTCTTAAGCTCAGGTGTCTCAAGCTTAACATAAGGATATGCCTTTACCTTAACCTCAAGAGTAGCACCCTCATCTGTTACCTTCTTGGATGTGATGGACTCGATGCCTGTTCCCTGTACTGTAATGCTGTTGGCATTGCTTGGGAACTCATAGTCTCCGTTTGCACTGAAGGTAAGCTTATAGGTCTTGGCATTCTTAGCTGCAGTAGCTGTAGTAGTTGAGCTTGTTGAGGTATCCTCATAGCTTAAGCTGTACTGCTCTTCATCGTCAGACTGGAAATCCGGTGAAGTGATTCCTGTTGAGCATGTCTCACTCTCATCGATATCAGCCGTGAACTTTACACTTGTGATCTGTGTAGCGGCAAATGATGAAAATGATATAGCTGCGGTCATCAGTGCCGTCATAAATGCGGCTCTGCTAAATGTCTTTTTCATTTGCAATTGTCCTTTCTTTTAAGCCTGCACCTCAGCTTTTTAAGTAAAGCAGAAGGTGTAAGAGTTTCTTTTCTTATAGCCAACGTCATGCTTTTGCTAAAGATTGTTCTTTGGCACATACATCAAAGTTGTTGACTTTATGATACGATTTTTCACTCTTAATCTCAATAAACTTTATCATACGAAATTTTTAAATTGTATACTCAAATTTCGTAATAAAAACAGCAAAATTTGTTCAAAGTTCCTGATTCTATTAAAGCATTTGAAATTGATATTATAAAATCAACTTGAAATCAATTAACGCTATCATATCATTTACAGATCAAACAGACTCAGCTGATTTGATTCAGGTATGCTGCCCAAAAGTCCGAGTGACTTTAGAAGCTCTGCATTGGTTTTTGTAACCTTTGTTCGCTGTATAAATTCCTCAACGCTTAAGTAAGGTCCGTTTACGGCGTCCTGCTCTATGGATAAGGCTGCATTGGTGCCGAGTCCCGCTATGGAATCGAGTGACGGCATTATCTTTCCGTTTTCTGTAAGTATGAATTCACTTGCCTTTGCCTTGAAAATATCTATAGGCTCAAATTCAAAGCCTCTTGCCATCATTTCCTCAACTATACGCATATCTCTGTATAAGAGCTTATCATTGGCAGTTATATCCTTTGAGTTATTCATATGCTCTCTCAGCTCAGCAAGGTTTTGTCTCAGCTTAGGAAGACTTACGCACATCTTCTCGTAGTCAAAGCCTTTACCCTTTACTGTGTAATAAGCGGCATAGTAGGCAAGCGGATAATGCACCTTATAATAAGCTATACGCCATGACATAACTACATATGCCGCAGCATGCGCCTTCGGGAACATATATTTTATTGTGTCACAGGACCAGATATACCATTCCGGCACTCCGTGCTCCCTCATGACATTGCAGTACATTTCATGATCCGGGTTTTTAGGGAACTTTCCCTTACGCACAAGCTCCATGATCTTAAAGCTCATACCCGGCTCTACTCCCATACTGATAAGGTATATCATGATATCGTCTCGGGTACAGATGGCTGTATCGATGGTACAGGTTCCTTCACTGATAAGCTTCTGCGCATTTCCGAGCCATACGTCTGTTCCGTGTGCAAGTCCGGCTATTCGTACAAGGTCGGACACATAATGAGGCTTTGCCTCCAAGAGCATCTGCATGGCAAAGTCTGTTCCGAATTCAGGCACTCCCATAGTTCCGCAAGGAGTTCCTCCTATATCATCCGGTGTTATTCCGAGAGATTCCGTGCTCATGAAAAGTGACATTATCTCAGGAGTTCCTATTGGAATATCCATAGGGTCAAGTCCTGTGAGATCCTGCAGCTGACGAACCATTGAAGGGTCATCCTTTCCGAGGATATCCAGCTTTAACAGGTTATGGTCGATACTGTGGTAATCCATATGTGTCGTAACCATATTGCTGGTATCATTAGCCGGATACTGTATCGGTGTAAATGTACTCATTTCCTCACCGTGAGGAAGTACTACTATTCCTCCCGGGTGCTGACCCGTTGCACGTCTTACCTCAGTACAGCCCTGAGCAAGTCTCTCTATCTCTGCACGGCGCATCTTCTTTACCTGCGCATCCGGATTCCTGGCAAGCAAAGCCTTTTCATGGTCTTCGTTATATCTTAAGACATAGCCGTAGGCTGTCTTATCCTGCACGGTTCCTACCGTTCCCGCCTTAAAGGTTTGTCCCTTTCCGAAAAGCACCTCTGTATATCTGTGTGCATTTGGCTGATAAACTCCTGCAAAGTTAAGGTCTATATCAGGCTCCTTATCTCCCTTAAAGCCGAGGAAGGTCTCAAACGGTATATCGAAGCCGTCCTTTACAAGTCTGGTTCCGCAGACAGGGCAGTCCCTGTCCGGCATATCATAACCGGCTCTGGTGCTGTATTCCTTAACTATATCCGAATCAAAATCAGAATAATGGCACTTCGGACATCTGTAATGCGGCGGCAGCGGATTTACCTCGGAAATGCCTCCGAAGGTTGCTGCAAGAGATGATCCTACAGAACCTCTTGAGCCTACCAGATAGCCGTGCTCCATGCTGTCCTGAACAAGTCGCTTTGCTATGATATACATGACCGAATATCCGTTCGATATGATAGAATTAAGCTCCTTATCAAGTCGGCTCTTTACTATATCTGGAAGCTCCTCACCATATAAGCTTTTAGCGGTTGCATAGCATGCATCCTCAAGCTCCTTATCCGAATTCTCGATGACCGGAGGACATTTATCCGGTCTTACCGGATCTATCCTTTCACACATATCAGCAAGCATTGACGGGTTGTCAATAACTATCTTCCTTGCAAGCTCGTCTCCCAAGAATGCAAATTCCTCAAGCATTTCATCCGTAGTTCTTAAATAAAGCTCGGTTCCGAATTTGCCTTCATTAAATCTTCTGCCCTTTGAAGAAGCTTCAAAGTATTTGATTATCTTTCTGTAAATCGATTCGCCCTTTTCCGCAAAATGAACGTTTCCCGCAGCAACAACAGGCATTCCTAATTTATCTGCTATGTCAATGATCCTTTTAGTGACATTATAGATATCCTGCATGCTGTCAATCGGAACCTTGTTGTCATTTATAAGATAAGCAAGATTTGACGGCGGCACGACCTCGAAATAATCATAGAAGGAAGCGTCCTTAAGGAGCTCATCGTCTCCTACGTCTCTGAATACTTCATCATATATTTCTCCGTCCTCGCTGCCGCTTCCTATAAGCAGTCCGTCTCTTACCTTGTCAACGAGTGATTTCGGCATCCTCGGCTCATTATTATGGAGATAATCTATATGAGCAGTTGAAACAAGACGATACATATTTGTACGTCCGAAGTCATTTTTAGCTATAAGTGTAAATGCATTCGGATGAAGCTTTTTTATAGTTGCCGCATCCATTTCATCGGCAGCATAAAGTGCATCAAGATCGTTAATGTCTCGTTCCTTAAGCATTTTAGCAAAGGCAAGGAATATTCCTGCTGTAGCCTCGGCATCGGCTACAGCCCTATGGTGCGTGGAAAGCACGACATTGAGCTCCTTTGCAATGTTATCAAGCTTATTTCTGAACAGATTTTTAAGGAGCATGTGGGAAAGTCCAAGAGTATCCACAACAGTCGGATCAAAATGAATACCTAAAAGACCTGCATAGTTTTTAACAAAGCCCACATCGAACATTGCGTTGTGACCTACTACAGGAACATCGTTTCCGCCAATGAATTCTATAAATTTAGGTATCCAGTATTCATAATTTCCTGCGCCTCTTACCTGATCGTCAGTGATGGTTGTAAGCTCAGTGATATGCGGAGGAATAGGCCTCTCAGGGTCGATAAACTCTGAGAATCTGTCTGTAATTACTCCGTTTTTAACCTTTACCGCACCTATCTCTATAATACGGTCTCTCTTCATTGAAAAACCGGTAGTCTCTATATCAAATACTACAAATTCACCGTCGAGGCTCTGCCCCTTCGGCTTTCTTACAGCATTTTTATCATCATTAATAAGACTTCCCGTGAGTCCGTAGATGAGCTTGAGATCCGAGCCCTTCGGAAGTGAATGTGCCGCTGTCGGGAATACCTGAACCGAATTGTTGTCGGTAATGCAAAGCGCCTTCCATCCCCATTTGACAGCAAGATTAATATAGGTCTTAACATCGCCTATACCATCCATATCACTCATCTTGGTATGAAGATCAAACTCTACTCTCTTTTCACCCTCATGCTCATCCATACGGCTGTCGTCGGTATTCTCAGCCTTCTTAATGCTCTTGATCCTGCCTATCGTAAGCTCAGGCGTATACTGATTCGGAGGCTCCACTGTTCCCGATATTGATACATATTTACCGTCCTTAAGCTTGCCCTCTAACTCATTTTTGGCATTTTCATCGCAGAAAAGTCTGCAGGAAATAGAATCGGTATTATCGGTAATATTGAATTTAAATATAAATTTGCCGTTTCTTGTCTTTATAAGCTCAGGCCCGAATATCCTTCCGGTGACTATGACAGCACCCATTCCGTCTTCAAGCGTAGATATTTTGAGTGCCTCACCCTTAAAATCATAGCCGAATATCACGTCCGGATTCTGTGATTTCTTATCAGTCTTCGGAGTCCATGCAGTCTCTGCCTGCTTATATCCGTCCTGTCCAGGCTTTTTAGGAAAACGTCCGTTTTGCTGAGCCGGTGCGCCGTTTCCGTTTCCCTGTCCCTGTGCTCTGCTGCCGTCCGTATGAGTCTGGCCTCCGACGCTGCTGCCGCCTTCTGCCGCAAGCATCAGTATTTCTATCTGTATGCTCTTATTGTCGAAAATCTTTTCTCTGATGGCCTTTTCGGCAGAGCGAATGGTAGATCTCGGTATTTCTTCTTTATTTCTGAGATATACCGTAAGAGAGCTCCTGTCAGCCGAGACGCTTATCTTTATGACCTCGGCGTTTTTCATGAGCTCCCTGTCGGTAAGATCCATATCAAGATTTACAAATACATTTGAAAAACTTTCTTTCATACCTTTTTGCTGTCAGTTATCTCTTTATCGAGTTCTTCCTTAAATGCTTCAAGCAGCTTGTCCTCGTCGACCTTTTTAATGATCTCGCCTTTTCTGATAATTAGACCCTGTCCTTTTCCTCCGCAGATGCCAAGCTCCGCTTCCTTTGCTTCGCCCGGACCATTTACCGGACAGCCCATGCAGGCAACCTTTATATTAAGCTCCTTATACTCAGGTCTTAATACAAGTTCATTGACCTTTTCCGCAAGTCCTACAAGATCTATCTGAGTCCTTCCGCAGGTAGGACAGCTTACTACCTCTATGCCGCCCTTTTTAAGTCCGAGTGTCTTAAGTATCTGCTTTGCAGTCTTAATCTCCTCAACCGGATCTCCGGTAAGGCTTACTCTTATGGTATCTCCGATTCCTTCATAGAGGATAATGCCAAGCCCCACTGAGGACTTAATATTTCCGGCCCATACAGTGCCGGCCTCGGTGATTCCCACATGAAGCGGATGCTCTGTTCTTTCCTTTATGAGCTCATGTGCCTTTACACACATAAGCACATCTGAGGATTTAATGCTTATGACTATTCTGTCATAGCCCATCTCTTCTATCATTGCCGCCTTATCAAGTGCTGACTCAACAAGTCCCTCGGCAGTGACATGGCCGCCGTATTTTGCAATCAGCTCTTTTTCAAGAGAGCCTGAATTAACGCCTACTCTGATCGGAGTATTATTTATCATTGCAGCACGCACGACTGCCTCAAGATTTTCTCTTCCTCCGATATTTCCGGGATTTATCCTGATCTTATCTGCGCCGTTTTCCATAGCTGCTATGGCAAGCCTGTAATCAAAATGTATATCTGCTACAAGCGGTATATGTATACGGCTCTTTATCTCTGATAATGCCTCTGCCGCCTTCATATCCGGCACCGCAACTCTGATAATGTCGCAGCCTGCTGCCTCAAGTGAAAGTATCTGCTTTACGGTAGCTTCAACATCATCTGTCTTTGTGTTGCACATCGATTGTATAGCTATAGGATTATTGCCTCCTATAGTTTTATTGCCTATTTTTACCTCATGTGTATGCATTCTCATTTGCTGTATCCCTCTTGAAGCTGTTATCCGAATATCAACAGCGAAACATCATTAAACATTATAAATAGCATCAGTGCAAGAAGCAAAAGCATTCCTGCCATGTGTATCCTGCCCTCAAGCTCCTTCGGAACAGCATGTCCCGTCAGCAGCTCAATGGCTATAAAAACAAGTCTTCCTCCGTCAAGCGCAGGGAGCGGCAGAAGGTTCATGGCACCCAAGGATCCGGATATAATTATCATAATGTTTAAAAGCGTCATAGCTGCCGCTGTCATGCCGTAACCCGATGCGGTTTCCACTGTCTTATCCATTACCGCCACCATTCTCACAGGTCCCATGACATCTTTCCTGCCGACCGCACCGCTTATCATCATTTTAATTGAATAAACCGATGAGCGTATGCAGTAGCCGACGTCATAAAGGCTGTAATGAATGATCTCGCCTAAGCTGTCTGCCTTGGCATAGGCTGCACTGTAGGTGAAGCCAAGTCTGTAGGTCTTATTCTCTTCGTCATACTGCGGAGTAAGGATAACGTCCTTTTCCTTCATCCCGTCATCAGCATCAAGGTACCTTACCGCAATGTCATCTGCATTCTGAACGTTAGCCGCATTTACGACCATGAAAAGCTGAATATCTCTTGCTGTTTCGACCTTTGACAGTCTGACTCCCTTTGAACGATCTCCTGTAACTGCAAGACCTGTTATCCTGTCACCCTCCGATAAGCCTGCCTCATAGGCCGGCATTCCCGCAGTAGTATCTGAAATAATCGCCCTGTCATATCCGTAGTGTGAGGTTATGATAAGCGCAAAAATAAATGCCAGTATAAAATTAAATATCGGTCCGGCGGCTACTATAAGAAATCTCTGCCATGCCTTCTTTTCGACGAACTGATCCTTTTTGTGATAGATACGTCCGTCGATAATGATATTTTCGCCGTCTATCCTTGGCGCATCGGCATTTAAGGTTCCGTTTGTTATCGCGCCTGAGCTTCTCTCACTGTCATCGTCCTCTGCCATTTCCTCTCCGAGCATCATGCATGAGCCGCCTAAAGGAAGCGCTCTAAGAGAATATCTGGTGTTGCCGCGAACCTTTGAACAAAGCCTCGGCCCCATACCTATAGAAAATTCAATAACTCCGACACCGAAGGCTCTCGCCACTATAAAATGCCCAAATTCATGAATAGCTATGATAAAGCCTAATGCTAATACAGAAATAATAATACTTATCATTAAAATACTTTCCTCTGCAGCCTGGTTAAAGCTTATATTTATCCCTTATAAATGCTCTTGCTTCCTTTTCAGCCTCAAATATTTCATCAAGTGAAGGTGATGGTATATTTTTATGCGCCTTCATGCAGGCCTCTATGCCGTCTGCAATATCGGTGTACCCAATCTTTCCTGAAAGAAATGCTGCTACACATTCCTCATTTGCTGCATTGTAGACAGTAGTAACACTGCCCTCTGTCCTGCAGGCATCTATTCCTAATTTCAGTCCCTTAAAGGTTTCTGTATCAGGCTCCATAAAACGGATCTCTGCCATATCCTTAAGGCTTAATGTCTTTTTACCGTTAAATTCTGCACGCTTTTCACTTCTTAAGGCATAGGCTATAGGTACTCGCATATCAGGCGCACCAAGCTGAGCCTTTATAGCTCCATCCTCAAACTGAACCATTGAATGAACGATCGAACCCGGCTGAACTGCTACGATAATATCATCTGCAGGCACATCGAACAGATAATGCGCCTCTATGACCTCAAGTCCTTTGTTAACCAGAGTCGATGAGTCGATGGTTATCTTTGCTCCCATATTCCAGCTCGGATGCCTGAGTGCATCCTCAGGCTTGATATCTTTAAGCTCATCAAGTGTCTTTCCTCTGAATGGTCCGCCGGAGCAGGTAAGATATATCTTATCTATCTTGTTGCCCTTTTCGCCCGCAAGACACTGATATATTGCTGAATGCTCCGAATCTACAGGTGTAAATCTTACTCCGTGCTTTTTTGCGAGCGGCATTATTATATGTCCTGCACATACGATAGGCTCTTTATTGGCCTGACATATATTTTTGCCTGCCTTTATCGCCTCTATCGTAGGCTTAATTCCTATCATTCCTACAACGCTGACAAGCACAGTGTCTGTCTCCGGATATACCGCACATTCGATGAGGCCGTCCATTCCGCTTACCACCTTCATGCCTTCGGCTTCCGGAATCAGACCGTTTTCGATTCTTTTTACAAGCTCTGCAGCCTTTTCCTCATCATAAATACAGCAGATCTGCGGACGAAACTCCCTGATCTGCTCCGTTATCATATCAATATTTTTAAGCGCAGCTAAAGCTGTTACTGTTATATCTTTGTCTGATCTCACTACATCAAGAGTCTGCCTGCCGATAGACCCCGTACTTCCAAGAACACAAAGCTTCATTGCCGCCTCCGTTTTAAACTCAAACAGCCGGACGAACTGCTGTAAATAAAACACGTTCGTCCGACCTAACATATTACCTTATAAATTTGTCTACAAGCGTGAGCGTATAATATATCGCCGGTGCCGTAAATAATACTGAATCAAATCTGTCCAAAATGCCGCCATGCCCCGGTATGCATCGTCCGAAATCCTTGATATCATGGTTTCTCTTTATGGCAGATGCCGCAAGGTCTCCTATCATGGATATAATCGCACCTACTCCGCAGGCAATAGAACAGCTTATAAGCGGACTGATTGTAGATGTCATCTTATTCCTGAACACGAATCCGTAGATAAACCCAAGCAGCGCTGCTCCGAGCACTCCCCCGACAGCTCCCTCCCAGGTTTTCTTAGGGCTCAGCTTCGGTACCATTTTATGTCTGCCTATCAGCATTCCTGTGCAGTATGCCAATGTATCACAGCCCCATGAGCATAAAAGTATAAGCCACACTGTAAATAAGCCATCATGAAGCATTCTCGTAAGATATACATAGCTCATCAGCACAGACACATAGCACATTCCGAAAAATGCTCCTGTTATTTCTTCCGTTTTGAATTCCGGGAAGGTTATAACATAAGCTGTCATAAACACTATCAGTGCTCCGACCATCATTGCTGCAACATACGCTCTTCCCTGTGTATATACCAATACATAGTAAACCGCCGTCATGGCATAACCAATGACAGCTATAGCCTTATGGTCTATTCCTATAGCTCTGTAAAGTTCCATCTGACCGATAAGAGAAAGTGCGGTAACAGATAAAAGCAGCGGCAGATCACCTAAATACATTACTATTATGGCAGCTATCAGTAATACAACACCGCTTGCAAGCCTTTTCAAAAACAAAATCAGACTCCTCCGAATCTTCTGCTTCTGTGATTAAACTCTTCTATGCATTTAAGGAGCTCATCCCTATTGAAATCCGGCCAAAGCACATCAGTAACAACAATTTCCGAATATGCTGACTGCCATGTAAGGAAATTACTGAGTCTGAGCTCTCCTGAAGTCCTTATAATAAGATCAGGGTCAGGTATGCCTGCAGTATCAAGATACATAGCAAAGCCGTTCTCTGTAAGCTCTCCCTCAGGAACCTTATCATCAGCTCCGGCAAATGCTTCCGCAGGAACCTCTCCCTTGACATAAGCTTCCGCAAGCTTCATCGCGGCACGTCTGATCTCATCTCTTCCGCCGTAATTAGCGGCTACTACGAAGGTCATGCCGGTATTATCCTTTGTCTCAGCCTCAAGCTTATTGATAGCATCAATGATATCTGTCGGAAATCTTCTTCTGTCGCCGATCATCCTGATGCGGACATTATGTTCCTTCGCCTGCTTTAAAAGTCTCATGGCATAGAAACGGAAGAGCTGCATGAGTCCATCCACCTCATCCTTAGAACGTTTCCAGTTTTCTGTTGAAAAAGCATAGACAGTGAAGTACTTGATTCCCAGCTTTCCGGCCTCAGGTATGAGTGCCTCGATAGCGGTACAGCCCGCCTTATGCCCCATGGTGCGCGGCAATCCACGCTTTTTGGCCCATCGCCCGTTTCCGTCCATGATGACGGCAACGGAGGATGGAATGTATAAATTATTTGTTTCCATATTTAAAATCCTTAAATCAAATATTCGTAATCCGCCCTTTCGGGCTCCTTACTCATATTTGTTCGGTCCTCAAATCCAATAATAAGTCCGCAAGCGGCCGATTCTTTGAATTAAGACTTTCTTATCAAATGATACACGCAGCGATCCATGCTTCGCATTCCCTCGCTGCTGCAAATATTCGTAATCCGCCCTTCGGGCTCCTTACTCATATTTGTTCGGTCCTCAAATCCAATAATAAGTCCGCAAGCGGCCTTATTATTGGATTTTCGTCCCTTGTATCATTTATATCGTCATTATGTCCTTTGTCTTGGTATCGCACATTTTGTCGATTTCTTCGATGGCCTTGTCGGTGACTTTCTGCATGTCTTTTTCTGCCTGCTTTGAGTCGTCCTCTGTGAAGTCTCCGTTCTTTTCCATCTTCTTTATAAGATCCATAGCATCACGGCGAATGTTTCTTACTGCTACCTTGCCCTCTTCTGCGTATTTCTTGATCTGCTTTGCAAGATCCTTACGTCTTTCCTCGTTAAGCTCAGGGAATACGAGTCTTATTGTTGAACCGTCATTTGTAGGGTTGATGCCCAGATCCGACATGTTGATAGCCTTTTCAATTTCCTTGATCATCTTGTTTTCCCATGGTGCTATCTGAATGATACGTGCCTCAGGTACTGAGATGTTTCCTACCTGCTGAATCGGTGTAGGTGTTCCGTAATAATCTACCTTTATCTTATCAAGGACATGCGGATTTGCACGGCCGGCTCTGATACTATTGAAATTCTCCTGGAGATTGTTGATTGATTTCTGCATTTTCTCTTCGAATATCTTAAGTTCCTCTGTCATGGTGTTTTCTCCTTGATTTTGTTTTTTATTAAACATCATGTACTGTATCCATGATGATACTGTTATTTTATGTCAATGTCAGTCAGCCGTTACTATCGTGCCGTCTATCTTACCGTTAAGCGCGTCGGTTATACTTCCCTCTTTATTAAGTAAAAATACTCCGAGCGGCATATGGTTCTCCATGCAGAGCACCGATGCCGTAAGGTCTATTACCTTAAGCCCTCTTTCTACTACCTCGCTTATGGAAATGCTGTCAAAGCGCTTTGCATCATGATTTGTCTTAGGATCCGAATCATATACTCCGTCTACTGCCTTTGCCAAAAGTATCATATCAGCCTCGATCTCTATAGCTCTTAATGCAGTTCCGCTGTCTGTTGAGAAATACGGATGTCCGGTTCCTCCTGCAAAGAATACTACTGTATTATCCGAAAGTGCCTTCATGACTGTGTCCTTATCAAAAACAGGCATCATACCCGGTATATCAAAGGCTCCGAATACAGCTGTCTTCATGCCGTGCTTTCTGAATACTTCCGAAACGTAAAGACAGTTCATAACTGTCGCAAGCATACCGATCTGATCTGATTTAACTCTGTCGATCTCGTCGCCTGTACGTCCTCTCCAGAAGTTTCCGCCGCCTATAACTACAGCTATCTCAACGCCCTGATCATAGGCTGTTTTTACCTCCTCCGCAACACCCTCTACGGTAGGAAGATCAAATCCTGTATGTTTATCTCCTGCAAGTGCCTCACCTGAAAGCTTCAGCATTACTCGTCTGTTTTTTTTCATATTTCTGCCCCTGCTTTTTCATTCATTTTCATGACAATGCTTTTCGGCCTGTCACACGCGTTTAGTATATCATACTTAAGGCCATTTTTTTTTATTTTTCTGTATCTCCTATGCGGTTTTTGAGTTTGACTGTTTTTTCAAGATACTGTCTTTCAATATCCATATTACATTCCCTGACAGCCTCATACAGCTCTCTTGCCGACATTCTCTGTGCTCCGTCACCAAAAACTATGGTCTGCTCCAATCCGTCATTGGTTGCAACCGTAACACGCATATTTTTAGCATTCTCATGTACCGTCTTTTCGATATAAGCATCTGCCGTCTGAGCTTCCTTGGTATAAACAATGTAAATATTGTGATACTTTTGAACGGAGCCTGTGCCGCCCTTAACCTTATAGGCATCAAATACCAATATCAGATTCATGCCCTTAAAGCCCTGATAATTTGACAATATGTCCGCAAGCAGACCTCTTGCCGCATCTATATTGAGCTTTGCAAGCTCGTTAAGCTCCTCCCAGGCAAAAATGATATTGTAGCCGTCTACAAGCAGTACCTGTTCCTTTGCCTTAACTATATCCACTATATCGGAAGCTTTGCCGGAAGCCCTTTTGCCGTCCGCCGCCGGTCTGTTATTCCGCATCAGACTGCTGCTTCGTTTTTCCTCAGCCTTTGCCTTATTGATGTTTTTTCCGAGCATGCTGCTCCAAATGCTTTCAAGCTCCTTATCACCTGAAAGTCCAGCGCCTAAATAGTCATAGGCCTTTGCTGCCCTTCCACCGTTTTTACTGCTTCCTGAAGCATTTTTATCAGTTGCATTCCTTCCTTTGGCGCTTGCTTCAAAGGGTTCTAAACCGTTGCCGGCAATATAGAAGCCGTCATTTCCTGTGCCGAAAAGATCAGGATCAGCCTCATGATCTGTGTTATCAGTTCCGTCGGAAATTCCGAATTTTCTTTCCTCTGCTTCGACATCTATATGCATCATGCCGTCAGCTTCATCCCAAGGAACATAATATCCCGCACCGTGAGAACAGAAAACTGAGCCTGTCGGATCTGATATATCAGCCTCTGCATCATAGAAATGCTCCGAAAGGACCTCTTCCTCGTTGGTGCACTGGCCATAGCCTCCGAAGCTTAAGGATAATCTTCCGAAGCCTCCGGAATAAGAGAGCACCTCCTGAGCATAGCCTCTGAGCTTTGAAACCGCCGCTCTTCCTTTAAAAAATACCTCTTCCTCAAGCATCATAGGGCCTTCAAATCCGTCCGTTCTCTGTGAAAGATCGGTCATTGCACGTCCCGCAAAAGCAGCAGGAACAGTGAGCTCAAAATTATAATACGGCTCGAGAAGTCTGCAGGCCCCGCGTTCCATGGCTTTCATGAGTCCTTGTCTTACCGCTCTGTAGGTGGCTTCTCTGAAATCTCCGCCCTCCGTGTGCTTTTCATGAGCCTTTCCGCTTATGAGAGTAAATCTTACATCATCAAGCTCTGATCCCATTAAAACTCCGCGGTATTTCTTTTCCTCAAGATGTGACATTATAAGCCGCTGGAATCTGAGTGCTAAGACATCCTCGCTTACGTCCGAAACGATTTCTATGCCGCTTCCGCTTTCAAGCGGTTCTATCAAAATATGTGCCTCCGCATAATGCTTAAGCGGTTCAAAATGACCAACACCTATAACAGGTGCCGTGACAGTTTCTTTATAAACTATCGAGGCTTCTCCAAAGCCTATGTCGACACCGAATCTGCGCTTAACAAGCTCCTTAATGATCTCGGTCTGAACCTCGCCCATGAGCCTGATATTTATTTCTTTATTTTCCTCATCATAAAAAAGCTCGATCTCAGGAATTTCTTCCTCAAGCTCCTTAAGTGACAGATAAAGCTTGTGCTTATCAACATCAAACGGCGCTGTGACCTTGGATGTAAAAAGCGGAACCAGGAGCTTATCATTTGAAGCTGATTCTTCCCCGAGTGCCGTTCCGGCTGCTGCACTGTCAAGTCCTGTTACAGCAACAGCCATACCTGCAAAGGCTTCCTTAAGCTGCTCACAGCCTTCTCCGTTAAACAGCATGATCTGCTCTATCTTCTCATAAACAGCATTTTCAGAAGCACTCTCACTTCTTACTGATACATGCACTGCTACCATGTCCTTAGGCTTAAGTACTCCTCCGGTTATCTTAACGTGAGCTATTCTTCTGCCGTTTTTATCTCTTGTTATCTTGAAAACTCTTCCTGCAAAGCTGTCCGTATATTTTTTCTGAACAGTATAGTTTGCAATCATACTTAAAAGACTGTCAACACCGTCATTTTTAAGCGCTGACCCAAAGCAGCAAGGAAACAGTTTTCGCTCAGCTATAAGCCCGGACACTTCTTCTGACGTAATGCTTCCGGTCTCTAAGAAGCTCTCCATTACAGACTCATCTAACAGTGCTATATCCTCTGCCGATTCACCTCTTATCTCACCGGTTTCCGTGTCAAAGCTATCCTTGATATCAACAAAGCCATGGCCGAATTTTGATGAAAGCGCTTTAAGGATCTTCTCTTTGTCAGCTCCCTGCTGATCCATCTTATTTACAAAAACAATTACAGGAACCTTGTATGCCTTCAAAAGCTTCCACAGCGTAATGTCATGTCCGTGTATCCCATCGGGAGCACTTATTATCAGTATCGCATAATCAAGCACTGACAATGCTCTTTCCATTTCAGCCGAAAAATCTACGTGTCCCGGCGTATCCATTAGCGTATAATGCTTTTCTCCAAGCTTAAAAAGAGCCTGTTTGGAGAATATGGTTATCCCCCTCTCACGCTCTTCTGTAATACTATCAAGAAAGCTGTCCTTGTGGTCTACTCGTCCTGCCTTCCTGATAGTACCGGTATTATATAAAATACTCTCTGAAAGAGTGGTCTTGCCGGCGTCAACATGCGCCAGCAGACCTATACAAATATTTGTTTCCAGTTTGTTTACCTCTTAATCTTTATCAGCTGGCAAAAACGTAATCCTCCAGAACCTCATCCATAGGTTCGCCTTCTACCGTATACGGCCAATCACTTGAGTCAAAATCTACAGCTATATATCTGCCGTCATCAAGACTGAATATTACAAAGCTTTCTCCGTCCGTCATATAAAAATGAAGAGCCGTTCCTGCCGGAACATCTGTCTTTTCTCCGGTTTTCTTTCCGTCAGCATCTGCTATAGCGACAGTGATGCTCTTTTTAAGCTTAGGTGAGACATAATCGGCTGTAATTCTATAGAGCTCATCACTTTCCGGAACGCCAAGGGCATTTATACTGTAATATCTCCAGGCATTGTATGTGCTTAAGGCATCCAGGCGTACAGAAAGCTGCAGCTTTGCAGGGTCACTATAAGCTGCTGTGGTTTCTGAGTTCATCCATATATCACCGTCCTCAGTATACTCATAGCTGATTCTTGCCGGACAAACGCCGTAATATCCGCAGTCCTTTATGTCGCCCCCGGTTATCTCGTATATGTAATTACCGGTAAAGTCACTTTCGGATGAAGCAAATATATGCAGGTAATGTCTGTGACCAATCTTTACGTAATAAGTGTAAAAGTCGAAATAGTGAGCATCACAGCTTTTGGTAGTGCTCTGTCCGTTGTCATCGGTAATCACTATATCAAGATTCTCGTAGCAGAATTCATCATACGTACCATAATCAGCCGTAACATTTACATATTCACCGTCATTATTTATATCTGCAAGATATCCGTCATAGCCTTTTATTTTAACAGCATAGCTGTCGGAAGCATTGTCAATATAAATGTCCTTCACAACTCCCGGATACTCACTGAACATAAGACTTATGTCAGCCTTGCCGAAAGCATATGAAGCAATGCTGTAAGGATTAAAGTAAACATTTAGTCTGTCATAGCCTATTGTCCAGCTCACACCATCATATGTTTCGGAGTCAATATACTCAAAGAAGGTTTCTACAGCCTGCGCCGGAGTTTTATTTTCGATAAGACCGCCATCATCAGCGTATCTTTTTGTAAGCTCTGCTTCAAGTGCCTTTGAAAATGTCTCCTTATCACTTATAACATCATAAATGCTGAGCTTTTTGCCGGTCTCGGTATCAAAGCTTCGGCCTAAGGATGCATAATTTCCGTGTGCTCCGCCGTAAAAATCCGTATAGTCGATAAGATAACTTAAAACAGTTTCATCAGCTCTAACAACACTTGCGCTGTTTTCAGCCATAAGCTGCATGTAATCTCCGCTGCCGCCGTATTCGAGGATCGAGGCTGCGCTGTCCCTAAGATCTTCAAAATCCTTTTCACTCATCCTCTTATTTTCTTCAAACTCGTCATTAAGAGCCTTTGCGAGAAGCGGGTATTCTTCAGCCTCCTCATCATTAAGGATGACACCGGCAGTCGTTGTATTAAAATTAACGCTGTATTCACCGTTATCTACAGATCCATACTTACCGTCGCTAATTATTTTAGCATGAAGCAGCTTTGCTTCCTTTTCATCCTCTTTGATTAATTCTCCAAGCTCCTCAGTTGCTTCATCTGCCTCGCTCTTAATAGCCTCTGTGCCCTTTACTTCAGCAGTTGTTTCCTTTGCTGAATCAGATTTTCCTCCGCAGCCTGCAAGCACATACATAAGCGTCATGGCAGCGATCATTGCAGTATATCTCTTTTTCATAGCCGGTCTCCTGTCTCCGCAGCTTTTGCCGCAGCAGCATTTAATCAGTTAATTCTGTTTCGTCTCTTTTATCTCTCTGCATAAGCTTTGTTACAGTGGTCTTTGGATCCGCTCCGTGATTAATTATTGAATCCACGGCAAATGTCAGCGGCATTTCAACATTATATTTAGCGGCAAGCTCAAGTGCGGCAGGCAGTGCGTTGATTCCCTCAACTACCATGCCTATCTCCTTCTTGGCTTCCTCTGCGCTCATTCCGCCGCCTATAAGTATTCCTGCACGATTATTCCTTGAATTCATGCTGGTTGCCGTAACTATCAGATCTCCTAATCCCGCAAGTCCTGCAAATGTATCTCTGTTGCAGCCCATAGCTATTCCGAGTCTTGTTATCTCAGCAAGGCCTCTCGTAATAAGTGCCGCCTTGGTATTATCTCCGTAGCCAAGTCCCTGTGACATTCCTGCAGCCAGAGCCATAATATTCTTCATAGCTCCGCAAAGCTCCACACCTTTGGTATCAGGATTTGTGTACACTCTCATGCAGGTGTTCATAAATACATCCTGTATAAAGCCAGCGGCCTCCATATCTCTTGATGAGGACACTATTGTGGTCGGAAGATCCTTTGCAACCTCCTCTGCGTGTGTCGGTCCGCTGAGAGCAACTGTACGAACGCTCTTTCCTGCCTTCTTAAGTTCATCCTCAATAACCTCGGTAAGTGTCAGCAGTGTTTCTGCCTCTATACCCTTTCCGACATTGACAATGATCTGTCCGTCATTGATGAACGGTGCGGCATCTCTTGCAGTATTTCTCACATAGAGTGAAGGTACTGCAAACATTATCACATCCTTACCGCTGCACAATGAGGATAAGTCTTTATCAAACTCTATGCTCTCCGGTATCTTCATATTTGCTAATGCAGGATATATCCTGTTTGCAGCGTAGCCATCCAGCTTTTCCGCATGCTTTGTCCATACAGATACTGCACTGCCGTTATTTGCAAGCATCCTCGCAAGCGCCATGCCCCAGGTGCCCGCTCCGATAACTCCTATTCTATTCATTGGTAATCCCTCCGGATATTTTATTCACTGTCTAAGATAATTTTATTATACCAAAAAGTGCTGAATATCAAAGCTCATAAATAATCTCTTATGATATTAATAAAGGATGTCTACCGCAAATACAGTAAGACATCCTTGATTCAAAAATAATATTATGTTGTAAAACCGGTTATTTAAGTCCTATAAATGCCAGCATCTGCCCTCTTTCGGCTCCCATTCTTCGATGTGAATAGAAAAGATCATCTCTTTCAAAGGTGCACAGCTCTGAACAGACTATATTGAACTCTCTCAATCCTGCTTCAAATAGTATGCGCTTGTTGGCTCGCTTTAGATCAAGCATATATTTGCCGTTCTTCTTCTTTTGGAGTGCAAAATGCTCTCCTCCGAATATTTCCATGAACCTGACGGCAACCTCCTGCCCTATCTCATAGCAATTTTTGCAGATGCATGGTCCTATAACTGCTATAAGCTGTGATGGGTCTGTGCCGAATTCCTTTTCCATAGCACGTACAGCATTGATACTGATAAGTCCGACAGTTCCCTTCCAGCCCGAATGTACCATACCTATAGCTCTGTTTTCAGGATCTAACAGAAATATAGGTGTGCAATCTGCGTGGGATGTGGCAAGCAGTATCCCCGGTTCATTCGTAATAAGTCCGTCAACATCATGGAAGTCTCTGTCTCTAACCACTCCCATTCCGGCATCTGCCTGCGTCACTCTTCTTATTACAGCGGTATGTGTCTGATGAGCCAATACCACTCTGTCCGGAGACTTTGCAAAGCAGGCAGCGGCACGTTTATAATTTTCTGCCACAGCCTTCTCGTCATCTCCTCTGTTAAAACCTAAATTGAGTGTCCCGAACGGTCCGCTGCTCACACCGCCCACTCTGGTCATAAATCCATGATATACAAGTCCTGTACTCTCAAGGCTGTCGTACTTGACGTATTTCACGCCATTGTGCTCGGCAATATATTCCTTATCCATAGCTTAATTTCTGTCGCTTTCTTACTATATCAGACTTACTCAATAACGCTGACTGCTATGCCTACGGCATTTGCGCCAACATGGCAGCATATACTTGCAGAAAGCGGATAATACTTTATCTCAAATTCAGGAAATGCTGTCTGTACCTGCTGTCTCCAGCTATCAGCAGCATCAGGATCCGTAAAAGAGCCTGCAACACTGACAGAAAGTCTGTCCTGCGGAATGTCCTTGAATCTGGTATAAATATCCTCTTCTATGGACTCTATCATCAGCTTTTCAGCCTTCTTCATACCTCTTACCTTAGCAAAGGCATCAAGCTTTTCTCCCTGTATCTGAAGCACCGGTTTTAAATTAAGAGCATTTGCAACAGCAGCTCCTGCTGCTGTAACTCTGCCGCTTCTTATAAGTCTGTCAAGTGAATTGACAGTAACATAAATGCTTTGATTATATGCATTATTCTCTAAGCTATCCTTTATTGTATCTGCATCACAGCCTCTGTCTCTGAGCTTGACTGCATCATAAACCGAATCCATGAGTGAAAGAGAGATGCGGTGATTGTCAACCACCTTGACTTTCCCTTCATATTCCGCTGAAAATGTTGTCGCTGTAGCACATGAACCGCTAAGCCCGCTTGACATCGGAATATAAACTATCTCATCAAAGCCGGCTGCAAGGATCTCATCCCACATAGCAGTGAAATCCCCGGTGAAGGCTGTGAACTGACTGCGTCGCAGCCTGCCTCAAGCTCGCGGTAAAAATCTCCAAGCTCTATACCCACGCCTTCAAGATATGCACGGTCATTTACGGTTATCGGCATAGGCAGAACATATATTCCTGCCTTTCTGCCATCCTCGACCGTAAGTCCGCTGTTTGTATCTGTCATTATCGCTGTTTTCAATTTATTACCTCAAGTATCTAATTATCCGAGCCTTTCAAAAAAAGCTCTTATATCCTGTTCGGAAGCTGACGCTGAGCCTTGTGCAAAGCCGCCTTTTCCGCCTCCGCGTCCGTTCAAAACGGTGTTCATATCACGTATAAGCTTAGGATCATCCTCTTCCTTAAGCTTGACTGCATATTTATATCTGCGGCACGATTTTACTGCATCTTTCTTTTGGATGTCAATATCTGCGGCACAAGTAGTTTCCGCAATTGCCTTTGTATTTACATTTTCTGCATGCTGATTGGAATCATCCACACATTCTGCACTGTCTGCTGAAAAAACAACACTTCTGCCCTTGCAGTGTTCAGCTATAAGAACACACAATTTGCGCACACTGTCAGGATCAAGTCCTTCGGTGAAAAACAATACATCGCCCTCATCTTCATACTGTTCCGCAATTTTTTCAAAAAGCTTCTGTTCAGTAAGAGAAAGCTTATATTTAAGCTCCGAAAGCTCTGTTCTCTGCTTCATATATACATTAGCAGTCTTGTCGTATGAGGCTGCCATGGCTCTTGCAATGATGCGATTCTGCTCTCTGCAAATGCTCAGATAATCAAATGCTCTCTTTCCGCATAAAAGCTCTATCCTGCTTCCCTTTGTAAATTTCTGACAGGATAAGAATTTTACAAGACCTACCTCTGCACTTCTTTCAACATGAGTTCCGCAGCAGGCACAGGTATCTGCTCCCGGGAATGAAACTATCCTGACAGCACCGCTTAATTCCTTCTTACTCCTGTATTCTAAGGCTGCAAGCTCTTTTTCGCCGGGAAAGCTTATCTCTATCCTGTGATCTTCCCAGATATATTTATTCGCCTTTTCCTCTATCTTAAGCAGCTCTTCTTCAGTGATATCGGCATTATAATCTATGGTAATGATATCGGCTCCCATATGAAAGCCTACATTATCGCAGTTGAAGGCTTCACATATCATGCCGCTTACGATATGCTCTCCGCTGTGTTGCTGCATATGGTCAAAACGACGTTCCCAGTCTATGATACCGTGAACTATTGTTCCGGGCTCTATCTCAGCATCACAATAATGAAGGATCTGTCCGTCTTTTTCCTGAACATCTGTAACGGATACTTTCTTTAGTATATTCTTCGAAGAGTCGCTGCAATTATTGCTTAGTACATTTACATCACAGCTTTCATTTCCGCAGGCATTTTCAACTTTTGCAGCAGCTGAAAGACTCTCATTTGATCCGGACGCAATTATCTCCCCAACATCGGCAGGCTGACCGCCGCCTTCCGGATAAAATGCAGTCCGGTCAAGCTCGATCAGCCATGTTTTATTATTTTTATCTGATTTTCTGCAGGAAACGACCTTTGCGTCAAATTCCTTTATATATGCATCCTCATAATAAAGCTTTACAGTTTCCATTTGTTACTTCTAAAGACCTTTCTGAGCTATATTACATTTCCTTTACACATGCTCTGATGAGTCCGGAAAAGCTCTTAGATGCTTTTTCTGCGGCTATATTAACCTCTTCTCCTGAAAGCTTCGTCTTAAGAACGCCTGCTGCCATATTTGTAAGAACTGTAATTCCTAATGTACGCATTCCGCAGTGAGCGGCAATGGTTGCCTCAGGCACAGTACTCATTCCTACTGCGTCTGCTCCAAGTATTCTTGCAGCTCTTACTTCTGCAGGAGTCTCAAAGGAAGGTCCCGGGAAATACATATATACTCCGTCTCTGAGGGTAATGCCAAGCTCCCTTGCCTTATCATGAGCAAGCTTCATATATTCTTCGTTATATACCTCAGTCATGTCATTAAAACGAGGACCGAACTCAGGAATATTTGCACCCTGCAAAGGACCGAAGCCAAAGAGTCTTATGTGATCATTGATAAGCATAAGCTCTCCGACCTTCCATTCTGTATTTACACAGCCTGCAGCATTGGTCACTATCATTTTGTCAGCACCCAAAAGCTTGAGAACTCTGACCGGGAAGGTTACCTCTTCCATAGTGTAGCCCTCATAGCAGTGAAGTCTGCCCTGCATTACAGCAACATTTTTACCGCAAAGCTTGCCGAAAACAAAGCGTCCCTTATGGTCAGGAGCTGTTGATGTTCTGAAATGAGGAATGTCCTTATAGTCTACATATACAGGCTCGTCGATTTCATCTCCCATAAATCCGAGTCCTGATCCCAAAATCATAAGTATTTCAGGTCTGAAATCTCCGAGTCTTTCTTTAAGCATTTCACAGCTTTCCACATAATCTTCGTATCTGTATGACATGATGCACCTCCGAAAGTGTATTTAATTTCATTCTTACTTGTTCTCTGCAGCTCTATGATATGCCCTAAATGTGAGCTGACTATGAAATATGATTTTGATTTATGAAATCTTACTATATTATTATAAATGGTTTTTATCAAATAATGAAGAGAAAGTATTTATGAGCTGATACTTACAGCTGTAATTAATTAAGAGACCGCCGAAGCGATCTCTTATGTCGAATAAATATTTTAATTTATACAGCATATTGGCGCTATGCCTTAACCTTTTCAGGCTGCGGCTGCCGCCTTTTTATTTAATGCAAGCTGCCATACTATAACAGCTCCGACTATAGCTACACCAATGATATCAGATGCAGATCCCGGATACATGAGTGCAAGTCCTCCGCATACAGAAAGAATTCTCTGTACAGGATTCATCTTCGCAAACATAAATCCCGCTACTCCCGTCGATACTCCGAAGATACCTACAAGTGAAGTAACCGCAATACTTACTATCTGTAAAGGTCCTGTAACATCGATAAATATCATTGCAGGATTCATAGCAAGGATATAAGGAACTATAAATGCTGCAATAGCAAGCTTAGTAGCATTTACAGCAGTCTTCATAGGATCTGATTTTGCAATCGCTGCTCCGGCATAGGCTGCAAGTGCTACAGGCGGTGTAATATCTGCAACGATTCCGAAGTAGAATACGAAGAAGTGTGCCGCAAGCATCGGAACTCCCATACGTACAAGGATAGGCGCGCAGGTAGCTGCCATAATACAGTAGTTTGCTGTTGTTGGTACACCCATACCGAGTACGATGCAGCAGACCATGGTAAGGAACAGGGCAATAATGACCTGATTACCTGCTATAGCCACGATACCGTTGATAAGCACATTGGCAAGACCTGTCATTGTGATAGTTCCTGCAATGATTCCGGCAATACCGCAGGCTGCAGCAACAGAGATAGCTCCCTTTCCGCCGCTCGCAAGTGCCTCGAATACACTCTTTAAATTCATGCGGTGTGCCTTGTTAGGAAGACTTACAACTATAGCTGCCACGATTGAAAGTGCAGCTGCAGTCTGTATAGTCTTGGTTGCTGTACTTACAAGATATATGAGCATGATTATCGGAAGAAGAAGATATATCTCCTTTGCAAGCACGCTCATCTTAGGAAGCTGATCCTTAGGAATACCTTCAAGATTATTCTTCTTGGCTTCCACATGTACGGCAATAAATATACCTGTGAAATAAAGCACTGCAGGGATTATCGCTCTGACGATAATGTTGCTGTAAGGAACATTAACAATATCCGCCATAAGGAATGCCGCAGCACCCATGATAGGTGGCATTATCTGTCCTCCGGTAGATGCTGCTGCCTCAACAGCTCCGGCAAACTCACCTCTGTAGCCTGTCTTCTTCATCATAGGTATAGTTACAGAACCGGAACCTACTGTATTAGCAACCGATGAACCTGAAACCATTCCTAAAAGCGCTGAAGAAACGACTGCTACCTTGGCAGGTCCGCCAGAAAATCCACCTACAAGAGCATTGGCAAAATCAATGAAGAAGTCAGATATGCCGGTACGCTCAAGGAATGCACCGAATATGATGAATATTACGATAAACTTTGAGCAGGTGTTGATAGGAGTGGAAAGAATTCCTTCCTTAGAATAAAACAGAAGTCTGACTGCATAGTTAAGACGTCCTGTAAATGTAGGATTGGAAAGTCCCTTTGTGAGGGCATATATAATGAATGCTGCAGCAACCACAAGGATAGGAATACCTACAGAACGACGACAGATCTCTGCAAGTGAAAGTGTACCGATAATACCGATAATGATCTGATAATTAGCAAACTTACTGCCCTGCTGAATTATTGATACAGCATTAAAAGTAAAATAAAGGAATGCGCCGGTTCCGAGCACCATGAGAAGGATGTCGTACCAAGGCATGTAGTTAACCTTTTGAACTCCCTTTTTAGCCGGGAAGATAACATACCCAAGGAATATGATGCACGCTACGAAAGATGTCAGCCTGACCTCCTCAAGAAATGTTCCCCAAAGAGTTACATACATGCAGAAAAGCGCAAATAACGCCAGAAGTCCATTAACGATGAGCTTCGGCGTTCCCTGCCAGTTGCGGGTGTTTGACTCTCTGTCAAACTTCTTCATTACATCATCTACCGCTGCCTGTATGTTTTCAGCAGTATCCGCATGTACGTCGGCAGATATCTCCGCATTCAGTTTTGTATCTTTCTTTAGTTCCATATTGACCTCGTTTGACACTTTTTGGGCGGAGAACGATATAGCTGTTCTCACACCCAAAAATATAGTTTCAATAATTTGATTCAGAGTTTAATTACTCAGCCTCTACTGTAACGCCCTTCTCCTCGAAGTACTTAGCTGCGCCCTTGTGGAAAGGTGCTGTCATACCTGTTGTAGCGTTCTCGATAGAAAGCTCTGCGCCTTTTGAATGCTCTGTTGCGATTGCATCAGCATTCTCATAAACAGCCTTTGTAAGAGCATATACAGAATCCTCGTCAGCATCAGCTGAAACGATAAGAGTAGCCTTTACAGTAATAGTATTAACATCCTCATCCTGTCCTGAATATGTTCCTGCAGGAATAGCAAGCTCTGTGTAGTATGGGCACTCATCGATGATAGCCTTAGCTGTATCTCCCTCGATAGGAACGAGATAGATCTGGTTGGATGTTGCAAGCTCAGTGATAGCCGGTGTAGGAGCACCTGCTACAAGGAATGCTGCATCGATCTTGCCGTCCTTAAGTCCCTCTGCACTGTCTGCAAAGCTTAAGTACTGAGCCTTGATATCATTCTCTGTAAGACCTGCTGCGCCTAAAACGTCCATAGCATTGAAGTAAACGCCTGATCCCGGAGCACCGATAGAAACGGCCTTGCCCTTAAGATCCTCAGGAGTCTTGATGTCAGGATTAAGTGTTACAAGCTGAACTGTCTCTGCATAAAGACCTCCGACTACACGGAAGGAGTCGAGAGCACCGTCATCTGCAAAAGCCTTAACTCCGTCCCATGCATAAGCCATAACGTCTGACTGAACTGTTCCGAGCTGATAATCGCCGGCATCGATACCCTGGATATCTGCCTTTGATCCGTCTGTTGCAACAACAGTTACATCGATACCTGCCTTATTCTTGATGTACTGGCCTAAAACTCCTCCGAACGCATAGTATGTACCTGAGGTTCCGCCTGTACCCATAGTCATCTTAACGCCTGTAGGTGCAACTGTCTCGCCCTCTGCTGCATCTGAGCTTCCTGCCGCATCTGAGCTTCCTGCTGCTGCAGTTGTTGAATTTGTATCACCTGAGCTTGAGCAGGCTGCCATGGATACTGCAAGAGCTGCAGCCATGATAACTGATAAAAACTTTTTCATAATACCCTCCGTGTTGATTTAACTTTTATTTCGGAGCCGTCATTTAATATAATGACCCTGCTCTTCTTTCCGCCTTCAGTCTAAGCCGCGGCGCTGTTAGTTTATAGTATATAAGTATGTTTTTTCCTTGTCAAGCATAAAATGTATTCATGTATACATGTATGTTTAGTATTTTTCATAAATATCTCTATAACCATTACTTATAATGTATAATCAGTTCTTCTGTATATCAAGCTGTGCGTAAATAACTACAGAAAGCACTATGAGTCCTCCTATTAGCTCGCCTCTTGACGGAATCTCGTGCAGAAATACAGCTGCGAGTATAATTCCGTATACTGTTTCCATAGTAGAAACTATACCCACAGTCTGAACACTTAAATATCTCTGAGTGCTTACAAACATAGCAAATGCCACTGCCGTAATGACTACTCCTATAAAACCGATAACTGCGATATCTGTGGCATTAAGCCCGTTAAATGTAAATGCTGCAAAAGGAAGTGTAGTAAGACTTGCGGCGGCCTGCTGGTAAAGTGTGACAGTAGTGCTGTCATACTTAGAGGCAACCTCATTATTAAGTACAGTAAGAATTCCATACAAAAAAGCTGACAAAAGACCGATCAAAAGCCCCATAAACATACTGTTTTCAAAGGATATGTCAGGACATGTTATGCTGACTCCGATAATTATCAGTATGGTCATTATGAGGCTCTTTTTTGTCAGCTTCGCGGCGTATACAAAATGATCCAGAAATACCATAAATAACGGGGCGGCTGCATAGGTTATAGTAGCAACCGCAACCGTAGACAGTCTGATAGAAACAAAAAAGGTCAGGAAATGAAAGCCCAGCACCGCTCCTGCCGCCATAAGTATAATGAAATCTCTTTTATTTTTAAGCTTCAGATCCTTTTTAACAATAAGGCTGTAAATCAGAAGAACACATGTAGATACAAAAACTCTTCCGAATGTCAGCACCGATGATGACACTTCGGTAAATCTCGACATTACTCCTGAGGTTCCGTACAAAAGAACTGCTATGTTAATGTATAAAATACTTCTGGTTATATCCTTTTTGCTGACGCTGCTCATTACTCTTCCCCTAAAAAATTTACTTCTGTGCCATATTAGCTATATGCCGTCTTAAAGCGGTGTTTGCATATTATCATTTTATAGGGTTATTATCAAGCAGTTAATAAGGAATAGTATCGATCAATCTGCCCTCTTCATCAAATTTGAGCTCATACGGCTCTCCTATCACCTCTATATCAGCTCTTCCTTCAAGCTTTTTATAGGAGGCCATCGATACTGTCATATATTCAAGCTCCGAGGTATTGCGTATAAGCAGGATCTCTGAGCTTTCCGGCTCTGTTATCCCGCATGCCCTGAAACAGGTCTCTATAGCAGTCCTGTCATCCGGCGCAACGCAAGGTATCTTTGCCTGATCAAGGCAGGTCGATGTCACTCCCGTAAGTGAAGTATCCGTAATGTTAATATTATCATAGGCTCTGCGGCTTATAATATCTACGATTCCAAGCCCCATGGCATTCCCGTGAGATTCTTTTGTAAAATCAAGTACTGCAATATTCTTGATCTTAGGAAATTCGGGTTCCTTTTCACCCGCAATACGTATCCTTCCGACTACCTTTGTATCTACAGTAGTTCCTGAAAACTGTTTTCCTGCCTGCTCTATAATAAGAATGTCAAAGACTTTTAGCGGCAGTGCAATGGCTCCGGCTTTAACCTCCTTTAATATACGTTTTTCAGTCTCGAGCAGATTTTCCGGAAGAATAGCTTCAATACTGTCCGTCTCATGCTTCCAGTTTTCCGTAACTGCAAGTGCAAATAATACCGGCAGCTTGTTAAGAATGACGTTTCCGGCATTGCGTATAGCCTCACCATATCCGACAGTATGGCTGCAGGCATGAATAATCCCCGCACCCTTTGGATTTCCGAGACCTACTGCCATAAGCTTGTATATTCCGCTTTCTGTTACATCCTCAAAATCAGTATGCATTTTTATACGGTTAATGAGTATGATTTTGTCAAATTCAAGAGCTATCGGATTCGCAAAGACCTCGGTGCCGTTTGCACCTGTTCCGTAATAAACACTGTCTGTGCCTGTGCGGATCTCACATCCGACACTTTCCTCAGTGACTCCGAGCGCCTCTAAGACCTCTCTTTGCCCTTTGGCAGTTCCTCCGCCGTGCGATCCCATAGCCGCAAAAACGATTGGTATTCCTCCGGCATGTCTTACCTCATAAACAGTGCTTTTTACAATAATATCGATATTTTTAATGCCTCGGCTTCCGACAGCTATGCCTACCGTCTTTCCTGAAAGTCCGCTCATATCTGCGCCGCATTTATTAACAGCATCTTTTACTGCCTGCGGAATATCCTTGATCTCAGGACGTGCCTTATGATGCTGACAAATATTTATAAATTTTGGAAACATAATTTTGTCCTTTCTTCAACATCTGCGTAAATATTATGTCAGGATAGGTGAGATCCTATAAAGTGAAAAGTCTCTGTGTCCGAGCTTTTCCGCGGCGCACTCTTCTCCCTCAGCGGTTTTGATCACAGCTTCATAGACCAGCTTTCCGCCCTCATCTATAGTCATATCCGCATCGATTATACCCGAAAGATCGATGTCTATATTTTCCTTCATTACCTTAGCTATACGACTGTTGCCGGTAACCTTTATCATCGGCGCTGCAGCAAAGCCCATCGGAGTGCCTCTTCCTGTTGTAAATACCAGCACCTGAGCTCCTGCGCAGGCGATTCCCAGACTGCAGGCGATATCATTTCCCGGAGTATCCACAAACGTAATGCCGCCATGCTTTTTTGCCTTTTCTCCGAATGCTATTGCATCAACTATTTTGCATTGACCTATCTTACATACTGCACCAAGAGATTTCTCTTCTATAGTAGTAAGTCCTCCGTCGATATTACCCGGAGAAGGCTGAGTTCCTCTCAGATCCACTTTCATATCAATGGCTGTATTTTCAACTCTTTTTATACGGTCGCATATGAAATCGTAATCCTTTTCATTCTCACAAAGCTCTTTAAGGATTCCTTCAGCTCCCATAAGCTCCGTTGTCTCACCAAATACGACCTTGGCGCCTGCATTTATAAGCTTCTCCGCCATTTTGCCAAGTGACGGATTAGATGCGATACCTGAGGTAAAATCAGAGCCGCCGCATTCAAGCCCTACCGTAAGCTCGGAAATATCCGCATCTACTCTTTCCTGCTTTAACAGCTTTTCTTTAAATGCTTCACAAATCTCGATTCCACGTTCTACCGTGTCTGTAGTTCCTCCAAACTCCTGCATAACTATGAGCTCAGTATCAGGCTGCTCAGTTTTTATCGCTTCATAAAGCTCATGCGGAAGTATTTCCTCACAGCCGAGTCCTACTACGAGCACAGCTCCGGTATTAGGATGAGTCCCCATAAGTCTCAAGCATTCAAATGAAAGTGTAAGATCCGCTCCAAGCTGATCGCAGCCGTACGGATGTGTATATGCATCTGCAATATCTACTGCAGCCGCAATCTTTTCTGCAACATGATTAACGCAGGCTACCGTCGGAATAACCGCTATCCTGTTTCTTACTCCGAATGTTCCGTTTGCCCTCTTAAACATTTTTAGTTTCATCAAAGATCACCTCTTCCTCTTCCGCTTACAAGATTGTGCGTATGTACATAATCCCCGGATATGATGCTGCCGTTTGCCTTTCCTATTGAAAAGCCATATTTAATAACATCATCTCCGTCCGCTATATTTTTAAGTGCTATCTTATGCCCTCTTACAATATCTCCGTTCGCTCTTGTTATACAGACAATACTTCCGTCAGAGGCCTTGACCATCACTATATCGCCTGCAGCAGCTTCAGAAAGCAGGGTCGCAACATTATCCTTTTTATTCATAAATAATGCGGTTTTTGCTGTCTCCGCACTGCTTTCGCTGCCGATTTGTTCTTTAGAAAAATAATGCTTATTTTGTTCCATGGTATAACCTCCGTTTCTGAATCATATCTAAATCTTATTTTATTGTAATATCACCGCTTATTTATATTAAATATTAAATCCATTTAATTTATTTTTATTAAATGTTAAAATAGTCTCGTAAATAAATTGCTATGCAAAGTAGTCATATAAATATTTATATGCATTTTTATATACATATGTGAAATCATATAAAGCCACAAAAATTCAAAACGCTGAATAGATAGGATAAATCAATGGAAACAAAAAAATACGAAGCACTTATAACTGCTGTGAAATTGGGCAGCTTCTCCGCAGCTGCCGAAAGCCTGGGATATACACCGGCCGGAATATCTCTTATGGTTGATGCAGTCGAGGACAGTCTTGGTATAAAGCTGTTAAATCGTACTCGCCAGGGTGTGACCCTCACTGAAAACGGCGAAAATATGGTCAATGAGATTAAGGCGATACTTCACCATGAAGCAATGCTCATTCAATATGCCTCCGAGCTGAGCGGCCTTACGATAGGTTCTGTAACTATAGGCTCATACTGCAGCATCGCATCTCACTGGCTTCCGGAAATTATCAGAGATTTTACAATTGAGTATCCCGGCATACATGTCAATATCCAGGAGGGAGAACATCAGCTTTTAAATAAACTCCTGTCATCCGGCACTGTTGATTTTATAATGACAAGCTTTGATCCAGATGTTTCATTTAAATGGCTGCCGCTAATGAAGGACCCTATGACTGTCGTTGTTCCTTTGGGTCATCCTCTTTGCGAGAAATCAACAGTATCGGTAAAGGACTGTCTTAAATATCCTTTTATAATCGCAGATAATGGCAGAGAGTACGATGCAACAAGCCTTCTTATTTCTGAAAATGCTGACGTTGATATACGTTTTTCCACGCTTGAAAACTATTCCGCAATAGCTTTGGTTGAAAGCGGACTCGGAATAAGCATTATGAATAAACTCATCACCAAAGGACTTAACAGAAGGGTTGCAGTTATTCCGATCTATCCTGACAAAAGCATTGAGCTTGGCATAGCATTTTCTGACAATGCCTCACTTTCTCCTGCTGCAAAAAAGCTCATTAACTTCATTAAAAAGCGTTTTATTTAATAAATATACGAATTGATATGTCTTGTGACATACATATGCTATTCATTTTGATGTATTTTGTGATGTACGGAGTCTCTTCATTTTGAGCGACTTTAAAATATAATTGTTCTGTCATTAGCCTATTTTGCACCTTGGACAAATAATATTTTAAAAGAGGTTTTTACATGTCAAAGCTAAGAGCAGGATATACACGCAGAAAGAACGGAATTCTGCAAAGACAATTCACCGTGAACGGCAAGCGCTACACCGTATATGGTGCGAATTATAAAGAATGTGAAGCAAAGGAGCTTATAAAAAGAGAACGTATCAAGCAAGGTCTTACAGACAATAACAATATCACCTTAGATACATACTTTAGCGAATGGGAAGCCAGACGAACCGGCACAGTCAAGCCTTCTACCGAGCGCCGATGCTATTCAAACTTTATCAAAAACATTTCACCATATATCGGACATAAGCGTCTCCGCAGTCTTGACCGACGTGACATTTTCAAGCTGCAGCAGGCGTTAAAGGAACGCGGGCTTAAGGAATCTACAATAAATATGAATTTAGCCACGCTTCACAACATTATTAAGAGTGCCGTACTTGATGAAATCATCCCTAAGAATGTCTGCAGCAGCATTTCAACGCTCAAGTTTTCAGGAAAGGAAGCTCGTGAAACCATTCACCGTGCGCTTAAGGATGATGAGCTGATACCGTTTTTTGAGTCAGGCAGAGGCTTCTATTATTACAGAGCTCTAAAGCTCATGTCATTAAGCGGAATGCGCGCCGGAGAAGTCTGTGCACTTTTGGAATCAGATATTGATCTTTCCGCCGGCATTATCCACATAACAAAAACGATAACTTTATCTAAAAAGGGATATGTAATTCAGACTCCAAAAACCAAGACAAGCAAACGCGATATTCCTATAAATGCACAGCTTAAAGAGGTTATCAAGGAACAGCTTGCAGCCAATAAAAATCGCCCTGCGGCATTCTCCGATACCAACGGATATCTGTTCTCAAATCCTGAAGGCGGCTTCTCGACGCCAACATCGCTAAACATTACTATAAGCAGGATCCTGGATAAGCTCAGACGTGACGGCATTGATATTGAGCACTTCAGCTCGCACGCATTCAGAGATACCTTTGCGACAAGGGCCATCGAAGCCGGCATGAAGCCTGAGACACTTCAGGGCATACTTGGGCACAAAAATATCGGTATGACCATGAACCTTTATTATCATCTTTCCGAGGAAAAGAAAAAGACTGAGATGCAGATGATAAGACTGCCGTTTTAATCTAATCAGAGCATAAAAGTGATGTACAAATTGATGTTTTAACAGTTAAGAGCAGTATGGAGTCCTTCTCTGTACTGCTTTTTGACTATGTGTATCATATTAGTGGAAGAGCTATAACGGAAA
>Ga0129317_1000193_pt1 | contig 76194 bp, 74 predicted proteins | sample Cm1ome_FD_94430 | JGI IMG/M metagenome (GOLD analysis project Ga0129317, IMG submission 94430) | Eastern black-and-white colobus group fecal microbial communities from Wisconsin, USA - Cm1105 metagenome | ecosystem: Host-associated > Mammals > Digestive system > Large intestine > Fecal | place...
GACGTGCAAGCAGCCGCAGGAGTGAAGAATAAAACCTTGATTCAAAACGATACTATTATCTTAAAAATAGAGAGCGTAATCAATCAATATATTGATTGATTACGAACATATTATACGAGGAGTGAAATAAAATGAAAGGTTTACTTATAAAAGATAATTTTGAAAGTTTCTTACTTAAGAAGAATATGTTAGCATGGTTATTTTCAAGTATAACTATTATTATATTTATGGCTTCAATGAGAAATATTTATACTTATGTTTTAATTGTTGGTGTTATGTTACCAATGATAGGATGTTCAACTTTACAATATTCCATGGAACAAGATGAAATATCAAAGTTTAATAAAATTTTATTAACTTATCCCATAACAAAAAAAGAAATTATTCAAGCTAAATATATATCTGGGTTCGCCATTATATTTGCTATGAATGGGATTATGGGATTAATAACAATGTTATTGTATGTTTATGGTTATCATGCTTTAGATATTACAACAGGTTTATATACTTGGGTTTCTGGGCTTATCTTTGCTTTTATTATGACAGCTATTAACTATGTTGGATTTTTCTTTCTAGGTAATAAAAAAGGAACAATTATGTTTATTGTCATGATAGCATCTTTAGCTATTGGATATGTGTGTTTAGAATTTAGTTTTTCAATTGAAACTTTATTAAGTTTTGGAAAAATGAATTTATTAATCATAGGATTTCTTATAGCCGTTCTATCTATGATTCTTAGTTACTTCACCTCTTTAAAAATATATACAAAAAAATGTTCATAAATTAAAAATACGGATAACCATCCGTATTTTTAGTTTCTTTTTACAATTGAATAATATAACTTAGATGTAAGTAAATAGACTAACACATATATAACACCAAAGACGAATATACATCCAACTGTGCAAGCAATTAATAGTTTTGTATTGTTTAACATAAGAACTTTTAATAATCTTGATATCATTGGAAATGCAAATGCTGTATGAATAGCAGCAGCCACTAATGGTAAAAAGAACACCATTAAAACTTGAGAATTAATAGATTTTTTGACTGTCTTGTGGTCCATACCAACCTTTTGCATAATTTCATATCTGTCTTTATCTTCATAACCTTCTGTTATTTGTTTATAGTAGATAATTAATATAGCAATCATGATAAATAAGACACTTAAGAATAATCCTAAGAACATTAATCCACCATATAAAGCAATAAAACTTTGATAAGAATTAGTTCGAGATTCAATAGTTAATCTTTCATAACTATCTAAACGAGTATCTAAACTATGAAATAAACTAACGTTTTGTTCATCGCTAGCATGAGTATCAAAACTCATATAATGCGTGATATTTGAAGCCAGTGTGCCAAAGACTTCTTCTTGTTTAGCAGCAATTTCTTTCATTGTTTCCATACTATCTACAACAATATAATGTGTAGAAGCAACATTAGCCATTAAATTACCATTTTCAACAAAAGAATCAAGAATCTTTTTGACTTTATATTCTTTATTAAATAAATGAATTTTTGTATCAATAAAATCTGTTCTATTTGAATAAATAAAGACTTCATTAGGTTCTAAAGTTAAAGAAGAATGAAAGTTTTTATTATAATCATCAACAGTGATAAAGAATAAATTATAAGCATTGTTTAGACTACTGACATTCCATTGTTCTCTATCTGTAATATATTGATTATTTTCATATAATACTGAAAAAGTCAGATATGTGTAATTCATAGGATCTTTAATAGATATATTTTCTTTGTTTAAAAGATCATATGTATCATCATAAAGTTGTTTGATTTTCTTTGAATCATTTGTTTTATATGTAAGACTGATTTCTTGAGGATATCTTGTTTCTACTAAATCATCAATACCAACCCAAAGACTTATTGTTGATGATAATGTTACTAATACCATTGTTGCTAGTATACAAATATTGGCTAAACCAACAGCGTTCTGTTTCATACGATAAATCATACCAGAAATACTAATAAAATGATTAGTTTGATAATAGAAATGCTTATTCCTTTTTAATAATTTTAAAACAGTAACACTACCAGCAATAAATAATAAATAAGTACCAATAATAACACATAAAACAGCTAGAAAGAATAAACCAAAAGCACTTAAAGGATTTGTAGTTGTTATAGATATATAATATCCAGTACCTAGAAAAATGATTCCTAATAAAGTAAGTATCCATTTAGATTTAGGTTCTTTTTCTCCATGTGTTGAACTATTTAATAATTCAATAGGATTAGAAATATGAATTTGTCTAATAGAATTCAAACAAATAAATATTTGAATCCCAATAAATAAAAGACAAGTCACTTTAATAGATGAAAATGAAATTGAAAAACCAAGTGGAACATCTGTTGAAAGCAATTTACCAATAAATAAGAACATAACTTTATCTAAAGAAATACCAACAAATAAACCAATCATTAAACTTAAAATTAAAGTTATCAAAGATTCATTCATCACTAATCGACTTATATGTCTTTTTTCCATACCCAATATATTAAAAAGACCAAATTCTTTTTTTCTACGTTTCACTAAAAAACTATTTGTATAAAATAAGAAAATTGTTGAAAAAATAGCAATAATGATTGTTCCAAATAATAATAAAGATGCAATTTCTTTACCACCAACAATCTGATGTAAACCTTCATTAATAGATAAAGAATAAATGATATAAAACATAGATGTCGTTATGATACAAGTTAATAAATAAGGTATATAAGTTTTTGCATTTTTCTTAAGATTAGATAGAGCTAATTTAGAGTAGAAAAAACTATTCATTATAAGCACCACCTGTTGCAAGTAAAGTTAATGTTTCTGATATACTTTGATACATTTGATCATTTGTTTTTTGACCTTTATATAATTGATGAAAGACTTTTCCATCTTTGATAAATAAGACTCTACTTGCATGACTTGCTGCTTTTGTAGAGTGTGTAACCATAATGATGGTTTGTCCTTGTTGATTGATTTTATTAAAAACATTAAGTAAATCATCTGTTGACTTAGAGTCTAATGCTCCAGTTGGTTCATCAGCAAGAATTAAATCAGGTTGAGAAATTAATGCTCTAGCAACAGCACAACGTTGTTTTTGTCCACCAGAAACTTCATAAGGATATTTGTTTAAAATATCACTGATTCCTAAATCAATAGCTATAGGTTTTAATCTTTCTTCCATTTCTTTAATCTTTTTATTTGATAAAACAAGAGGTAAAAAGATATTGTCTTTTAAAGAAAATGTATCTAAAAGATTAAACTCTTGAAATACAAAACCTAAATGATTTCTTCTAAAAGCAGAAATTTCTTTATCTTTTATATCTACAATATTTTTACCATTAAGAATAACTTCGCCACTTGTAGGTTTATCTAGTGATGCTAGAATATTAAGTAAAGTTGTTTTACCAGAACCAGACTCACCCATAACTGCCACATATTCACCACTATTGACATCAAAAGAAACATTTTGTAATGCTTCTACTTTTTGACCACCAAATCTTGTTGTATAAATTTTTTGTATATTTTTTACATTAAGTAATTCCATATATACTTCCTCCTTTACGATTCAAGTATATTTTATATATTATATACAATCTATCGATTTATCTTACAGTTTTAATTCATTTTGTACATTTTTGTAAGAAAAGGCTATTCTACCTTAAGATCATAATGATCAAGATATAAAATAGCCTTAGTACCAATATTCTTTTGTGATTCAATAACAAACTGATGAGATAAATGTTCAGCAATCGTCTTACATAAATACAAACCAATACCAGAAGCCTTTTTATCATAACGACCATTAAGACCAGTATAACCCTTTTCAAAAATACGTGGTAAATCAGAATCCTCAATACCAATCCCACTATCTTCAATCACTAATTTCATATCATTCATATAAATATGAATAAAACCTTCTTCAGTATACTTTAAAGCATTAGATAATAACTGCTCTATAATAAACGATAACCATTTTTCATCAGTCAGTATCATTTCATGAGATTCATCATAATGAAGTTGAATCTTTTTACGAATAAACTCATTAGAAAACTTTCTAATAATAGGACGAATAATAGTATCAATATCATATCTATCAAAATGATAATCCGTATCTACACTATTCATTCTTAAATATGTTAATACCATGTTTGTATATTGATCAATTCTAAACAATTCAGATTTTAATAATCTTTTATCTAAATGTTCTTGCGTTTCTAATAATAACTTAATAGCAGATATAGGAAGTTTCATTTGATGAACCCATAAAGAATAATAATCTTCCATATCCTTTCTATCATTTTCAGATTTTGTTTTTTCTTCTTGTATTTGTTTTGATAAATATTGAATAATATGTTGATAATCTTTACCAATAAAAGAACAATCATTAACAAAATGATCACTTCTTAACCAAATACTATCAACATAATCATGTAAAGACTTATGTTTTTTATAATACTGAATAAAATCAAAAAGACTCACTATCAATAAAAAGATAATCATTAAATAACAAGAATATAAAACAGCTTCTATCTCTAAATTATATAAAGAAAAAACAGATGCAAATATAACACAACAGATAAAAAAGACCAAAATAATCTTAAATCTATCTTTTAAATAATATTTAAATATAGATATCATAAATAATAACCAATTCCTTTTTTTGTATGAATAAAATCAATGATATCAATAGATTCTAATTTCTTACGAAGTCTATTCACATTAACAGATAAAGTATTTTCATCAATATAACAATCAGTTTGCCATAAATAATCCATCAATTCATCTCTTGTTACGATATTCTTTTTATGTTCCATCATCAATTTTAAAATCTTAGATTCATTCTTGGTAAGTTCTATTTTTTTATCTTGATAAGTAACGATACAAGAACCCATATTAAAACGTATACCATTGTATTCTAATATATTAAGTTGCGTATTAAATTCATAAGTTCTTCTTAAAATAGCTTGTATCTTTGCGATTAAAACATTCATATCAAAAGGTTTAATAATGAAATCATCAGCTCCAGCACTCATTGCCATAACAATATTCATATTATCATGGGCTGATGAAATGAATAAAATAGGAACTTTAGATAGTTTTCTTATTTCTTCACACCAATAGTATCCATTCATATAAGGTAGTGTTATATCTAATAAAATCAGTTCTGGTTCAAATGATTTAAAATCATCAATGACATTATGAAAATCTCTCACAAGATCAACTTCATAATTCCATGATTCCAAAAAGTTTTTTAAAGTTATTGCGATTGTTTTATCATCTTCAACAATCATAATACGATACATATTAAACACCACTTTCCTTTATCATTATTAATAATAAAGGGATAACATTCATGTATATCCCTAAATCATTTTAGATTCCTGCATCATGAAAACGTTCTTGAGGGTTTTCACTTTTCATGTTTTCAGGTAACATTTCAAAAAGATTTTTTAATCCAAAAGTTTCATCATTGATTTTGACTTCTACATATAAAAAGCGATAGCTTTGATAAGAAGAAACATCAAATGTATAAGTTTTATTAGCAACCCATGATTCATTGTCATTATTTTCATCTAAGAAATAAACAACTGAGTTTTTTTCATCTGGTAAGCCAATAATTTTTATTTTTGTATCTTCAGGTAAACCTGAAGGAACTGTAAATGTAAATTGTGAACCATTATTTTGAATACTTTGTTTTAATTGTTTTAAAGAAGAATCATAATCATTTTTCACTTTATTTTTAAGTGCATTTTCAATTCGATTATTAATCCAATCTCCTCCAAGATCTGCTTCACTATCCTTTGCTTGATAATAAGTGTAATCATCATCATTATCACGGATAGCCATTAAATCTGGTTCATCATTTCGTGGATAAATAATAATTTCTTTTGTTTGCTTATCAGCAAAAACAATATTCATTTCATACCAATAATGTTCAGCTTGATAGCCATCAGAACTACACTTTTCCATGAAGTCTTTTTTAACTTCTACATCCTTTAATTCATCTAACATAAGATTAATACCGTCTTGAGATAATGTTAAACGTAAATCATCACGTAATAAAGCAACTTCTTTAATTTCTTGATCAAATTGAATTGGATAAACATCTTTATCTAAAAATAACTTCCATACACCAACTTCTAATAGACATCCTAAAATAATAATCCCTGTACATTTAATGATTTTAGAAGATGTCGTTTTGTTGCTGTTTAACTTAAATACAATAATAACGACAGGAATAATCCAAATTAAAAAGTATTTAAGAATAAAATAAAACAAATAACTATATGCAAAAGCAAGAAACAAAAGAATAACACCAGGAATCAATGGTAAAATATACTTATTTGCAGAAATTGCGAAAAATATAAAAATAATGATTGCTAGTGCACCTAAAACAAATCCCATAAAAAACACCCTTTCCCCTAAATTAACATTATCATACCATAGAGAAATGCTATAATCAATATTGTCAAATATATGAAAAATTAACTTGTTATGGTATTTGTTTTATGTTTATCACAACATATTCACTGTGCTTTTGGGTACGTACTGGAAAGCCCCAACCTGCCACACCCGAAGTATTGATAGCAATCATATCTTGATATTTTTCTAATCCATAATTAAGTTCGTTGATATTAAGAAGTTCATAGATATAATAAAGGGGAAAAATTTGACCTGCATGGACATGTCCAGATAGATGTAAATCAACATGTTGTTGAGATATTGTTTTAAGTTCTCTAGGTTGATGATCAGCAACAATAATATATTGATCTTTTTGAATAGGATTTAAAAGTTCGGATATGTTTTTTCTTGTTTTAAGGCTGTAATCATTTCTACCAACAATTGTGATATTACCTAGTGTTATGACATCATCTTTTAATACCGTTATACCACATGATTCAATGATATTTTCTAATGTTTTTATATCTATTTGATAAGATAATGAATATTTTCCAGAATCATGATTTCCAAATGTATAAAAGACTTGACTCTTGTTTGTTAGAGATTGAAGTGTTTGAAATAAGTCAATAATTTGTGAAGGGGTTGTATGTTCATCAACGATATCACCATTTAAAATAATAATATCAGAATTTTCTTGATTGATTCTTTGAACCAGTTTATTCAGCTCATCTTTTGATGTAGATGATGGATAATGTAAATCAGAAAGCATAGTGATTTTTTGATTGTGAGATATATCTTTTGTTGTGGTGAGATGATATTCAGTTCTTACAATATGATCCATATTCCATATTCCATAAGAAACAAGCATAGTTGAGATGATAAGCGGAAAAGGGATAATACATAGTGTTGCTTTTTTTAAATGAACATCTTTCATAAAGAGTCTTGTGATCAATGAAATGATAACGAAATGGACTTCAAATATAAAGAAAACACTTTTTATATTTAAAGTAGGAATTGAAAGTATACATGCCATAATGAATAAAAAAATATGACGAGTATGAAAATAAGTTTTTAATAAATAATAAAAATAAAAAGAAAATAACCAAAATAAAATAAATGATACAAGTAGTTCTAACATCTTTTTCACCTCAAAAAAAGGATAAGATATAAAACTGAAATAAAGAGATAGATGTTTATTAATAAATTCTAAACAAATTATAAAGAAAATAATCAGACTTTTAAGCCTGATTATTTTTAAAGAATTCAATTTTAACTTTAAAGAGATCACAATCAACATCAATATTAAAATGACCACCTTGTACTTCAGTAAAGCTTTTTGCTATAGCTAAACCTAAACCACTGCCAGATTCATGACGAGATTTATCACCACGAACAAAACGTTCTGCAATCTCATCACCATCAAAATCCATTTGAACTTCAGAAACATTCTTAAATTCTATAATCACTTTATGTTCATCTTCTTTTAACTCTAAATAAACACGACTGTGAGGCATCGCATATTTACTGATATTTGTAAACAGATTCTCAAATATACGATAGGTCTTATCTCCATCCAAAGATAGAATAATTTCATCTTGAGCAAACTTCTTTAATACTGTTAAATCTTTAAAATGTAATGCTTCTTCATTTTCTGCATAAGCTTGTTCTAATAAAGCAACAATATTAAGTTCTACAGGATTAATTTGTATATTCCCGCTATTTGCTTTACTCACTTCAAATAAATCTTCAATAAGCGTTTGTAAACGAGATGAGTACTGACTCAGATTAAGAAGATAATCATGTCTTTCTTCTAATGTTAAGTTATCATCTTGTAATAATACAATATAATTCTTAATACATGTTAGTGGTGTTTTTAAATCATGAGAAACATTAGAAATAAGTTCTGTTTTCATATTTTGTGATTTAGTTTCTTCTTCAACAGCTTTTTCAAAACCATTTTTTATATTATTAAATTCTATTTTTAATGAATTGAAAACACCTAAATCTGATTGAATTTCTTCATCAAAGTGACCTTTTCCAAGTTCCTTTGTTGAATTTAATAAAAGATTATAATCATCTTGAATCTTACTGATTTTATTCTTTACATAGAAGAAAACAAATAAACTATAAACAACAACAAGAATATAACCAAATCCCCAAAAAGTAATCATCACCATCACAATAGCACCATTAATCAAAATATATTTCATAATTGTTTTATTAATAGAGGAAGATAAATCAATCTCAGAAATTAAATCAAGTTGTCTTTTACAATATCTAAAGAACGTACCAACAAGTGTATCTTCTTTTAAATATCTCCATACGCCATGAACACAAATATACTTTAATTGAAACATGCCTATAGCTATTACTAAGAAAGTACAAATCCAAACCAAAGCATTACCAATCAATAAAATCATATCACTATAAGGAATACCATAACGATTAAGAATTTGTGTTAAATAACCATTCAAAGTATATCCTGTTACAACCATACAAGCCATACATGCAAAAATAGCAGTAAAGAAAAGAAGAGGAAGATTAATCTCAGCTTTCCAGTTTTTTATAGTTTGAAATGGATTAATTGTTTCAACATAACGAATAGGATAACAAATCATAAATAAAGTAATAATAATACCAGAAATAAATAAAGCAGTCACAGAAAAAACATTAAAATTTTCCCATGAATTAATAAAACCAGATAAAGCATCATAAGAAGTGACAACTTCTGGAAGAATATATTCTATTTCTAAGTTTTTTGGTTGATTGATTTTGACATAATCAGTAATAGTACTGTTTGATTCACCATAATTCGGTCTATTTAATAAATAATCTAAATCACCAAATGTTTTATCAGTAATTTGACCTTCAACATGACAAACACCATTATTATCATAAGTCAGTTTAGCATAAAATGTATAATTTTTTGTATTATCATTTGAACTGATTTTATCAGTGTTTTTTGATAAAGTTTTACCTGTTTTTGTATCTTTAGCTTGATATATAAAATCTTGATCATTAGTTAATGCATATCTTGCACTGCTCATATCATTAGAAAGAGTATCATTAATATCTTGTCTTTGGGTTTCTGTTAGACTTTCATTAAAAGCAGTTATTTGATAATCAGGATTTAATTCTTTTGCTAGGGAAAGGGTGAATAATTGAAAATCTTCTTTAAATTGATATTCAAGCATTTCTCCTCTTTGCAAGGATGTGTTTTCTTTGATATTATCGTATAAACTTATAGTTACAGTACTTAAAAATATTAATAAAATACTAAATATAATTATAAAAATATTTTTTTCTTTTCTCATAAAATCACCTACATTTTCTCTATTTTATATCCAATACCCCAAACAACTTTTAAATATTCAGGTTTTTTTGGATTGATTTCTATTTTTTCTCTTAATTTTCTTATATGAACCATTATTGTTTCTGTATTAATAGCTTCTTCTTTCCATACGGATTCATATATTTCATCTGCTGAATAAATACGGCCAGGATAACTCATTAATAATTCTAATATTTGAAATTCTTTAGCTGTTAAGCGAATTGTTTTATTATGAACATAGACTTCTTTGGTATATTGATCTAATACTAAATCTTTAACAATTAATTTATGATCTGTTTTTTCAGGTTCGTTTTTTAATTGTATAATTTGTTCATATCTTCTTAGATGAGAATTCACACGAGCAATGAGTTCCATTGGTTCAAAAGGTTTTGTCACATAATCATCAGCCCCAATATTTAAACCAGTTATTTTATCTATATCTTCTGATTTAGCACTTAAAAAAATAATCGGAAAATCATACTTTTCTCTTAATTTCATAACCATTGTAATACCATCCATAACAGGCATCATAATATCAACAATAGCTAAATGAATATCATGATTCTCTATTATTTCTAATCCTTCTTGACCATGATTTGCTTGTAAAACTGTATATCCTTGATTTTTTAAAAAGACATTTACTGTATCTCTAATGCCTTTTTCATCTTCTACAACTAATATTGTATGTTTCATATATCTATCTCCTTATGTTTATTTTCTTTTTGTAAAGTATATCTGTATAATAGTGTACCACAAATCACTAAAATAATTGTTATAATAAAGACAATAATTGCCATTGTATAATTACCTTGTTTAATGGAAGATGAAAGATAAGTAGACGTTATAATACTTGGTATTCTACTAATTGTTGTGAGTAATAACCAATAAGGAAGATAAATATCTCCTAAACTTGCAACATAAGTTAATAAATCTTTTGGTGTACCAGGAATTAAAAATATAACAAATATCCAAAACTGATTCTTGTTTGTAGAAAGCCATCGTTCTACTTCATGAACCTTCTCTTTTTTAAACATCACATCAATAATACGATATCTAAAATTATGTACTAAGAAATAAATACCAGCAGTACCAATAAAAGATCCAATTAAACAAATCAATGTTCCCATAAAATCTCCAAATATATATCCTGCTGCTAATTCTAGGGGTTCTCCAGGTAAAAAAGCAAGAATTATTTGTAATGCAATTAATAATATCATTGAAATTATTTTTAAAAACATAGGCATTGTTTCAATATGATTTAATACTTGATTGATATCAACATAAAAACAACCATAAATTGTTAGTAGAAACATAAATGCTATGATTACAATGGAGACAATCAGTTTTTTATTTTGACTATTGACCATAAACACACATCCTTTTCATTAAATATCATAGGCTTTAAAAATAAACTGAAAGATGTCACAAATCTTAAAAATTTCTAAACTTTTTTAAAAACTCTAATAAAAGTATAATCTAGCATATGTATGTTTTATTCAATAAGTTCAAAAAGGTAAGAACATATATTTATTTTCAGATTCTGTAAAAACAACGACAAATAGAAAATAACTGATAAAATGTGGAACGAGGTGAAAGTTATGGCAAATAAAAAGTTTTTTTTCTTTGATATTGATGGAACTTTAGCAGTTGGGACTCCAGGTGATCAATATGTGCCTGAATCAGCTAAAGAAGCTATTAGACAATTAGAAGCACAAGGACATTTTGTTGCAATCGCAACTGGAAGAAGTTATGCAATGGCATGTGATCATATGAAGGAATTAGGTTTTCAAAATATGGTTAGTGATGGTGGTAATGGGATTACAATTAATGGGGAATTGATTGAAATTAAACCATTAGATTATCAAAAATGTTTAGATTTAATTGATGAATGTAAGGAAAAAGGATATATTTGGGCTATTTCTCCTGATAATGAAACAAGACGTTTAGCTCCAGATAATCGTTTTTATGACTTTACTCATGATATTTATATGGATACAGTTGTACAAGAGGGATTGGATCCAAGAGATTTTGATAAGATTTATAAAGTTTATATTGCATGTTTAAGTCCTGAAGAAGAAAAATTGGAAGCTTTAAAAGAACTTCCTTGGTGTCGTTTTCATAAAGAATATTTATTTGTTGAACCAGGTGATAAATCAGTAGGGATTAAAGCTATTGTTGATCATTTTGGTGGTGATTATAAAGATGTTGTTGTTTTTGGTGATGAAAAGAATGACTTAAGTATGTTTACTGATGAATGGACTTCTATTGCTATGGGAAATGCGATTGATGCTTTAAAAGAAAAAGCTACTTATATTACTGATGATGCTGATAAAGATGGGATTTATAAAGCATGTCAACATTTTGGATGGGTTAAATAAAATGAATAGAAAGATTATATTTTTTGATGTAGATGGGACTTTATATATTCCTAATCATAATGGGATTACTGATAAAGTCAAAGAAGCAATTGTAAAAACAAGAGAAAAAGGTCATTTATGTTTTATAGCAAGTGGTAGACCTGTTGGGTTTATAGCTGATAATATAAAGGAAATTGGTTTTGATGGTTTTGTTTTAGCTAATGGAGCTAATATTAAATATAATGAACAAGATTTAGCAGTACGTTATTTAGATTATCATCATATTAAAGAAGTTGTTGATTGTTTAAGAGAAAAGAATATTGAATATGTTTTTGAAACACCAACATATTGTTATATGAGTCAAAACAATAAACATTTTAAAGAGTTTTATAAGTTATGTAATATTGATTTAGATAATATAAAACATGAATATGATGAAGATGAAGTCTTACATCGTACGATTAAATTAGAAGTATGGGCTGATAGTCAAGAAGAATTAGATTATGCTGTTTCTTGTTTTAAAAACTTTGCTTATGAAATTCATCCAGATAATCATAGTATGGAAGTTTATTCAAAAGTTGTTTCTAAAGCTACAGGTATTTTAGATGTTCTTAAATTATTAAATATTGATATTAAAGATAGTTATTGTTTTGGAGATGGACCTAATGATGTTGAAATGTTTGAAACAGTAGGACATGCTATTGCAATGGGAAATGCAATTGATATTATTAAAGAAAAAGCAGATGAAATTTGTTTGAGTGTACAACAAGATGGAGTTGCTTATAAGTTAGAAGAATTATTTGATTTATAGTAAAAATCCAGAAGTTAAACTATATGACTTCTGGATTTTCTTATACAAAAAGACTACCTGCAAAGGTAATCTTAAGTATATTAATATAGGATATCTGTATTAGTAGCATAAAATCTATAGCCGTTTTTATTTTGACGTTTAATATTGTATAAGGCTTTATCTGATTTTAAATATAAATCTTCAAAACTTATACCATCAATAGGTGCAATAGCAATACCAATAGAAGCACTTAAATAAATAGTTTCATTTTTATATGGATAAGATAATTGTAATTTATTAAGTATTTTCTCAATAGAATGAATGACAATTTCTTTATTTTTGATATCTTTCATATAAATAATAAACTCATCACCACCTAGTCTAGCAATAATATCAGTTTTACGAAAGTTTTCTTTTAATATATGAGCAACCTTTTGTAATAATTCATCTCCAATAACATGACCTAAACTATCATTAATAGCTTTAAAGTTATCTAAATCTATAATAATAAATGCATCAATTTCATCATTGATTGATAAAAGTCTTTTTTCAATTTCTCTATAAGCCCCTTTACGATTATAAAGATGAGTAAGAGTATCTGTATTAGCCATTTTGTATGCAGTAGCTAATGATTCTTGATGGTTTTTTTGTTTGAAATATTCTTTTGTAATATCTTTTCTCATAATGAATATTGTTTGGTTTTTACGATCATAATTTTGAATAGTAACTAGCTTTCTTTTATAATTTCCATCATCATCAATAATACCAGATTCAATTTTATAACTGTCTTTATCTTGAAGTTGTTTTATGATGTATTCAGGTTTCATCATATTAATAATTCTATCTTGATCTTTTAAGATAATATATTTTTTATTGTAACTTATCATTGCATTGATGTAGTCATTTCCACGTTGAGGAGGTAATAACAGATTTTCATCATCTTTACAGAAATTTAAAAAAGAATTTGTTTTTAAATCAACATAATATAAATAGTCGTTATTGCTAAAAACAAAATATTTAAGTATGGAATCCATAATATGTTTATCATCTACATCACTAAATGCAATATAGAGTTTATTTTTATTGATAGGGACATATAATGTTTCAATACGTTTCCATTTGAGTTCTTGGTTATCTTCTTTTATTTGAAAATCTAAACTATAATTATCTTGCTTTTTTGTAATATCTTTTAATTTGTTAATATCAAAGAATTTTTTTAAAGTCTCTTTTTCAAGATCAACAGTGTAATGTTTTATAATTGCATAATACAACTGTTTAATAGAAATATTTTTTTCATTAAAATCTTCTATATCACTTTTTAAGATATATGCTTGTTCTGTATCAAGATCAATTTCAGCAATAGAAGAATATATATTATAAAAAGCATCTATAATTTCATTCTTTTCATTTATTAGATCCATAATTCTTTTCTTGTCAGATAAATTACTTATACATAACAATAGTTTATCATTTCTAACATCATTTATGGGTAAGATTTTTGCTTCTACCCAGCAATATTCACCTGTAATTGTTTTTATTTTACATTCTAATTGTTTGCTTTGTTTTTCAGTAATGATTTTTTGTAAGGATGATGGTTTAAATAGATCAATTAATGGGTTTATATAATCAGAATGTATTTGTTCATTTATAATATAGTGTATATCTTTTTCTTCTTTGAATTGATGATATTTATTTTTATTATAAAAAATTGTATTTACATTTAAACTAGCAACATCTATTTCAAATAATTCTTCAATATTTTCAATAATGTATGGTGAATATAATTTTAATTTTTTAGGATTAACAATATTATATCTAACATCCATAGAATCTAATTCTAATTCATTAGTTACATCATGATGCCATCCTTTAAAACGAAATCCATCTTGATATGTTTCATCAAGATATCCACCACAACGAACCCAAATCCATCCTTTTTGAGGGTGTTGCCATAAATATTTGACTTCAGAAGATTTACCTTGCTTTAGAGATTCTACTGTTTTCATAACAAGATTTATATGCTTAGGATCAATCTTGCTTATCCAGTATTCATAAAGGTTTTCAGGAGTTAATGTGTTGGCATCTTTACCTAAGATTGTATACATAGTTGTATCCCCATACATCTTTGGTTTATTATATTTAGGAAGTTCAATAATCCATGCTCCAATATTCATATCTGTCATGACTTCTGATATATGTAATATATCCATTATTTCATTTTTCTTATTAATAGTTTTCATTGTTTCCTCCTAAAAATCTAATTGGTGTTAAACATATTAAAAGTATACTATATGATACTTTGAAATACAAATCATAGAGTTGTTTTTTTCTTTGTGCCAGTATAGAATGTTATAGGGGTGATTTGATGAAAGTTATAGCATGTGTAGATAATCAATTAGGATTAATGTTTCATAATCGTAGACAATCACAAGATAGAATTGTAAGAGAAAAAATCAAAGAAATAACTGATGAGCTTTATATGAATGAATATTCTTATCAATTATATAAGGACATATTTCCAAGTGCACATATTCAATCGTCATGTAAAGATGGTTATTATCTTGTTGAAAATATTTCTGTTAAAGCATTTGAAAAAGATATTGATGAAGTTATATTGTTTTATTGGAATAGAGATTATCCTGCGGATTTTTATTTGGATATTGATTTATCTTTATATAGTTGTATTGATGAAATGGATTTTGTTGGTCATTCACATGAGAAAATCACTTTAAAAAGATTTAAGAGGTTAAATGATGAAGAAGAGAAATAAAAAAAGATTAATAGAAGCCACAGTAACATTATTAGTTGTTGTGGGTGGGTATGTTTATAATCAAGTCAAACCAGAAGATAGTCATAAGATAGAACAAATAGAAGATATCCCAGAATATACAAATCAGCCATATGTAGAAATAAACAATAATACTCCATTTTTCAGTGAAGAAGACTTAACAACAGAATCTTTTGAAAAATACAGTGAATTAGATAGTTTAGGAAGATGTGGCGTTGCTTATGCAAATGTTTCAATAGAAACTATGCCTACAGAAAAGCGTGGATCAATTGGTCAAGTGAAACCATCAGGATGGCAAACAAAGAAATATGATTTTGTGGATGGAAAATATTTATATAATCGTTGTCATCTGTTAGGATATCAATTAACAGGTGAAAATGCTAATGAAAAGAATCTTATTACAGGAACAAGATATATGAATACAGAAGGTATGTTACCTTTTGAAAACATGGTTGCAGATTATGTGAAAGAAACAAAGAATCATGTATTATATCGAGTAACACCTATATTTGAAGGGGATGATTTGGTTGCTAAAGGGGTATTAATGGAAGCAATGTCAGTAGAAGATCAAGGTTTAGATATTGAATTCAATGTATTTGTTTATAATGTTCAGCCAAATGTTACTATTGATTATGCAACTGGTAAAAGTCAACTGATTAACTAATTATGACAAAGTATATACTAAATAATTATCTTTGTGTTAATTTAACTATAAAAATGAGAAAAGGTTAAGGAGCACCATCCTTAACCTTTTTGCATGATAAAGTGTTTTTTGATTTTACAAATGAATTATAACATTTCTTCTATTTATTTTCAAGTATATCTCTATTTTAATTTGTTATGCATGGTTTTTTCAATATAATAAAGAAATGTATATTAGATTCTAAAAGATTTTCTTTATTGTAACTTACTATATAATAAATTGCTTAAAAGAAACTTGCTTGATATAATATTATTGTTATCGTTCCTCCTGAAAGGAGGTGATAAAATGTTATCTAGTTTAATAGTATCTGTTATGGCAGGTGTGATTGTATATTACATATGCAAATGGTTAGACAGATATCTTTAATGATAATTAACCTAGTGATTAAAATTTCACTATAAAAAAATTAGAAAAGGCTAAGGAATGGTACTCCTTAACCTTTTTGCATTGATAAAATGCTATCTAGTTTGCAAATAGATTATAACATTCACTCTATTCATTTTCAAGTATATCTGTTTTTTTATTTTTTTATGCATGAAGTCCTTTAATAATGAGTTAATTCTTATTGTTTTGTTGAATTATTTTTAATACTTCATTTTCAGTACGATCGTCATAGTACAATATCGAATAATTATTTTCACTCATACGTACATAAATATATCGTTTATCTTCTTTGTTAACATATATGTCTTTATCTATATAATATGATGTATTAGTTGATAAATCTTGTTTGTTTTCTAATGTACAATATTCAGAAGATTGAATATGTTCATTGATTGTTCCATAAAATTGAAAACCATTTTCTATCTTATTTACTCTATCTTCTTCTCTATCGTAATGAGTATAGTAATCATGTTCTAATACATAACATGATGGAATAGGTGTACCACATTCTTGATCGGAAGTTTTGCTTTGATATGATATAAAATAAATGATAATACCAGATAAAATGATTAAGTATGCTATAATATAAATCTTAGATTTTTTCATAATGGAAAAACACCTCCTCTTTATTTTGTTGTACATGATTTAAGATAATATATATAGAAAAAGGTATAATCCTTAGAAAAAAGATTATACCTTATATCAATTATTTCAATAATTTAAAATGGTGCCCTGGAGCTACAAAATCTAATAACATTAATTCTTCTGGTTTGATAGTTGCAACTAAGTTACGTTCACCATCATTAGGAATTTCAGTTAAAACAATTTCTAATTCTCCACGATAGTGAGCTAAGTTATCATTAACAACTAATACATCTCCACGAGTAAAGAATTTTTTACCTGGATCTCTATAAGGAATAGATTGAGATGTAATATCTTTTTCCATACCAGGAGCAATAGAAGCATCTTGTACACTCTTTTGAGCTTTGAACCAAACACGTGGCATAGAAGAACGTAACATAAATGTAGAATGATCATAACGATCCCAATGAGGTGCATAATCATACATAATCATTTTTTCATTATCACTGATTCCTTCAGCTTCATCAACTTTAAGTTCAATAGCTTGTAAGTTAACATTTGCTAAAGCTTCAAGTTCTTCATCACTAGCAGGGTAGTTACCAATTAAGATATCATCAACATCACCAGTTGCTAATAAATAACGAGCTTGTAAATCAATTGGTAAACCTCTCATGATTTCTACAGTTGGCAAACCACAGAATACTTGCCATGGCCCAATAGTATTTTCATTATTACTAGAAACAAAAGCAGCAGTATGTAAGTTTAATTCTTTCCAATAACGGTTATACTCCATAAATAAATCAAAATCTAAACCAGTATAACGTTCTGGGAAGAAGTTATGGCACATAACCATTTGATCCTTGTTTCCACCTCTGTTAATTAATAATTCAACACCCATATCCATACTTGCATTAAATTCAATTTTAATACCATATGGGTTACGAGTTAATTGGATATCACCTTGAGTCCCAAAGTTACCATCCATTCTAATAATATCTAGTCCCAAATCAGCAAAAGGTTTTAAGTTATCAGGTGTAGCACCAATAATCTTGAATACTTCAGGATTAGTATCAGCAGCAACTTCAAAACCTAATTCATGAGCTTTAGTCATAAAACCTTTAAATTCAACTAAATATTCTTCTCTCTTATCTTCAGGAATAGATAAGAAACATGTGAAAATTCTGCTGTATCCTAACTTAGCAGCTTTTTCCATGTATGTGTATACCTCTTCCATTGGTGATTTATCAGGGTATACTGAAATTCCAAATTTGTGCATATTCGTTTTCCTCCTTATTCACATTCATATTATAGCAGTAATACTAGAAATAATTAAGTAAAAAAAAGATTTTCTATAAATTTCTTTGTATTTGTAATATAATACACTAAAGGAAGGGGCATTGATATGAGTTTAGCTATATGTTTGTCGTTTATTGTCACATTTATATTAAGTCTTATTCTTGTTCCAATAGTAAGCAAAGTTACCAAACAACTCGGTATCATTGCTCATACAAATAGACGAACGATTCATAAAGGGATTATTGCTAGAACTGGTGGTTATGCAATCTATGTTAGTTTTCTTATAGGTGCAATGATTTTCTTAAAAACAGATATTCAAATTAATTCTATATTGATAGGTGGATTTATTATCTTTCTAACAGGATTCTATGATGATATTCATGATATATCACCAAAACTAAAAATGCTTGGACAAATTATAGCAGCTTTAGTAGTTATTTTTTATGGTGGGATTTCTTTAAAAGGATTTACGTTACCATTTTTACCTGATACAGTATCTTATATTATTGCAATTATTATAACAATTGCTTGGATTGTTGGTATTACCAATGCAGTTAATTTAATTGATGGATTAGATGGATTGTGTGGTGGTATTTCTATCATTGTATTAGTAACAATCTCATTAACATCTTTAACATATGGAAGAACAGATATTTCATCATTATCATTATTATTAGCAGGAGCTATTGGTGGTTTCTTAGTTTATAATTTTCATCCTGCATCGGTATTTTTAGGAGATTGTGGGGCTTTGTTTATTGGATATATGATAGCTGTTATTTCTTTACTTGGATTTGGTTATAAGAGTTCTTCATTCTTTACACTAGGAGCACCAATTATTGTGTTAATGGTTCCTATTATGGATACAATTATTGCAATTGTACGTCGTAAAGTTCATCATAAGAGTTTTAGTGAAGCAGATCGAGGACATTTACATCATAAATTAATGTTTTCATTAGAATTAGGACAAACAAAAAGTGTTCTCATCTTATACTTCGTGACTTTCTTATTTTCACTTTGTTCTTATTTATATTTATATGATCGCATAGCAGCATCTATTCTATTTATAACTTTGATGGTATTATTTGAAATATTTGTTGAAGCAACAAGTATGATAGGTCGTAAATATAAACCTTTATTAACAATAGCAAATATTTTTATTAAAAGTGAATATTTGCCATCTATTAAAGATAGTAAACCATATCGTAGAGTGATTAAAAAAGTAAAAAAACAATACGTAGCTATTATTGTTTTAATATTTGCGATTGTCTTTTCATTAATCTTTATTATTGATAATAATCGTACTTCAAATATTAAACAAACTCCACCAAAAATTGTTTATGAAGAAAATGAAAATGAAACAAAACTAATGAGTAATATTTACAATCAATTAACAACTGCTATTAACTCAAATGACAGAGAAAATATAGGAAAATTAGTTGGAACTTATTTTGTTTGTGATTATTATACTTTAACAAATAAGTCGTTAGATCAAATTGGTGGTGTTAATTATTTCTATAATGATAAAAAAGATGATTTTGAAACATATGCAAAAAATGATTATTACAAAGAAGTTAATACATATATAAATAATAAAGAAAATACTCAAGAAGTTAAGAGTTATAATATTATTTCATATGAACAATCATCTAAAGCTTTAAAAGGATTAGAAGATTATAATTATTATGATTTAACAATTGAAATCAATTTTGGAGAATATAACTCAATTATTAAAAGTGAAACATTAACAACGACAGTAACACTAATAGAACAACAACAACGTTTTAGTGTTGTTGCATTAGAATAAAGTTACTATTCACCGATAAAGCCATCAACTAAATTTAAGCAGCACAAAAGAGAACGCTAGTTAGAGAATATTTCATCTAACTTTTCTAATGCGTTCTCTTTTCTTATGTTGGCTGTTTGTATAATACTTGTTATCGATGCATATGCTTTGACACCTCTCATGGTCTTCCTTGAATTCAAGCATTCTTCTGAATGTTTTTATATATTCTTCCTCATACCTTTTTTCGATATTTGGATTCGCTTTATTATATTTTTCAAGTCTGCTATTTATGATTCCCTCATAACGTTTCTCAAACTCTTTGATTACATCATCTTCCATCAAACTTTTTCTCTCATCAATAAGAGTATGTTTCCTATGAAGCATTTCATGCATAAACTCAAGCAGTTGCTTACAGTCTTCGTTTTTATCAAAATCAATTCCAGATTTTAAATATCTATCTATATGTGCATTGCATTCTGCATGTTTGCATAATAATAGATTCTGATATGTCTTGAAATGATCATGCATCACATGAGCGTGCAAGATATCATCAAGTATCTTCATTAGAGATGCTTGGCTTTTATCATGACATTCCTGACACCATATAATGTAGAAGTATATGTTTCATTTCTTTACCACCTTTTGTTTTTCTGTTTTCAATTTCATTTAAGTTCTGCCTGCTGATTTGTAGTTCCTGTGCCAGTCTTGATTGCGAATAATCACAGGCATTTCTCTTTTGCTTTAATGTTTCAATAAATTTTATATCATTCATGCTTTATTCCTCCAATCAAAAAAAGGCATATACTCATAGGAGCATACCCCTTGTATCTTATATTTATTTTCTATTGATATGCTGTTTTAGACCTGTCTGGTAAAAAAATAGGGTGTGAAGTGAAATAAGTTCTTATAACCTTATAAATCGTTGCATATCAGCAGTTTTGTATTTGTTTTTGCTCTTGTCTTTTGTAATAGTACCCCCCCTGTTAGATAACGGGGGCTTAATCTCCACTCGCCACAGTTTCACTTCGTCTAACAAAATAGTTCATTGTTCTGTAATTACTAGAAATTTATAATTGAATTGTCTTTATACTGTTTTATCTATGTTAGCATACGATTTAATTTCCATAACAGTCTTCCCTATTTGGGATACCTCACTTCTTCATTTTTTGCTATTTCTACATCAATATTTTACCCATAATTTAATCATCAGCATATGTTAATAAATCATATATTACTTTTCCTATATCCGATTGAATACAAATAGATTGTTTTTTAATTTGTGGCGGGCAATAGGCTTCTTGATAATTGATACAAGTATAAACTGCATTTTTATTTTTTGATGTCATATTCCAAAACGGGTATTTAATAATAATAGGTGTATTATTTCCGACTCCTAATTCTAAATATAAAACATGGAGATTTTCATGCTTTCTTAAAAATTCACTATATCTTTCAGACGCCTTATACCAGCCGCTATCCTGCACAAAAGTTCCGTCAATGCGTAAATTCACAGTCATAGGTGCACCACAATGAGAACAATATGGTATCAAGTCTGTTGGTATTTTCATGTCTTTTTGTTGTTCTACCATATGCTTAATCTGTGTTTCATTGTCATATGTTTCCTGCTGACAGGCTTTAGAACATTGAAACAGCCCATAATCGCCTTGTGTGTAAAATAAGCGTTTCTTATCAAACCCTGCCTTTTGAAAGCAATGGTCAACATTCGTTGTAAGAACAAAATAATCTTTATCGTTCACTAAAGACAACAAATCGTTATAAACTCGATTAGGAATTGCTTGATAGCGATTAAGATAAATATGTCTGCTCCAATATGCCCAATATTCTTCTAGTGTTTCAAAAGGATAAAAGCCTGCCGAATACATATCCTGCAAACCGTATTTTTCTGCAAAATCAGAAAAATTATCACAAAATCGTTTACCACTATATTCCAGCCCAGCTGATGTAGACAGTCCTGCTCCTGCTCCAATGATGATAGCGTCAGCATTTTCGATTTGTTCTTTTAATTCTTTTAGATTATCCCAATAATCGCTGGTAGATTTGATAATCTTCTTCTTTAAAAACATTAAAAACCACCTCTATTTCTGAATGTGTTTCTTGCAGATATTCCGTTACTGTTTGAACTGCAATTTTTCCTGCTATCTCATTTGGAAAATGAAATTCACCCGTCGAAATACAACAGAAAGCCACTGATTTTAAATGGTATGCATCTGCTAATTCCAAACAAGAACGGTAACAGGAAGCAAGTAACGAACAATCTTTCTTACGCAATGCTCCATGAATAATCGGTCCGACTGTGTGAAGTACATACTTTGCAGGCAGATTATACCCTTTTGTGATTTTTGCTTTTCCTGTTGGTTCGGGACTATTTTGCTGTTCCATGATTTTTTGACATTCTAAGCGAAGTTGTATGCCTGCATAAGAATGAATTGCATTATCTATACAGCCATGGCAGGGGATAAAGCACCCTAATAAAGCGTTATTCCCAGCGTTGACGATAGCGTCTGCTTGTAATTTCGTTATATCACCTTTCCATAAATATAATTGAGGTTTTAGTGGCGTTAAATCCTGAATAGAAATTATTTGTTGTCTTTTCATTTCCTCTTGCAAATATTCATCTTGAATTTTTAGAACTCTATGGGATATGGCTTTGGGTGGACGTACATTCATCAAAGAACGTAACAAATGTTTCTTCTCATCTGTTGACTTTGGGATAGTAATTTCATAATATTGATTATTTTCATTTATCAAATATTGAATGAGATAATCTAATCGTTTATTTTGCTCCATAATTCTACCTCTTTTCGATTGCACGAACAGGACATACTTCATAGCAGTTACCGCAATGCAAACAATTATTTTGAATAATCTGAACAGGTGTTGTTGAATAGTCGATACACTTTTGAGGACATTTAGAGTAACAAAGTTTACAGTTGATACATTGTTCGTTGGTAAAATATCCATGTATGTTTTCTTCACAATTTCCGATTGAAAAAGAAAATCTTTCAATCGGCTTCTTTGATAAATCAAACCATTCGCCCGTACCCTCATATATCTGAAAAACTGTTAGGGCATTTCTTGACTCAATAGTAGGATAGATTGCTGACATATAGGGATTTTTTTCAAACAGAGACGTCAATCTGTCTGAACCGATTTCTTTTACCTTTCCCTGCACAGAAACTGCAATGCTTGAAAGAGTATCTTGTCCTTTCATTCCCGTAAAAGCAATGTGAGAATGATTTTTCAAGCGGTCATAAAAACTTTTTCCTTTTGCCGTCAAAAAGTACAATCCGTTTTCGTTATAGTCCATAATATCAATCGCACAGGTTACAGGATTGCCGTGTTTATCTACTGTCGCAAAAACAGTAGAATGAATTTCATTTACAATATACGCTAAACACTCGTTACTTGTCATGTCCATACCTCCCTAGTAAGAGAGCCCAACTTTTTACGTCGGGCTCTCTGTTTTCAAATTATAAAGTATATTCTTTTGGCGGATTGCCAGAAAAATCAGCAATCACAGCTTGTGCATTTTCAAGATAGAATACTTCAAAGATAGGATTATCTGCTGAATTGTACTGTCCTTTCACGATAGGATTGTTCATACAAAGTTCTTTCACTTCCATATCATTTTCAAAAACAACTTTTCCGTTTAATCGAATCCATGCATAGCTAGGACTAGAAACACACACCTCTACATTTGGATTTTCCTGCATATCCTTATAGACATCTTTTGTATGGTTTGTACAAAACCATAATTTTCCGTCTTTTTCAAAACAGAACATAAATGGTCTGCACTTTGCTTTCCCGTCACGCCCGATTGTTGCTAAATACTGTACAGGATTTTCTTGTAAAAATTTTACTACATCATTCATTTTAACTCCTCCTTGTTGTAAGTTTTGTTATTACATCAACGATTATATATTTCTTTAGTTGTAATGTCAATAGTTACAACTAAAATAATTCATTTTTTTCAAAAAAAAAAACACGCCTTTGAAAACAGCGTGTTTCTATCGTTCTATTCGTTCTCTTTCCCAATATAATATTGTGTATCTTTGATAATATCAGCCAATGTGATTTTTTGTAGTTCATTTTCAAGTGCTTTCTGTACTTGCTCTAGTTTACTGTCCAATACATTATGGATATTTCTTCCCACAAGGCATTTATGGTTGGGGTTTTCATGGAAGTGAAAAAGTTCGCCATTGTCGATACATTCCACTGCAAAATAAATATCACGGAAACTAATTTCTTGTAATGGCTTTGCGATAGAAGTACCGCCACTTCCACGTTGTACTTTCACAAGCCCTGCATTTTTTAACTGCGATAATATCTTTCTTATGATTACGGGATTAACATTGACGCTGGAAGCCAAAAAATCACTTGTAATCTTACAATCGTCTTTAAAGGTATCAATACAGGCAAATATATGAACTGCAATCGTAAATCGACTTGAAATCTGCATAATTAGTCCTCTCTTTCTAAATATTTCATGTGCTAATTATAGGAGTTGTTTATTGTAGTGTCAATCATTACAACTAAAACCATTAGAATTTCTTTGCCTTTTTACTTTGCCACATTAAGCCTTTTTCATAAAAAATTGCTGTAATTATATATCTCATTCGCAAGCAGGTAAACACAGGCTATTCCTTAATATCCTTTTGTTTGGGAAACTCCAATTGATCATTGTGACATTTTATTCTCATTTTTTCTTCATTTGAATTCTTTAAAGTCGTATTAAGCTCAGTAACCATATTAATAAGCTTTTGATCAAAATATTCCTTATGCTATACAATAAGTTCTAAAGTTTCAGAATCTTTTCTACGCATGTACACAACCTCCAAATCATTAAACTTCACACATTCATTATAATACATGATTTTCATGGCTATATGTGAATAACTTTTTTGAAGACGTGACAATCAAAAATAATAAAACAGTATCAAACAATAGCATAGATACTGTTATATGAGCTTGTGAATGACTTATAAGAAAAAATTGATAAATATGAAGTCATATATTTTCATTGCTTAGATATCAATTATGAACCAAATATTTTTTTGAATTTTTTGAGTTACGCACTTGACAACTTTTAACAAGATGAAATTATCGGTGAATAGTAACTTATTTCGTTATTATTTTCTTAAATTATTATGGAAACAGACTAAAAATCAGCTATAATAAGATTTAAGGAAGCAAAAGGAGAAACATATGGATTTTTTATCAAATATTAATTTAAAAAAGAATACACTTACAAAAAATGAATTAAAGACTTGTGAAAAAATATGTGAAGATTTAAGCCGAGTTCAACAATATTCCTTGACTGAATTATCGAACCATATTCATATTACAAAAACAACTATTTTACGTTTCTGTCAGAAGATGGGGTATAGTGGTTATACAGAGTTTAAATATGATTGTGTTAAATATGTAAATAGTTTAAGTAATGCTGAAAAATTAATTGAAAATGAAAATGATAAGATTATGAATGTTGAAAAGATATATATGGATACAATTAAACTGATGCATTATACATTAAAAAATGAAGATTTAAAATCTTTATCACAAGCCATCAAAAAAGCAAGAAAGATAAAATGTGTTGGAGAAATTAATTCAGAAGTTTCTTGTTTACAGTTAAAATATGCTTTAGCTATGTATGGAATAGATGTTGATGTTTTACCGAGTGCAACACATGTGAAAGCAGTAGATTTGATGATGAATCAAGAGGATCTATTGATTGTGATTTCAGTAGGAGCAAAAAATGATATCGTTAAAAGTGCTTTTGAGTTAAAAGAAAATACTAATTGTCATCTGACTTTGATTACTATGAATCCATCTACAGCTTTTGAGCATCAAGCTGATATTTTCTTATTGTTGCCAAGTGTGTCTCCTTTAAAAAATAAATCTTTACTGGATAGTGTACCAATCTATTCAGTGTTCGTAGAAATCTTATTACATTATTTAAATGAAGAATAGTTTATTATGATGATACTTCAATTTAAATGGGGTGTGGTCTGAGTTGACTTTAATTTTATAAGGTTTTAGGTATTAAGTAGAGGTAGAAATTTTGTGATGAAAATTCACAGATTTCTACCTTTTATATTTAGTTTATTTAATCTTAATAAACAATAATGTTTTATTCCGTTTTGGAATAAGTGAAATCAAAAGTTGAATTGTTTTGTCCATTTTTATCATGATAAAATACTTTATGTAAAAAATGAAGGGAGTTAGAAACATGTTAAATAAAGTAAAAGATTTACGTTCTGCTTTAGAGTTGCTTGAATCTATTGATGGACAATTAGTAGAAACAGATGTAGAAGTGGACCCTATGGGAGAACTTTCAGGAGTTTATCGTCATGTTGGAGCAGGTGGAACAGTGATGCGTCCAACACAGGAAGGACCTGCTATGATTTTTAATAATATTAAAGGTCACCCTAATGCAAGAGTTGTTATTGGTATGTTGGCAAGTCGTCAAAGAGTTGGATATCTGTTAGATTGTGTACCGGAAAAATTAGGTTTTTTATTAAAAGATTCTGTAAATAATCCAATAAAACCAATTATTATACCTAATGAGAAAGCTAAATGTCAGGAAATGAAATATTTTGCAAATGACCCAGATTTTGATATTAGAAAACTGGTACCAGCTCCAACAAATACATTAGAAGATGCAGGGCCTTATATTACATTAGGAATGTGTTATGCTTCTAATCCAGAAACAGGAGAATCAGATGTAACCATTCATCGAATGTGTTTTCAATCAAAAGATGAGATTTCTATATTCTTACAGCCAGGAGCACGTCATATTGGATATTTTAGAGAATTAGCAGAAGCTAAAGGAGAAGCGTTACCTATTTCTATCAGTATTGGTGTTGATCCAGCTATTGAAATTGCTTCATGTTTTGAAGCACCAACCACACCTTTAGGTTATGATGAATTACAAGTGGCTGGTGCTATACGTCATGAAGCAGTTGAACTTGTTCAATGCTTGACAATCAACGAAAAAGCAATTGCAAATGCTGAATATGTTATTGAAGGTGAAATTTTACCAAAAAAACGTATTCGTGAAGACATAAATTCCAATACGGGTAAAGCTATGCCAGAGTTCCCAGGATATTGTGGTCCGGCTAATCCGGAATTACCAATTATTAAGGTAAAAGCAGTCACAACAAGAAAGAATCCTATCATGCAAACATGTATTGGACCAAGTGAAGAACATGTTTCTATGGCTGGAATTCCAACTGAAGCTAGTATTTTAGCGATGGTAGAAAAGGCTATGCCAGGGAAATTATTAAATGTCTATTGTACTTCTAGTGGAGGTGGAAAATATGTGGCTGTTATGCAGTTTAAAAAATCTGTTCCATCTGATGAAGGACGTCAAAGACAAGCTGCTTTACTCGCATTTAGTGCATTTGCAGAACTAAAACATGTTTTTTTAGTGGATGAAGATGTTGACCCTTTTGATATGAAAGATGTCATATGGGCTATGACAACACGTTTCCAAGCAGATTTAGATTTAATTATGATTCCAGGGGTACAATGTCATCCTTTAGATCCGTCTAATCAACCTGAATATTCATCACATATTCGTGCTCGTGGGGTTGCATGTAAAGCAATTTTTGATTGCACAGTTCCGTTTGATCAAAAGAATCGTTTTGAAAGAGCAAAATTCATGGATGTTGATCCAAAGCATTGGTTACCAGATATGTTTTAAAGGGGGAGGTAAAAAATATGCCAATAGGTGTTATTGTCAATAGTACATCGGTTTTATTAGGAGGAATAGTAGGTGCTTTAGTAGGGCATCGTTTGAGTCCGAAATTCAAAAATGAAATTACATTGATTTTTGGTGTTTGTTCAATGGGAATGGGAATTAGTACCATTGTACTTATGAAAAATATGCCAGCGGTCATTTTTGCAATTATTATAGGAACAGTCATTGGGTTATGGATGCACTTAGGCGATTATATTCAACAAGGTGCATCATTGATGCAAAAACCAATTGCATATCTTTTTAAAAATAATTCAGAAATAAATGAAAAAGAGTTTTTAAATCAACTCGTAACAATCATTGTTTTGTTTTGTGCTAGTGGTACAGGAATTTATGGCTCATTAACGGCTGGTATGACAGGAGATGATTCTATTTTGATTTCAAAATCTATTTTAGATTTTTTTACGTCAGCTATCTTTGCTTGTCAATTAGGATATGTGGTATCTATTATTTCAGTTCCTCAATTTATCATTTTCTTTATATTGTTTATTTGTGCAGGTTTTATCTTTCCATTAACAACACCTGACATGATTTTAGATTTTAAAGCATGTGGAGGATTTTTGATGTTAGCAACAGGTTTTCGTATGGTTAAATTAAAAGATTTTCCTATTGCAGATATGATTCCAGCGATGATTTTAATTATGCCTTTAAGTTATTTTTGGGCGACTTATATGATGGTCTTGGTGTAGTATGAAAAAGATTGTTGTAGGAATTAGTGGGGCTAGTGGAATGCCATTAGCTATTCGCTTATTAAAAATTTTAAAAAATATTTCAGATGTAGAAACGCATTTGGTTATTACTAAAGGTGGGGAAATGACACTTCTTCAAGAAACATCAATGTCAATAAAAGAAGTATGCTTGTTAGCTGATGTTGTTTATGATTATCATAATATAGGAGCAAGTATTGCGAGTGGTACTTTTCAGGTTGATGGTATGATAGTTATTCCATGCTCTATGAAAACTGTTGCTGGGATTGCCCATGGATATTCGGATAATCTTTTGCTACGTGCTTGCGATGTTATGATTAAAGAGCAAAGAAAACTAATATTAGTAGCAAGAGAAACACCGCTCTCACCAATTCATTTAGATAATTTAGCCTATTTATCAAAATTATCTCATGTAATGATTATGCCGCCGGTATTAACATATTATCATTTACCTCAAACAATCGAGGATATGGAGATCCATTGTATAGGTAAGCTTTTATCACCGTTTGGTATTGAAGTGAATCACTTTCAACGCTGGAAGTAAAGAAACTGTCATTTGACAGTTTCATGATTTTCAAGAGTTTCAATCATTTGGATAAAATCATTTACTATTGCTTTATGATGCTTATCATAGTATAAACATATATTTCCATTTATTTTTTCTTGAAGAGGTATGATCTTGACTTCATGAAATTGGAAAATATGTAAAGATTCTTTCATAACAAGAGCAATACCTTCATTTTCACTTGTAGCAGTTAGAATTGTTTCCAAGCGTCCATGTCTGACAATATGTGGTTCAAATCCTGATTGATGACAAGCTTCTATAGCAACATTGGAAATAGTTGTATATTGTGGTGGTAAAAGTAGTTTTTCATCCTTGAGTTGCTTTAATGATAAAGTATCATAAATAGCTAAAGGATGTTGTTTGAAAACAACAGCAACAAGATTGTCTTCGTAGAGTTGTTTTTGTTGGTAATGAGAGAACTTATCATGTTGTTCTCTTAAAATATATAAATCATAATCATGATAATGAAATTTATGATCAAGATCACGTTCTTCAATTTCATCAAGAATAACTTGAATATGAGGATATTTCTTTTGAAATTGATGTAGTTTAAAGGCAAAGTCATATTGTGAAAAGATTGGGAGCATAGCAATTTTTAATATGTTACGTTGTTGTTCTTTGAGTTCAATGACATGTTTCATCATTAATTGATACTTTATTAAAATTGTTTTAACATCTTTTAAAAGTTCTTGACCTTCACTAGTTAATGTTATTTGACGATGACTACGATCAAATAAAAGAATGTCAAGTTCTTGTTCCAGTCTTGCAATTTGTTTTGATAAAGCAGATTGTGTAATATTTAATTCAAATGCAGCTAGTGAAAATGTTTTATATTCACTAATAGCATAAAAATAATGAAGCTGTTCTATTGTCATAAAATCACCTATCCTTTATTAAAATATTATAAACGTTTTTATGATTATACTGCAAGTAAAAGAGGAGAATAAATAATGCGCTCAATTCAATTAACACGATATATTTATCAAATGGGAAACGATCTTGTGATTTGTGTTCAAAATGAAAATGGTCATATTGGCAGTATTGTAACAGGGGAACCATATTATAAAAATAAGGAATTACATGTTACATATAATACATGGAATCGTCTATCTCATAAAGATGATTGTGTGGCCAAACTGTATGTTGAAAAAGCAGTAAAAAAATATAAATGCGTTGTCAGTTGTGTGTGCGGTATACATCTTGATAATATTACAAAAGAAGAAATGAATGAAATAATGGTATGGGTAGAGAAAGATCTTTTATGTTTATAAACGATGTCTCTACTCTATCTTTTTTACAATAATGGAATAAATTCCAAAAAAGTATTGAAAAATGGAAAATGGTGTATTATACTGTGTATGTGAGGTGAGAAAATGAGAGAAAGAAAGCAAATTGATGTAAGTTTATACCATGGTGATTTTAATGTTCAGTACAGTCCGATTTCTAAGACATGTTTAATGGATATCTTTTTACCAGAAGGTGAAGGACCTTTTCCAGTGATTGTTTCTATTCATGGCGGTGCATTTAAAAAATGTGATAAACGTGATGAAGAAATGATTGTGGATATGTTATATGGTCTTGATAAAGGTTATGCAGTGGTAGGTGTTAACTATCGTTTGAGTGGTGAAGCTCAATTTCCTGAACCTGTTAAAGATATTAAACAAGCACTTCGCTTTATAAAAGAAAATGCTGAGAAATATCATTTAGATGCAAATAAGATTGTGGTCTGGGGTGGTAGTGCAGGAGGATATATGACTGTGATGGCAGGATTGGTTGATGCTTATAAAGAATTTGATGATTACTATTCTTCAAGTGTCAGTTCAAAGATTCAAGGTTTGGTAGCTTGGTTTCCACCAATTAACTTTAGTTATATGGATGAACAGTTAAAAACTTCTGGATTATTAAAAAAATATCCGGATCATGATGATGATTATTCACCAGAATCGTTATTTATTGGGGCGCCTATTTTAAAAAATCAAGATTTAGTACAAAAAGCAAATCCGGAAAATTATTTACATGCTGATTTATGTCCAATGTTGATTCAACATGGCCGTCAAGATGAAATTGTTCCATATCAGCAATCACAAAATTTTGTAAATAAAGCTAGGCAGATGGATTCCGTAAATCCTATTCATTATGAAATAATTGACCAGGCAAATCATGGTGATCCATTATTTAGCACACCAGCTAATTTAATGAAGGTATATCAGTTTATTGAAGAATGTTTTAAGTAATACCAATTATAATTGGTATTAAAATTTGAATAAAATTGGAACAAATTCCAATTTTAAAAACAAAAACGAAAAAAGAGGGAGAAAAGAGAAAAATGGAAACTTTAACAAACATTTTAGAAAAATTTTTGATGCCTATTTCAACATGGGTATCTAATAACAAATCTTTACAGGGGATATCAAAAGGATTTATGAGAATTTTACCTGTTACAATTTTAAGTTCATTATTTTATCTAATTGCTAATTTTCCTATTACAGCATGGACAGATTGGCTTACTAGTTCAGGAATTGGTAATTATATTTTGATTCCATATAATGTCACAATGGGGTTATTTGCTTTATATGCTACTTTTGCTATTGCTTATAGTTATGCGCAAAATGAAAAATGTGATGCTTTATCAACGGGAATTATTTCTTTGATTTGCTTTTTTGTTTTAACACCATACGCAACAGATGTAGATGGAATTTTATTTGCTAAAGGAGACTTGTCTTATAGTTTTGGATGGCTTGGATGTAAGGGATTATTTGTTGCCATGATTATTGCTATTGTTGTAGCAAAAATTTATTGTTTATTTGAAAAAAATGGTTGGACATTCCATATGCCTGAAGGTGTACCGCCTTATGTTGAACAATCATTTGCTTCATTGATTCCAGGTTTTATTTGTGCTGGTCTATGTGGTATTATTGCTTATGCTTTTAGTTTAACATCATTTGGTAATGTTCATCAATTAATTTATCATTATCTACAAATACCTTTAACTGCTTTAGGTGGATCTATTTGGGGATATTTAATTGCCACAGTATTAATTCAATTATTATGGTGGTTTGGTATTCATGGATTTAATGTTGTCATGGGTGTAATGATGCCAATTTTCTTAGGCATTGATATGGCTAGATTAGCAGGAGAAACAACTAATCCTATTGGAATGAGTTTAATGACTGTTGTTGGTCAATCAACAATTTGTTGTTGTATTGTGATGTTATTTTTCTGTAAATCTAAACAGTTAAAACAAATTGGTAAGATAGCAACACCAGCAGCATTATTTAATATCGGAGAACCTATCGTCTTTGGTGTTCCAAATGTTTTGAATCCATATATGTTTATACCAACAGTTATATTAGTTCCTATCATAACAAACTTATTTTTCTATTTTGGATTTGTTAGTGGTATAGTGACACCGTTATCAGGAGCACAGGTTTCTATGCAAGTTCCAGTAGTTCTTTATGGTTTAGTTCAAGGAAACTGGATGGTTGCCTTATGGCAAGCACTCGCTATTCCTCTTGGTGTAGTACTTTTCCTTCCGTTCTATAAAATGTATGATCAAACATTAATAGAACAAGAACAAACTCTAGAAAAGGAAAAAATGTAAATAACAAATGAAAAGATTAATTATTAATGCTGATGATTTTGGTTTAACATCTTCAGTCAATTATGGAATTCTTCATGCTTATCTCCATCATTCAATTTCATCAATCAGCTTAATGGTTAATGTTTTTGAAACATCAGAGGCTGTTGAAATTATGAAGAAATATCAAATAGACTGTGTAGGTATTCATGTGAATTTGACATTGGGAAGACCAGTATCTCCAGTTCAAGATATTCCATCTCTTGTTGATGAGCAAGGTTGTTTTCATAAATCAGATTGGTTGTTTCAAAATCGTGTTAATGAAGACGAATTAATTTTAGAATTTGATAATCAAATTGCTTATTTTCAACAGTTGACAGGTCAAAAACCAAAACATATTAATTATCATCATCGATATGATTTTTATAAGAATTATCCTCGTTTGGCAAAACATCTTTTTGAAAAATATCAATTGCCTATGCGTTTAGAAAGAGATGAAAAAGGATATTTATATGAATATGCAGTGAATCAAACATTCTTCTTAAATAGCCAAGATAACATTCAAGATTATCTTGTAGGAGATTTAATTGAACTTCCATGTCATGTTGGGTTCGTTGATCAGAGATTATTGCAGATCAGTAGTTTAAACATGCAAAGAACAAAGGATAGTGAAATTGTCAATTCTAAAGATTTTAAAGAATTATATCAATCACTTGGATATCAATTGGTTGGATTTGAAGATGTTAAAAAGAGAGTTGAGTAAAACCTAGTATTGATTCAACTCTTTTTCCTTAAAAAATTATGAATAAAATGTAATTTCAGTAGAGTTTTAGTTCAAAAAAGGGTTTTATGATTATCAAAATGGAAAAGATTTAGAAGTTGTACAACAAAGAGATGAAAAACTTCTTAAAGTTTTTGAAGCGTTATATAAATAGAAAACATAATAATAAGAGCTTATACTTTTCTCAACGTATTTTTTTCCTTCCTATAAAGATGAAGAAAGGTAATAAGGTATGTGATATAAATAAGAAAAAGGTTGTATTTTATACGGGAGTATGTTATTATTGCAATGCTAATGTATAAAAAGATTTAGAAAAGGAGGTATCATATCATGATTTTAAATGGATTATTGATGGCTGTTTCAGTAGCTCTTATTATTGTGTGCCTATTACAAAGTGGAAAATCTGATGGTATTGTTAATGCTTTAACTGGACAAAGTTCAAATCTTTTTGCTCATCAAAAAGAAAGAGGAGCAGACTTGATACTTTCTAGAATTACTGTTGGATTAGGAATTGCTTTCTTTGTGATTGCAATTTTGATTAGAATGGGTTAATAATAGGGCACTGATGTGTCCTATTTTTGTTTTTTTGGTTATACTAATAGGGAGGTGATTTTATGAAAGAAGATATTTTAAAGCTATTAGAAGATCAAACTTATACGAGAAGAAAGATTCATGAACTTGCTGAATATTTTCAAATGAATGAAACAGATGATTATGTTCGTTTTATTAAGTTGATGAATAGTATGGAAGATGATGGGTTAGTTATTAGAAGTAAATTTAATGATTATTATTTGATTAATCAATTGAATTTTTATACAGGTGTTATTGATTTAAATAAAAAAGGATTTGCTTTTGTTAAGGTTGATGAAGAAAGAGAATTTTATATTCATGAAAATAATATGAAAGATGCTTTTGATAAAGACACTGTTTTGATTGAAAAAATTCCATCACGTGGACAACGTGAAGAAGGAAGAGTTGTAAGAGTTTTAAAACGTGGACAAATGCGTTATGTTGGTGAAGTAAAAAAAGGAAAAAGAGATTATTTTGTCATGGTAGATGACAGTAAGTTTCAAAAACCTATTTTTGTTGATTTTGCACATATGCATGGTGCAATGGTTGGGCATAAGGTTGTTGTTGAGATTAAGACGTTTAAACCTCAAATCAAAGGTGATATTGTTAAGATTATAGGGCATCGTAATGATCCTGGTGTTGATATTTTATCAATTGTTCATGCTCATGATGTGGATATTGAATTTCCTAAAGAAGTTTATGAACAAATTGAATCAATTGGTGATGAGATTGATCCTAGTGATATTTCAAATCGTGTTGATTTAAGAAATGAAATGATTGTGACAATTGATGGTGATGATGCTAAGGATTTGGATGATGCAATTTCATTGAAGAAGTTAGATAATGGTCATTATCAATTAGGAGTACATATTGCTGATGTTTCTTATTATGTAACAGAAGGATCTCCTTTAGATAAAGAAGCTGTTAAAAGAGGAACATCTATTTATTTAGTTGATCGTGTTATTCCAATGTTGCCACATAAGTTATCTAATGGTATTTGTTCTTTAAATGAAAAAACTGATCGTTATGCAATAAGTTGTATTATGGAAATTGATAAAGAAGGAACTGTTGTAAATCATGACATTTTACCAACAGTTATTCATTCAACTCATCGTATGACTTATACTAATGTAAATAAGATATTAGATGGTGATCATCATTTACAAGATCAATATAAAGATGCTGTTGAATTATTCTTTTTAATGCAAGAGTTAGCTTTGATTTTAAGAAAGAAAAGAGATAAACGAGGAGCTATTGATTTTGATGTTAATGAAGCTAAAGTCTTAGTTGATGATAAAGGAAAACCTACTGATGTTGTTTTAAGACTTAGAGGTGCTTCTGATAAGATTATTGAAGAATTTATGTTATGTGCTAATGAAACAGTTGCTGAGCATTTTAAATGGATGGATATTCCTTTTATCTATCGTATTCATGAACATCCAAGATTAAAGAAATTACAACAATTTGTTTCTATTGTTAAACCTTTAGGTTATAGTATTAAAGGTTCTTTAGAACATGTTTATCCTAATGAATTAAGTGCTATCATTGAAGAATCAAAGGGAACAGATGAACATACAGTAATCGCAACACTTTTATTAAGATGTATGCAAAAAGCACGTTATGATGCCCAATGTTTAGGACATTATGGATTAGCAGATGAATACTATACACACTTTACATCACCAATTCGTCGTTATCCTGATTTATTAGTTCATCGTTTAATTAGAACATATTTATTTGAACAAAGATTAGATCTTATTCCTCATTTCCAAGAAGTGATTCCATTTTTAGCTGAACAATCTTCAAACTGTGAACGTGAAGCTATTGATATAGAACGTGAAGTTATGGATATGAAGATGGCTGAATATATGTCTGAACATATTGGAGAAGAATATGAAGGTATGATTTCTTCAATAACACAATTTGGTTTCTTTGTTGAATTAGAAAATACAGTAGATGGATTAGTTCACATGACAGAATTAAAAGATGATTATTATCATTATGATGAAAAAAATCTTATGCTTGTTGGTGAAATGACAGGAAAGACATATAAATTGTCTGATAAAGTAAAAGTAAGAGTTTTATCTTGTAATAAAAAAGAAAGAACAATTGATTTTGAGTTAGTAAATCAAAAATCAAGAGTATTAAAAAAGAAAACAATTCATATAAATGACAAAAAAGTAAAGACAAATCGTTTAAAAAAGGGTAAAATGAATAAGTCAAGAAGACAAAGACGTTTTACTAAAAAAAGATAAATAGGAGGTGATATGCATGAAGATTGTCGCACAAAACAAAAAAGCGTTTCATGATTATTTTATACTTGATACTTATGAAGCTGGTATTGTATTAAGCGGAACTGAAATTAAATCTGTTCGTAAAGGAAGTGTGAACTTAAAAGATTCATTTATTCGTATTAAAAATGATGAAGCTTTTATTGAAAACATGCATATCGCTCCATATGAACAAGGAAATCGTTATAATCATGAACCACTTCGTACAAGAAAACTTCTTTTACACAAAAAAGAAATTAAGAAGTTACAAAAAGAAATTAAGGAAAATGGTTTAACAATTGTTCCTACAAAATTATATTTTAATTCTTCAAAGCTTAAAGCAGAAATTGCTTTAGCAAGAGGTAAGAAACTATATGACAAACGTCAAGATCTTAAAGAAAAAGATTCAAAACGTGATATTGAAAGAGCATTGAAAAATGCTTATTAATGGGGGCGTCTTGGATTCGACAGGGGTCAGTTTGAATGAGGTTGCAGTCGTGGGCACACGTTACATGCACAAAAAAATATCTGGAAACAGACAACAATTATCTTTCGCTTGCTAGTCGACGTTAGACTTTAGCGAATATCAGCCTATGATATACCTATGATCATAGAACTGGTAACATAACTTATAGGTTAAGGATATGTAGAGTCTGGCTGCATATCTCGAAAATCAACAGAATCGCTAAGTGAAAGACTGCTTGTGGATCGTAGCTTAGTTAAAACTATTCGACAAGATAAACTGTAGAAGCTTCATATGGGACGGCTTTTGGACAGGGGTTCGATTCCCCTCGCCTCCACCAAATTTAATGCCCAATTTGGATGTCATTGCAAAAAATGTTGATTTAATCAATATAATTTACAATTTTATACCGAATTTTAAAAAGTCCATTTACCATGGATGTCACCCATAATACATGGATGTCATGCATGATATATGGACTATTTTTATTAAGAGTTCGCCCAATTTGGATGTCATTGAATTTCTAAATTGATTGTTATTGGTGAAGATAAAGAGTAGAATATATTTGATAGAAACAGAAAGACAAATTGTATGTTTGAGGATAAAGAATTAAACGTAATATTAGACAATAACAAATAATACTGTTTGTATAATAATGGATAATTGAGAAAAAGAGAATTATTATTGAATATAAGCGAATTGGATTCTAATCTGAAGAAAGATAAAATAATGTGTGAACAGGGTATAAAAGAGAAAGTTTGATATTTTGTTCCTTGATGAGTTTTGGAAGTTGGAGGATACTTTTATGAGAAATAAATGTAAATTTGGTGATAAAGAAATAAGTGAAGAATGTGATTATAGAAAAAACATTGAAGAGGATAAAAAGAAGTTAAAGTATTTTGTTGTTGGAATAATAGTAGGATTTTTAGTTATGTTTTTTGGTATTGTATCAAAAAGTATTTTTAAAATGGGAATTGGACTTATGTTAATGGGTCTCGTTTTTGTGTTGTTACCATTTACTAATCTTGAGATATCTACTTCTTTAGGATATAAGAGGTCTAAAGTTATCGCAAGAATAATGGGAATAATACTTATAATACTTGGAATATATATAGTAATTACTTAATGATACTGAATATAGAAAATTAATTTATGGAAGTGAATAATAAATGATTGAAAAAAATTTCAATAAAAAATAGTATTGTTTTTTGCTATGGTAAAAAAACGAAGGAAATAATAGAGTTAGAAAAATTAAAAGAATGACTTATAGATAATCAATCGTCGTATTGTTTAAATGGTTTTTATAGTGTTACAGAGGATAACAAAATATATGGAATAATTTTTTTAACCCAATCTTTAGAAAAGTCTTTACCGAAAACGAAAAGTTAAATTACAGAATATTAAAAAAATACTAATGAGTGTCAATATAGTCGAGGAGAAATGATGGATAATTCTTTTCATTAAACAGTTAATTTTACTATATATTTCTATTAAAAGTGATATAATTTAATTATAAAAATTAAATAATAAATAAGATTAATAAAGGATGGTGTTAATAATGGAATGGGTTTGTGATAAATGTTATAATACAATGGATTATTCAAAAGTAGGTAGAAATAGGTATGAAGTTCATTGCCCTAATTGTGGAAACACTTATTATGTAGATAAAGATGATGAATATATTGAAGGTGATGATGATTTTGAATGCGAAGATGTTGATGAAGAAAATTTAAGTGTTTACGATGCAGCATTAATTTGGGCTTCTCATGGTAAAGATGATGATTATATGTTCGGATATTCTGAAGATGAACTTGAAGAAGCATTGTAAAATTAAAGTTTATAGTTATAAATTTAATATAAATTATTAAGAGCATGGTCAAACGATCATGTTCTTTTGTTTACAGAGAGGATGATGTAAATGGTGGAATTTTTTTATAGATTTGTTTGTTTTGAATTTGGAGTTTTAATCGGTTTGTTAATAACAGCTTGGAATGATGTTAATAAGAAATAATGTTAACTCTGATTAATAATTATTACAAGTATAGACTTTAACAAGAATGTGTGGTGATAATCAGTGTAGAAAAGGAGATGAATAATCATGAAAAAAATTTTATTAATGGTATTTATTGCTGTTCTTATATGTGGATGTAATTCAAAGAAAGAATTAGAAACTAAGACAGTCATTCCCCCTACTCCTGAAGAGGAAATAGTTTCAACAACAGATGAAGTAAACGAGAATACATCAAAAAACACAAACTTTGAGGACAAAAAAGAAGAACCAATAGCTAGTAAAGATAAAATACCAAAAGAAGATCAAACTAAAAACGAAACACAAAATATTAACAACAATGAATCAAAACTAGTTAAAGAAAAAGATATTATTATTCCAAAGCTTGATGAAAAATCAAAAGAAGAAACAAAAATAGAATCAGAGAAAAAAGAACAAATAACTGACTCTGGTGAAAAAGAAAATATATTTGCTGAAGATAAAGAGCCAATAAAAAAAGAACCTCCAGCAGAAGAAACTAAACCATTATATCAGATAGGAAATAGTGGCAAACTGTTTGATAGTGAAAGTGAAGCTTATGCAGAGGCTGAAAAACAATTTAATAATTTTGATGATCCAGAAAAATATGTCAGTGGGTATATGGTTTATTCAACATTTGATAAATGGACAATATCATATACATATACATACTACTAGCAGGAACTGCACACTTAGGTGTGCTTTTTTTGTTAAAGGAAAGGAATGAGATGCATGATTAGAATAAGGTCACCATGTAATGTTTGAGGAATATAGACTTATTCCTCTTTTTTTATATCAAAATTTAATAAGGAGAAGAAAAATGAATGAAAAAGTTAAAAGATTTATAAAAAAGACCATGATAGGATGTGCGAGCATGATTATAGCTTTTAGTAGCTTAATAACAAATGCCTATGCCTTAAGTGGTGTAACGAGTTCTATTGTGTATCCAGAATGGAAGATGGCTGATCCGTATACTGAAAAGACAGATGGTGTTGAGGGGTATCTAATGGTTAACAAGGAACCTGTATATTGTGTTGACTATCATACTGCTTTTCATAGTGGAAAGACAGTAACGCAAGGTACATTTGCTGACATTGGGATTAGTGAAGCAACAGCAAAGAAACTAAGTCTTATTGCTTACTTTGGAACAAAAGTATCTGGTCGAACAAGCCGAGACTGGTATGCCATTACTCAAGGGTTGTTATGGAGAGTCATTCATAATGATGATAGCTTGAAATACATTCGAACAAATATTACACCTAATTTTGCATCTACTAAAAAGGCATGGGATGAAATTTTAGCAGATGTAGATAGATATTACGTTAAGCCATCATTTACCAGTTCATCACATGTGGTCGATTCTAATAAAACAATTGTATTAAATGATACAAATGGTGTGTTGGAAGATATGGTTATTGATCAAAATGGTGGATTAGATGTATCCATTCAAGGTAACAAACTTATTGTTAAAGGAAATAACAGTGTTGATGAAGCAACCATTGTACTTAGAAAAAATATCAAGGCAAGTGAAACTGGAACAAGCATTGTTTATACTGCAAGTGACTGTCAAAGCGTTGCATCATTCAAGGTAAGCGATCCTATGCAGGTTTCTTTCAAAGTAAAAGTCAATAGAACTGGAGAACTTTTATTGACTAAATACAATGATGATAAAAGTGCAACTGTTCCTAATACAACTTTTAGAATTACAGGTCCGAATGGGTTTGATAAGACTATGACTACAGATGAAAATGGTCAAATTCATTTAACCGATTTACTGTTAGGAACATATAAAGCTGTAGAAAAAGAATCAGCTAATGGTTATTTAATCAATGTTAATGAGTTTGATTTTGAAATCAAACCAAGTGAAACAACAACTTTAGAAGTGACTAATGATGAGCCTAAAGGTACTATTACAATCAAGAAAGTCAACGAATTGGGTGATAAAATCAATGGTGCTACATTCAATGTCGTTGCCGATGAAGTGATTAAAAACAAGGCAGGAACAAAGACCTATTATCAAAAAGGCGATGTTGCTGATACTGTAACAATTACAAATGGTGGAGAATGTTCAACGAAAGAACTTCCATTAGGTCGCTATAAGGTTATTGAAACAAAAGCACCTGATGGATATCTGCTTAATTCGAAAGAACAGCTTGCAACTTTGAAATACAAGGATCAAAATACTTCACTGGTATATGAATCAGTCTCTTTTGAAAATAAAGAACCTACAGGAAAAATCGTTTTAACGAAGTCTATTGATACTTCAAAGACTAATGGATTACAAGGTGATGCTGTTTTAGAAGGAAATAGCTATCAATTATACGCAAAAGATAGAATTACCAACAAAGCAGGCACAAAAGTCTATTATGAAAAAGATCAAATGATTTCAGAAAAGAAAACAGATAAAAATGGTAAAATCGAATGGGATAATCTTCCATTAGGAAATTATTACATCAAGGAATCAAAAAGCAATGATACATTGTTCTTGAATAAGGATGTTATCGATGTATCAATTGAATATCAGGGACAAGCTGTCTCTAAGGTTCTTGTCGAAAAGGAAACTCAAAACAGAGTCAATATGCAAAAGATTCAAGTGTTCAAGAGTGGCGAAAAAGATGGAATCTCAGGACTTGTCAAAGGGTTGCAGGGAGCTGAGTTTACGTTTAAGCTTTATTCAGAAGTGAATCATGTTGGATGGGATAATGCCAAGACATATGCAGTGATTACTACTGACAAGGATGGTTTAGCAAATACCCCATATCTACCACATGGTACTTATATAGTGAAGGAAACAAAAACACCAAAGGATTACATCACAGCACCAGATTTTACTATCTCTGTAACTGATGACTATACAGAATACAAGGATATTGAACAAATCAAGAGAGTGAATATCAATAACAGACCATTCACATCTCAAGTGAAATTAGTAAAAGTTGATAAGGAAACAGGAAAGACTGTGACCTTGAATTCAGCAAAATTCAAGATCAAGGATTCTGATGGTAACTATGTTGTGCAAAAAGTGTTTGGTATGAAACTTGATACATTTACTACAAATTCAAAGAATCAGATTACTGCAATCTTTGGTGACAAAGGGTGTGTGACTTTACCACTCGCTTTAGATGCAGGAACTTATACGATTGAAGAAATCAAGGTTCCAGAAGGGTTCCTAGAATTGGAACAGCCTGTTCAGTTCACAATTACAAATCAGCATGACTATGATGTTGATGAAGATAAAGAACCACTATTAACTATCAAGATTGCCAATGATAGACCAAAAGGCAAGATCATTTTAACAAAAACTGACAAGGAAACAGGAGAGCCAATGCAGGATGTTGAGTATGAATTGACTGCAAAAGAAGATATCATCAACCCAATTGATGGCTCAAAAGTGTTCAGCAAGGGAGATGTTGTATGTCATAGTGTAACCGATAGTGCTGGGAAAATAACTATTGATGATTTATTCATGGGACATTATGAACTTAGAGAAACACTAACAAATGAAGAATATGTCTTATCCGAAACAGTTCATGATATTGTATTGGATCAAAAGGATACATCAACAAAAGAATATGTCATGAATGTTACTGAGAGTAACATTGCTCCAGTTGGAAAGATTGATATTGTAAAAACTGATAAGGATACTGGTGAACTGCTATCAGGAGTAGTGTTTGAATTAACAGCTAAGGAAGATATCTATTCATTGGATGGTCGTCATACATTGATCTACAATGAAGGAGATACAGTTTCTAAGGATATTGCTGAAGATGGACTTTATATGACTAATGAATTGGGTGAAATTCATATCTCTGACTTGCCATTAGGTCAATATCAATTAAAGGAAGTTCAAACGCTAGAAGGCTATTATACAAATGATACTGTATATGATATTGATCTAAGTTATGATCACAGTGACAAACTCGTATATTTTACGAGTGTTGAGGTCAAAAACGTAAAATCTACGACTGAGATTACAAAAGTAGATGCAACCGATTCAAAAGAACTGGAAGGTGCAAAACTTTCATTAAGAGATAAGGATGGCAATATTGTTGAAGAATGGGTTTCGACAAAAGAAGCACATATCATTCGTGGACTTAAAGTCAATGAACAATATGTCCTACATGAAGATTTAGCTCCTTTAGGATATCACAAAGCTGAAGATGTGAATTTCACAGTTAAAGATGATGGAAAGCCAACAAAGGTCATCATGAAGGATAAGATTACAGTAACTGAGATTTCAAAAGTGGATGCAACCGATTCAAAAGAACTAGAAGGTGCAAAACTTTCATTAAGAGATAAGGATGGCAACATCATTGAAGAATGGATTTCGACAAAAGAACCACATATCATTCAAGGGTTGCATATTGGAGAACAATACGTTCTTCATGAAGACTTGGCTCCTCTTGGATATGCGACTTCAAGTGATGTTACATTTACAGTAAAAGATAACGATGAAGTGACTAAGGTCACAATGAAAGATGAAATGACTAAGGTAGATATTTCTAAGGTTGATGCGACAACTTCAAAGGAACTTGAGGGTGCACATTTATCCTTAAAGGATGAAGAAGGCAACTTAATTGAAAAATGGGTTTCTGGCAAAAAGCCACATCGAATTACAGGATTAACAGCTGGAAAGACATATGTTCTTCATGAGGACTTGGCACCTTTAGGCTATCAAACTGCAAGTGATATTGAATTTACTGTCATGGATACAGGAGAGGTTCAAAAGGTCATCATGAAAGATGAATTGAAGCCGATTATCGTTAAGACTGGTGACGATACAGATATCTGGACATTAGTGACATTAGCAGGAGCAAGTGCCTTATTAGGTATTTCAATTGTGTACAGAATCAAGAGAAAAAAAGATGAATAGAAAGCTTATTGGTGCAGTGATTTTTATCATCATTGCACTTTTTCTATATCTGGCATTTGTGAATCATCTTGTATCAATTGAAGTTCTTGAACCAGTCATATTAAAAAGATAGACAGTTTAAGGGAGGTGATGTCTATAAGATGAGTTTAAAAAGTTTAATTTCTTGGGTTGGTGGAAAGAAAGCTCTAAGAAATCTGATCTACAGGAGATTTCCAAAAAAATATGGGAGATACATTGAAGTGTTTGGTGGTGGTGGTTGGGTTCTGTTTGGCAAGAAGCCAGACAAGTTTGAGGTATATAATGATTTCAACAATAACCTGACAAACATGTTTGCGGTTGTTCGTGACCAGCCTCTTGCGTTTATACAGGAGCTTGGCTATCTTCCTGAAAACGGTCGCTTTATCTTTAATATCTATAAGGATATTATTTCCAAGCAACGCATTGAAGATAGATATATCGAGGAGGAAATGAAAAAAGTGAATGTCTATTTTACTGAACTGCAGAAAGAGGAAATTATTGAAATCATGAAAAAGGAGCGTATAGAGAAACAGAATGTGAAGCTGGCTGTTGCTTTCTTTAAGCTCGTCAGATATTCGTATGGATCTGGATGCAAGACATTTGGATGCCGACCATATGATGTTCGAAAGGCATTCTCACTGGTATGGGATATCAGTGACAGGCTTTCAAATACCATTATTGAAAACAAGGATTTTGAGGCATTGATTATTCAATATGATCGACCAGATACCTTTTTTTACTGCGATCCACCATACTATGAAACCGAAGGTCATTATGCTGTTGTTTTTACAAAAGATGATCATGTTAGGCTTAGAGATACGCTTAAGAATATACAGGGTAAATTTTTGTTATCCTATAATGATTGTGAATTTATAAGGGAATTATATAAGGATTTTTATATTGAAAGCTGTACAAGAGTCAACAGCATGGCATTACGATATGAAAATGGTGCTGAGTTTCCAGAAGTATTAATCTCCAACTACAACCCAATGGAATGTGTCTCCATTCAAAGACAGCTTAATCTATTTGAAGAAGAAAGTGAGGAATATGAATGAAAAAAATATGTGAATTGATTTTGGAAGATGATAATGTCATTCGACTTCCAGAAAATGTGAAAAGAAATATGCTTCTTAGAAAAGGCGATAAGATTTGCCTTTTCTTTGAAACAAGTCTCAAGGATAAGTGCTTTAAAATCAGCTGTGAAAATGATGAGGAATTATTTGATGAGGATTTCTACTGTGTTCCTAAAAGGATATTTGATAACTGCAATATATCCTTTGATGATATACATATCATTCAAAATAAGGGAAGCATGACACTGACATCGAGTGAAGTGATCATTAGATCGCTTGGAAAGGAAGTTATTGCATGTCTTATTGAGCAGGATGTTGACCTTCAGTTATTGGCTGAAGATCTGGTGGACTGCATGAACGATGAAATTGGTGAAGACAATGAAGAATACAAAGAAAATCTATAAGATACTTGATTCACAGGGGAGAATTATTCTCCCTCGTGAATTAAGGGAAAAAGCTGATATACAAAAAGGAGATATTATAGAGCTCAGTGTTCATGATCATGCAATCATTGTAGAAAAACTTGATGTAGTTAAGTTAAATGATGACTCTCTAGACAATCTACATAATACAGTCATATCATCAGCCAAGAAGCTAGATAAGAAAACATTACTTATACTTGCAAAAAGATTAGTTGAATTTGCAGAAAAGAAGGAGGAAGAAAATGGTTCAAAAACTGGAAAATAGGAAAGTGAGATTACTTATATGCTTAATGGTGGTTACTGTCATAGTGCTACTTATGATACAGCCAGCTTACGCTGAAGGGGATGTATCAGGTGTTATTCAAAGTGCATGGAAGTCTGCAGAAACACAAATCAAGAATGTGGTTAACAATGTTGTATTCCCAGTTATAGATTTGATACTTGCAGTCTTTTTCTTTGTTAAATTAGGCATGGCTTATTTTGACTATCGAAAACAGGGTCAGTTTGAATGGACTGCACCAGCAATACTGTTTGCATGTCTATGTTTTACTTTAACAGCACCTAATTATATCTGGAATATTCTTTAAGAAAGCAGGTAAAGGAAAATGTTTTTATGGGACTTTGTTGCAGATAATGTCATGGGGCAGATTATAGACTGGATGTATGCAAAGGTCTTAGAATTCTTGGGAGAGTTTTTTGGCATGATGGGGAATATGGGTGCTGATCTTTTTGATTACAGTTTTGTAAAAGCAATTGTTGAAATCTTTAGATTATTTGGCTGGGCATTGTTTGCAGTTGGAATGATAGTCTCGGTATTTGAAGTGGCAATTGAATATCAGAGCGGGAGAGGGAGCATTAAGGATGCATCATTAAATGGCATCAAGGGATTGATGTCAGTATCACTTTTTTCCATCTTGCCTATAGAATTATATAAGTTTTGCATCACGCTTCAAGTACAGCTGACAACAGGCATGTCAGCACTAATGGAAGGAACATCAGTCGCTGATGCAAGTCAAGGTGCACTTGAAATCATCAAGGGCTTGTCATACGGAAATCTTATCCTGCTTTTTACAGTAATCATGCTAGGATATTGTATAATCAAGGTGTTCTTCGCAAACCTCAAGAGAGGGGGAATACTTCTGATTACTATTGCAGTAGGATCATTGTATATGTTCTCGGTTGTCAGAGGATATACGGATGGTTTCATTCAATGGTGCAAGCAGGTCATTGGAATATGTCTGACTGCGTTTATTCAGTCAATCATACTGATTGCTGGATTAGGCGTGATGAGAAGCAATGTTCTTTTGGGCATTGGATTGATAATGGCTGCTTCAGAGGCACCAAGAATCGCTGGACAGTTTGGACTAGATACAAGCACTAAAGGAAATATCATGTCAACAATCTATGCAGCTCAATCTGCTGTATCCATTGGTCGTACTGTAACAAGTGCAGTCAAATAGTTGAATTTTTTATAATGAAGGAATTCACTTGCTATTGCAGGAGAGTTTTGATATGTGTATGTGCTAGGAGGTAGGACATATGAATATCGAAAAAATGAGGAATTATCAATGGGTCTGTGCAGTTATCAAGCGTGAAAGTGAAGATGAAGATGACTATCTGTTTACTTATGATATTGATAAGGCAATCGAGCCATACACTGGAAAGCTGAGAATTGAAAAGAGTATCTTTGATGAAGCGAAAGGTCATGAAAATGATCTGGAATTTATATGGGATGCTCTGGAAATGAATCGAATTGCCATGATCAGACCAAGTTCCAAGCCGTTATCAGTATTTGATAAACTGCCAGAATTTGATTACTGGTCGGTACTTCTTGCACAGAGATACATTGATGAATTCTTAAAAACAGGAAGAATGCCAATTAAATATTGGGTAAAAAAAGAAATATACTCAGACAGCATAAACTAAAGAAAAGGATGTGATAAAGTTGTATATGTATCCAGATCATTTAAAAGGGAAGCCAACATTATGGCTATGGTACTTAAGAGATATTGGAATCATTGGCGTGGGGGCAATCATGAGTGTGATTGCCTTTTCTCAAGCCAGTTTGTATCTACCGATGGCGATAGTAGGGTGCTATGCCTTTTTAACAATAAGAGTTCAGGACACAAGCATATTTGATTTTCTTTCTTATGCCTGTGCCTATTTTATCTTCAATCAGCAGTTTTATTTATGGAGATATACAAGTGGTAAAGATATTACTGAAGAAAACGAAAAAGGAAAGGATGGTCATAAAGGTTAATGGGCAAAAGAAAAAAGAATAAAAATTCTACCAGAGAATTAATCAATGCAAGGACGATTACCGAACAAAGTCTAAGGCTATTTAGTGGCGAGGAAATCGTCTTTTTTGTTATACAGCCACAAAACTTGTCGGTCATGTCCAGTGAAAGTATAGGAGCAAAGATATTCGCATTGACGAATGTTCTTAAAGGACTTGCAGATTTAGAAATGATCTGTCTTAACAGTCGTGACAATTTTGAAAAGAATAAACTATTCTTAAGAAAACGCATTGAGGAAGAAGATGACGAAGCCATTATTAAATTACTGGAAAATGATTTATATCACCTTGATAAGATACAGACTCAAACTGCAACAGCCAGACTTTTTCTATTGGCTGTTCGCATCAAGCCTAATGATCAAATAGAAATCCATCAGCTTGTTCATAGAATTGAGAAATTAATCAAGCTTCAAAATCTCTCTGTAATACGTGCTGATAAGGAGATGATCAAAAATATGCTAGGTGTTTATTTTGAAAATAACGTGACTACAGATAAGTTTGAAGACAGGGATGGAGAAAGGTGGTATGGTGATGAAACTTAAGAATATATTCAAAAGAAAAGCAGTTATTGATGAAGAGGAAGTCAAGGTACAGGAGTTTCTTGATATGATTTCACCTTCAGCTGTTCGTTTCTATACTGAGTATTTTATATTTGGCAATACATATCGATGCGTTTGGGCATTAAGGGAATATCCAACTGCTACAGAAGAACAGGCGTTATTAAGATACATGGGTGAAAAAGATGGTGTAACTCTTCATATATATGCAAGACAAGTTACCCCAGCTGAAGAAAAAAAGATAATTGGTAATGCTGCCAATAAGAACAGGATGCGTCAAAGCAATACACAGGATCTGCAGGAAACAGTCACTGCACAAAGTAACTTGCAGGATGTTATGGAACTTATTGCAAATATGCATAGAAGCCGAGAACCGTTGATTCATTGTGCTGTTTATTTTGAATTGATTGCTCATGATTATGACTCATTAAAACTACTACAAACTGAAATGCAAACTGAACTAGTGCGAAGCAAGTTGAATGTGGATAGGTTAATGCTAAGACAAAAGGAAGGGTTTCTAGCAGTTATTCCAAGCGGGTATGATAGCTTCAAGGAACAGTTTGAACGTGTTCTTCCTGCTACTAGTGTTGCAAATCTCTTTCCTTTTAACTACTCTGGTAAGACTGATTCACAAGGTTTTTATATCGGCAAGGACAAGTTTGGAAGTAATATTATTGTTGATTTTAATCAAAGAAGCGATGACAAGACTAATGCAAATGTTCTTATTCTTGGTAACTCAGGACAAGGAAAGTCATATTTGTTAAAGCTTCTTCTCTGTAACTTGCGTGAACAAGGGATGTCATTAATTACATTAGACCCCGAACATGAATATGAGGAATTAACAAACAACCTTCATGGTGTTTTTATCGACATGATGTCTGGTGAGTATATCATCAATGTTCTAGAGCCTAAGCAATGGTCAAATGATCATGAAATCAATGAAGAAGATGATAGCATGCCTACTGCATTTAAGAAAACAACAATACTTGCACAGCATATATCATTTTTAAAGGATTTCTTTAGAACTTATAAGGATTTTAGTGATGAACAAATCGATACACTTGAAATCATGATTTCAAAGTTGTATGCATTTCATCATATCACTGAAGAAACCGATTTAAGTGTTTTAAAACATAAGGATTACCCAACATTATGGGATTTATATGAGTATATAGACGAAGAATATAAGCATTTTAATAATGAACTTGGAAGTATATATACCCAAGAAACATTAAGAGAAATACTACTACTGCTGAATTCAATTTGTGTTGGAAGTGACAGTCGCTTCTTTAATGGACATACCAACATAACAGATGAGAAGATTGTGACTTTTGGTGTTAAGGGATTATTACAGGCTAACAAATCACTTAGAAATGCTATGTTATTTAACATCCTTTCATATATGTCAAATGAGCTTTTAACAAGAGGCTATACAGTTGCATCTATAGATGAACTCTATTTATTTTTAACCAATATGACAGCAGTTGAATATATTCGTAACTTCATGAAGCGTGTTCGTAAGAAGGAAAGTGCAGTGATCTTGGCTTCTCAAAATCTTGAAGATTTTAATATTGAAGGTATCAAGGAATTAACAAAACCGTTATTTTCAATACCTTCCCATTCATTCCTGTTCAATGCAGGTAATACGGATAGCCGTTTCTACAAGGATGCCTTGACTCTAGAGGATAGCGAATATGAATTGATACGTTATCCTCAACGTGGTGTTTGCTTATATAAATGTGGAAATGAACGATACAACTTAGCTGTTCATGCACCAGAATATAAGCAAAAATTATTCGGTAAGCAAGGTGGAAGATAACCATGAAAAATCAACGATTTGGTATCGAGATTGAAATGACAGGACTTACTAGAAAAAGAGCATCGGAAATCATTGCACTCCATTTCAGCAGTTTAAGTATTCATGAAGGTGGTGGATATGATACCTATTCAGTTAGTGATCAGCATGGGCGAAAATGGAAAATAGTCAGTGATGCAAGTATAACCCCTCAATGTGGGAACAGATCAACAATGAATAGAGACTACAAGGTAGAGATGGTTTCGCCAATCTGCAAGTATGATGATATTAAGGATATACAGGAGATTGTGAGAAAACTTAGACAAGATGGTCATGCGAAGGTCAACAGCAGTTGTGGAATACATATACATGTTGATGCTTCGCCTCATGATGCGAGAAGCCTTCGTAATATTACCAATATCATGTATTCAAAAGAGGACTTGATTTATAAGGCTTTGCAGGTAAGCGTTAGTAGAGAACATAGATACTGCAAGAAAGTTGATGAATCATTTATTGAAAAATTAAATAAAAGAAAACCTAAAGATATCAGACAAGTAGAGAATATCTGGTATAACGGTAATGTCTATAGAAGTCACACGCACTATGACGATTCAAGATACTATGCTTTGAATCTTCATAGTGTTTTTTCAAAAGGAACAATAGAGTTTCGATTGTTCAACGGTACGCTTCATGCTGGTGAGATTAAATCATATATACAGTTCTGTCTGGCAATTTCACATCAGGCGTTGACTCAAACGAAAGCAAGTCGAAGAAAAACACATTCAACAAATGAAAAATATACATTCAGAACTTGGCTGTTAAGACTAGGGTTAATCGGTGATGAATTCAAGACAGCAAGGCATCATCTTCTAAAGAATCTTGATGGATGCATTGCATGGAAAGATCCTAATCAGGCAATTGCACAGAAGGAAAGACTCAAAAAAAAGATGGAAAGTGAAGCTATTGAACATGACACTGTTCAAGATGACCAAATTATTGAAGATATGAATCAGGAAGATGAAGAACCAGTTATGAGAATGCAACAACAAATGTAGAAAGAGGTGTTTTAAATATGAGTAAGTATTATATAGCGTATGGGAGCAATCTCAATATAAGGCAAATGTCAAGAAGGTGTCCAGATGCGAAACTAGTTGGTACAGGAATGATCAATAACTATGAATTAGTGTTCAGAGGAAGCCGTCATAGTGCCGTTGCGACTGTTGAACCTAAAGCTGGTGCAAAAGTACCTGTTGGTATATGGGAAATATCTGATAAGGATGAACGTTCATTAGATATCTATGAGGGTTTTCCACGATTATATGTGAAGAAACCAATGTTAATATCTCAAGATAATGTTCAACATGAAGCAATGCTCTATGTTATGAATGATGGATATGATTATGGCATTCCTAATGATACATATTATCAAACGATACTAGAGGGATATAAGGATTGTCACCTTGATTCCCAATATCTTAAAGATGCTGTTGATTATATGAATGAGATTGTTGAAAAAATGGAAATAGAGGAAAGGTATCCGTTAGGTTATAAGGACTTGAGATAATCATGTGGACTAAAATAACAAAAATAGCATTGATGATGCTGTCTGATAAGAACAGTGCAGGTAGAAAAATCGTTAAAGCTTTCTTAATTATTGTCATTGCACCTTTTGTGATAGTCGCACTTTTAATTGGTGCGATATTCTCTGATGGGATATCCTTTAATCATGATCTGGTTACGGATCTGTTCAATGGAAATCCTATTACAGAATTTAGTGGAGAACAGGCAGTATTTATTAAAGAAATACAGGATGGATTGCTGTTGATTGATGCCAGCATGAATGAGACTAATGAACTTTTTACATCGGGTGCAACTCTTAATGAATATCAGCTTAAGGGATATTTCATAGGGTTTATGCTCTCATCACAGCATATGGCATTTGATGATGCATCAGCTAATCATTGGGTAAATAGCTTCATTAAGATTGACGATGAAAAAAGCTATCCAGTCTCTGTCAACTCGATTATCTTTAATCAGATGGAGTCTAATCTTAGTATTGAATTACTAAATGATACAAAGAAACTTATGGAAACAACATATGCTGGATTGATTGGCAATGATAGTGGAGTCGTGACGACTCTATCACAGGAAGAAATCAACATACTTATTGATAACTTACCTAAAGATACTAGTGATTTACGAAAAAACATTGTGATTCAAGGTGCTGATGCTGTTGGAAAGATACCGTATTACTGGGGTGGAAGTGCAAGCGTTAAGGGTTATGAAGGAAATGATTTTGGAAAGATTGTTGCACCAGATGAAAAGGGCAGAAATCGAAAAGGACTGGACTGTTCGCATTTTGTTGACTGGGTCTACTGGACAGTCATGGATAACAATCTGGGAAATACAAATACGTCAGGACAGATAAAACTGTGCAAGAAGATAGACATCAATGAATTATTAGCAGGTGATTTAGCTTTCCTTATGGATAAGAATGGAAAGACAACTCATGTAGGAATCTATGCAGGAATGAATGAAAAAGGTGAAAGAGTATGGATACATGAAAATGCAAATGATAACAATGTTGCCGTTAATACTGTTTCCTACTGGAGTGGTTATTATCGCTTGAAATTTATGGAAGGGAGGTAATGTATAATGGATTATTATGATCTAGAAAGTTTGTTTGAAAGTCAATATGCAGGTGTTTTCAAGAATAAAGGATTTGAAAGGTACTGCTTATTGGAATTTGAGGAGATAAATAACTTTGTACAGAATGCAGGAATGTATGGTGATTTGGAAATAATAGATTTTGAAAATCAAGAAGTATTATTTGATACTTGTGGAACATTTATCAATAGAATTTATCCAGAACTATCATCGAGTGACAGAGAAAACTGCAGAAATCTAATCAATCAAACAGCATCAGTATTACAGAAATATATTATTCCAGATGAAGTGATGAAACCCATGCAAAGCGTAATAGATTATCTAAAAGAAATGGATGTTGATTTAAAATATCATAGCTTAAATGAGATGAAATGTATGACAATGTAAAGGAGCAGATAGTAAATGAATAAGAAAAAAATTGAAATGTTAAGGGAGCAATATCCAAAAGGAACAAGAATATGCTTGAATCATATGTTCGATCAATATCGCCCTGTGCCCAAAGGAACATTAGGAACAGTTGATCATGTAGATGATATTGGAACAATACATATGTCTTGGGATAATGGTCAAGGTTTGGGATTAGTCGAAGGTGAGGATGATTTTACTGTCATTGAAAGATCAGATCAGGAAGAAGGACTCATCAGAGTAATAATTGTTGAACCGCTTGAACCTCCAAGGGTAGCTGTTATTAAAAATACTCTTGAAGATATGCAGGAGATAGTTGGCGGACTTATTGAAGAAATTGATCTTGATGAAGAAGCTGTTCTTGTCTGTAACGAGGAAGGTAAAATTAACAACTTGAAAGCAAATAGACGTGTCGGGAATGATGTTATAGCTGGCACTTTTTTTATTGCACGAGAAGATGGCTCAGAATATCTAAGGTCATTGACAGATGAACAAATAAAAAAATATCAAGAAAGATTTCAGAAATTAGAAGAAATTCCTCAAGAGGAATTGGTAATGAGGTCTGGCTTTGTATTAAGGGGGTTTGATTAAATGTCCACAAGAAGTATTATTGGAATCAAAAGAAAAGATGGAAAGATTGAATGTATCAGCTGTCATTATGATGGATATCTTCATGGAGTTGGGGATATGTTATTAAACCATTATATGGTTCAAGATAAGATAGAAAAGTTATTAGAATTAGGTGATATAAGTACATTAAAGGAAAATGTTGAACCGGTAAAAGGAGTACAACATTCGTTTAAAAATCCAGATGCACATACAACAATTGCATATGGAAGAGATCGTGGAGATAAACATACTGCATCTGTAGTTGTAGAGAATCTAAATCAATTTCAAAAGGAATTCAATGACAGCTGGTGTGAATATGCTTATCTTTTTGATGAAGTAAAACAAAAATGGTTCTGCAATTCAACAGTAATACTCACTGCAGATGATATGGAAGAACTATCAATAGCAATCAAAAAAGAAATGAATGAATCCATGGATTATGGAATGAAGTTTAATTAGAGGAGGAAATGAGAATGGCAAAAAATGTAGAAATCAAATTAAAGTATCCAGAAACAAGAATCAGAGCATTGCGTTCAGTTCTAGCCAAGAGAAATACAACTCTAGAAATTGAAATGATGGAGGTTTTGGCTCAGCTTTATAAGAAAAATGTCAAGCAAGACGTTCGTGAGTTCATAGAAGAAATGGAAGAAAGTGAATCACCTGTATTAAAAAAAGCAAAAGCTGATATAACAATAGAGGATAAAAAAATAGATACTAAATCTTAAAAGGAAATGGTATAATGTTTAAAAGGAAAGGTGGTTGTGCATATGATTATAGGTTCAGACATTATAAAGTTTCTAAAAGATACACCTAATTCTGCATACGAAAGTATTAAGACAGAATTCCTATACCACTCAAATAAGCTAGAGGGAAGTACCTTTACTAAGGAAAATCTGGAAAAGTATTTACAACAAAACATTATCGAGGGTAGTCATAAGCTAGATGATGTTTATGAAACGATCAACTCAACAAAGCTATTTGATTTTGTGGTTTTGACATTGGATGAGCCATTATCAAAACGACTTATCCTAGAATTTCATAGAATGCTAAAGGATAAAACCTTGGACTATGAAAGAGGCTTTGCAGGATGCTGGAAGAAGATTCCAAACAAGATAAGAGGTGTTGATTTGAAATTGGCACAGCCTTGGGAAGTTGATATAAAGATGGATGAGTTGATTTCACAATGGAATTCATCTCAAAAAACATTCAAGGATATTATTGAATTCCATGCGAAGTTTGAAAATATTCATCCTTTTCAAGATGGAAATGGGAGAATAGGAAGGTTCATCATGTTAAAGCAATGCTTGGAGAATGATATTGATCTTATTCTTATAGATGATCATTATTCATCAGAATATAAGCAAGCTTTGTACCTTGCCCAGTCCAATAATGATTATCAGCCATTAATAGATATATTCAATCAGTGTCAAAAACTATTGGATGAAAAGTTATCCTTTTTAAAGGAAACAATTGAATACATGAAAGAGCATGATATTGGGATGAATTCCCAATCAATGTAAGCAAAATGAAAAAAGAAGGTTATTTCAGAATATGAAGTAGCCTTCTTTTAACGTGTTTCGCCCTAAATTCAAGACGTGTGCGATTTATAAAAAAAAGTAAAGGAACAATCCCTTTTTCAATTATTCGAGGACGTGTGGCAAAATGTAAAAGAAATTTGAAAATAGAACAATATACCCATCATTTTATCATCTTGAAATCGAATGAAAAGGGAATGAATTTGCCTGTGCAGGTTAAAGAAGCGACGTCGCTTCGACTCACATCAGTGGGCAACGCCCACTGTATTCAAAGACTTTCAAGATAAAAAAAGACGTCGATAACAAGTATAGTGAGTCATCAACGGCGTTAGTATAGGAAATGATACGAGAGTAAAGGCACTTTCTAGGTAGTCGTGTTAGTCTCTTATAGCAAAAAATGAAGAAAAATGTAGATTATAGCAAAAGTTGTGCTATAATCAAAAATGGAACAGCCTTAAACGGTAGGTGGTTATGCTTTGGTCGAAAGATCAGAGATCGGAAACTCTGTTTATATAGATATCTCTTATAGAGAAATATGAATAAACGGAGGTGGTATACATGAGCGATTATGAAATTCTATCACTTGTAGTGATGATCATATCAGTGATTGTAAAACTACTCCTTGAACTTATAAAAGGAAACAAAAAATAACTACCATCATCTTGGGAACTTTGGTAGTTATTTTCCAATAGTAAATCCAAGGTATAACCGCTTATCGGCTGTTCCTCTTTCACTTACATTATAGTTTATGCAGTAGTGAAAGTCAAATACTAAATCTATTGAAAATATTATAAAACATGGTCACTCATTGAAGAAATGGGTGACTTTTTAGTTAGGAGGAAAGATGAGGAATAAACAGAGAACAACAATCTGGTTAAGCTATGAAGTAATGAATAAACTGGATGAAATGAGTGATAGAAGTAATTGCAAAAGCAGGAGTGAATTTATTGAAAAGGCGATAAAGTTTTATGATGGATACAATCGATCAACAACAGAAAATCAGTATCTACCTATTGCATTATCATCTGCACTTCATGGTATTGTAAAAGTGAGTGAGGATAGGTTATCCAAACTGCTTTATAAAAATACCGTTGAACTTTCAATGCTGATGAATATCATTTCAGCAACAACAGATGTTGATGCTGATACATTAAAAAAATTAAGATTGAAATGCATGAATGAAGTGAAAGCAACTAATGGTAAGATGACATTTGAAGAAATCAACAAGTATCAAAAAGGTTCATAAAATAGTTGTGGATATCAAAATGAATATGTGATAGTGTGTCGTGCAAAGGAAGGTGGAAAGATATGGATGATATACTAAGACAGATTTATGATGGCGACTATATTGCAAGTGAACTTGTATCAGTCGATAAAAACAGAATCATGCAGGATGAGGAAATGAAAGATCAACTTCATGAAAAGATACTGCAGGCACTTGTTGAAAAATATGGTCAGAAAGAAGCAACAAAGATTGATGATCAGTATGAGGATGTGTATTCTTCGATTGTCAATGAAGAAATGATTGGTGCATTCAAGGAAGGATTTAGACTTGGTATCGGATTAATTATAAGAGGATTTAGTAAGTAGCAGGAACCGTTATAAAAAGATGGTTCTTTTTTTATTGGAGGTATAAAGCAAAAATGCCAAGAATCATTGTAAAGACTGGATATATGAAGGGGCAAGCTCATAAGGAATACTACGTTAATTATATTGCAACAAGAGATGGTGTTGAAAAATACAAGAGTGATAATGGCAATAAGAATGCAACAAAAAGACAAAAGGAATTGATTCAAAATCTCATGAATGATTATCCATCATCAATCAACATGTATGAGTATGAAGACTATATGAATAATGAAACAAGAGAAAATGCAAGTGAATTTATATCAGCAGTCATAGATCAAAATATTTATGATGTAGCAACCAAAGAGAATTATGTTGACTACATATCAAACAGACCAAGAGTTGAAAAGATTGGTGAGCATGGTTTATTCAGTGATGCAGGGATAGATGTGAATCTAAATGAAGTCGTTAAGGAAGTAGGAGAACATGAAGGAAATGTCTGGACTCACATTATTTCAATCAAGCGTGAGGATGCTGATAGATTGAATTACAATAATGTTCAAAGCTGGATGAGTCTTTGTCAGTCTAAAAGAAACGAACTTGCAAAAGCAATGAATATTGATCCAACCAATTTGAAATGGTATGCTGCCTTTCATAATGAAGGACACCATCCACATGTTCATATGGTTGCCTTTTCAACTAATTCAAAGGAAGGCTATGTCACTCAAAGAGGCATTGATGATATGAGAAGAATGTTCGCTAGTGAAATCTTTCAAAATGATCTGTTGCACATCTATAAAAAGCAGACTGAAAAAAGAGAAGAAATCAAATCCTGCAGTCGTGAAAAAGTTATAGAAATTTTAAATGCAATGAATAGTGAACATTATGATAATCAAATTATTTTTGATAAGATTATACAACTCAAGGAATCGTTGAATGATTATCATGGCAGATTAATGTATGCCTATATTCCTAAAAAATCAAAGCAGATTATTAATGATATCTTGCGAGAGATGGAAAAGGATTGTAATCTAAAAAATCTATATGAAGAATGGAATTTTTTTAAAAGGGATATCAAGCAGACCTATAGTGATAAGTTATATCAGAAACTTCCATTGCTTGAACAAAGAGAGTTCAAGAGTCTAAAAAATATGATACTAAATGAAGTCATGAATCAAGAAGCTGGTGATTACTCGTTTGAAGAAATCGATAATGAAATAGCAGATGATAATGAACTGTTTGAAAGAACTAATATGCTAAAAGAGTATAGTCATATAAGTACAATCAATGATTATATTAGAAATAATGATTTTGACAAGATAACTGATTCTATTGACTGGCTTGAGCAATGTGAACTTTCGCTTGCAAAATATATTCTAGGAAAGATATATCATGATGGGTTGTATGTGGAGCGAGATTTAAGCAAGGCAGTAAAATGTTTTACAGCAAGTGGAGAAAATAAGTATGCCTATAATCGATTGTCTCATATTTACAAGGAATTTGGAAATATGAATGCAAGTATTCATTATCTGCACAAGGCAGATGAAATGAATTATGACATTGCTCAATTTAAACTGGGAAAGTTATTTATTGAAGGAAGATCTGTTGAAAAGGATATTGGAAAAGGTCTGTATTACTTGAATAAAGCAGAATCACAAAATAATCAGTTTGCTCAGTATATGCTAGGCAAACTTTTTCTATTTGGAAAGGATGTGGAACAGGATAAGGAACTTGCTTTTGAATATCTGACTAAGTCTGCAATGCAGGGGAATGAATATGCCAAATATCTTCTTGAACATTTTCGTGATTATCAGGATCAGTCACTAGCAATGATGACTTCAAGATTTTTTCATCATGTAAGCAGGATCATTGAAAATGAAATGTCAATAAACAGAAATAATGTTTTATCAGGTGTTGAACATAAATTAAGAAATAAATTATTGAAAAAGCGAAGTGCTATGGGGCATAAGGACGATGACCATTCACTTCGTTTTTAATTTTGAAGGAGAGTGAAACAATATGAAAACAAGAAATAGACCAAAAATTCATGTCAAGAAAGATGAATCAATGAAAACAAAAGCAATTCAAAATCGAAAAGAAAATATTCAAAGAAGAATATCAGAGAGGCATAGATAATGGTTAAATTATATTCTGATGAACAGATCGCAGTTGCTAACAATGTTGATTTAGTTGATTTTTTAAGGATGCAAGGTGAATCTTTAATGAAATCTGGCAAGGATATGAGATGGTCTAGGCATACCAGTGTAACTGTTAGAGGCAATCAATGGTATGAATGGAAATCACAGGAAGGTGGATATCCTATTGAATTTCTTAAAAGGTATTTTAAGTATGATTTCAAGCAGGCAATGGAAGTATTGTTGTCTGCATCAGGTGAAGTAGGTCTAGCACCTATTGAACAAGATGAACCTAAAGAATTTATACTACCACAAAGAAGTGAAACGATGAATAGAGCATATAGCTATCTTATGAATACAAGATTTATTGATAAGGAAGTTATCGATGAGTTTGTTAAGAGAGATTTAATATATGAAGATTCAAAGTATCATAATGTAGTGTTTGTTGGATATGATGAAGAAGGAGTTGCTAAGCATGCACATAAGAAAAGTACATTTACAAACAAGTCAAAAAGTTTTAGAGGAAATGTAGAAGGCTCTGATCCTAGATATACGTTTCATTATATTGGAAAATCTAACAAGCTCTTTGTGTTTGAAGCACCCATTGATATGCTTTCCTATATTTCATTAAACAAGCATAACTGGAAAGAACATAGCTATATAGCTTTAAATGGTCTGGGTGCAAGAGGACTAGAACATATGATTGATACATATCCACATTTAAGATTGTTTCTCTTATGCTTTGACCATGATATTGCTGGAATAGAAGGTACTGAACGAGTGCTTGATATGATGTTTGAAAAAGGATTGTATGAAGTTGGAATCGTTCAACCAAGAAATAAGGACTTTAATGAAGATCTCAAGAAAATACATGGAATGGAAAGCATCAAGGCAGAAGATAATCCTAGATATGAAGAAGTGACAAACGTTGTTAATGAAATCAGGAATACCTGCAATGGAAATAACTATGATTGTTCAAGTATAGTATCCATTAACAATACATATGCAAGTTTATACTATGCCTATAGAAAAACAGGTGAAAATGATTATTCAAAATTATCTGGCATTTTAGAAGAACTGCTGTATCATGCCGTAGCATCACAGCATCATTTTCTGTATGGAGCATTGCATTTCAATAAGAATTCAGAAGTATGGGATTGCTTAAGAGAAGATTATCGTAGCTATAAGGATAAGTCAAGTCTGGAAAAGAATATGAATAACCTTTATGAATCATTAAAGGAATTAAAAGTAGCATATGACAATCAAGATTCATATGCAATTATGCAAAGAAACTATCGCAAGGTATCGGAAAATATCTTATATACATTACTAAACTGCAGAAGGGAGTTAGAAAGGATTATGGAAATGAAAGAAAAGGTAGGATTGCCAGAAGATAAAAGACCAGAGGCAAAATTAATCGGTGAGGATGGTAATATTTTTAATCTTATGGGTATTGCTTCTAGATCGTTAAAGGAAGCTGGATATCATGAAGAAGCGAATGAAATGTTCAATAGAATTACAAATGGAGCAGGAAGCTACGATGAAGCATTAGCAATCATATCTCAGTATGTCAATCTAGTTGGAGATGATATTGAATGTGAAGAAGATTATGATTTTAGAATAAGTGGTTATGAATAAGGCAGAATATTTTTTCTGTCTTTTTCTTTTTAGAATTTAAAGAAGGGGTGAAGACAATTTGAATGAAAAGATGATTTTTATGATCATGGGATGTGTATTCTTTATATTTGTTGTAATTATTGTTTACTTTGGCAATAATTACAATCTCAATAACATCAAGGCAAAGACAGTCGGAGATGGACAGCATGGTACAGCTCGATTTGCAACTGAAAGTGAAATCAGTCATACATTCAAGAGCATATATTTTAATCCGATAAAGTGGAGAAAAGGAGAGCATTTACCTAATATACAAGGATTGGTTGTTGGCAGTCATGTTACAGGTACGGGATTGCATTGTTATGTAGATAAAGATGATGTTCATCTTCTAATGATTGGTGCTGCTGGTGTAGGTAAAACAGCACATTTTTTATATCCTAATCTAGAATATGCATGTGCTAGTGGTGTTTCTTTTATAACAACCGATACGAAGGGTGATCTATATCGAAACTATGGTGGAATAGCAAAAGACTACTATGGTTATAACATATCCGTTATTGATCTAAGAAATCCAATGTATTCAGATGGGAACAATATGCTTCATATGGTCAATAAGTATATGGACTTGTATAAGCTGGATAGGAGAAATCTAAGCCTTAAGGCTAAGACAGAAAAGTATGCAAAGATCATTGCAAAGACGATTATCTTCAGTGATGGAGAATCAGGAGCAAACTATGGACAAAACAGTTTCTTCTATGATTCGGCTGAAGGACTTTTGACAAGTGTCATTTTAATGATTGCAGAGTTCTGTGAGGATAGACAAAGACATATTGTCAGTGTATTCAAGCTAGTACAGGATTTATTGAAACCATCAAAGATTAAAGGTAAAACTCAATTCCAAGTATTATTAGATCTGTTGCCAGATAATCATAAGGCGAAATGGTTTGCTGGCTCTGCACTAAATACAGGAGAGCAGGCAATGATGTCAGTGTTATCAACGGTACTATCAAAACTAAATGCGTTTATTGACAGTGAAATTGAGCAGATACTCTGCTTTGAAACAAAAGTCGATATCGAAAGATTCTGCGAAGAAAAATCAGCAATCTTTTTAGTCATGCCAGAAGAAGATAATACAAAGCATTTTTTGATTTCATTATTCATACAGCAGTATTATCGTGAGATGCTCGCATATGCTGATGAACATGGTGGTCGATTAAAAAATAAGGTGATTATGTATCTTGATGAGATTGGAACAATACCGAAAATAGAATCGGCTGAGATGATGTTCAGTGCATCACGTTCTCGTAATATTTCAATAGTTGCAATTATTCAGTCACTTGCACAGCTTGAAAAGAACTATGGAAAAGAAGGGGCAAGTATTATTACAGATAACTGTCAGGATACCTTGTTTGGTGGTTTTGCACCCAACTCCGAAACAGCAAAGATCATGAGTGAAAATCTTGGATACAAGACTGTTTTAAGTGGAACAGTAAGCAAGGGTAAGAATGATCCATCACAGTCGTTGCAAATGATCCAAAGACCATTGATGACTACTGATGAGTTAAAGAGTATGCCTAAAGGTCATTTCATTTTAATGAAGACAGGTAAAAATCCAATGAGGACAATATTGAAACTGTTTATTCATTGGAACATTAAACTTGATAGAAACTATGAAGTTGAGATGAGGAATCAAAGAGAGGTTGATTATGCTGATCTGATAAGCATTGAATTATCAATCAAGGAAAAATACAATCAGACAGATTTTATTAACTTTGAAGAAGTAAAAACAAAAATGAAGAAAGAGAGTGTAAGATTATGAATAAAGACTATATGTATTTTTATAAAAAGGTATCTGGATATGATATCTCTCCAACAGCAAGAACAGTCTATAGGGCATTACTGCAGTATGCCAATAGAACAACATGGTCATGCTATCCCTCTATTAGTACGTTAATGAAAGATACTGGACTTAGCAAGATGACTATTATCAGACATCTCAATATATTAGAAAAAAATGGTCTTATAATAAAAATACATAGAACTCGAAAAGATAAAGGAAAGACGAGTAATATGTATTTTTTTAGTTGATTTTTATAATGGCATGAGTCTGCCTATTTGATGATACTAGGCATGTATCATGGTGATACATCTGTAACTTATTTTAGAAAATAGTTACAGAAAGAAAATAGTTAATAATTAAATGATTATAAGTGTTTAGATTTGATGTCTTGTACAACTATGAAGCGTATTTACAGACATATAATATTTGTATCACACTTTTTCGAATTGTATACAATAAAATAAAGGGAAAAGGATGTGCTTGATAATGCCAAACAGAATTAAAGAACTGCGAGCAAAAAATAGAATGTTACAAGATACTTTAGCTAGAAAAGTAGGAGTAAGCCAACAAACAATTAGTAAAATAGAGAATGACAAATCTGTACCATATGTTGATGTAATGATGGATATTGCTAAAGTTTTTAATGTTAGTTTAGATTATTTAATGTGTTTGACAGAAGAATATCGCACATTAGAATACAATAATGTTTTAGAGGAATTTGTAAATAACCATAATGATTTGTTTACTTCACTTTTTTTGCTGGATGAAGATCAAATTGACATAGTCGATTCATTGGTATATTCTATGATTGAAAGGAAAAAGCGAGGTAAATAAAATTTAAGATTAGTATTTATAGGGGTAAATATTTTTATTAAGGGGGATAATCTGTGTTTAACATAGCTGTTATTGATGATGATAAATATTTTGTTCAAAAGATATGTGAGTATCTTGAAAAGAGTGAGTGTTATAGTTATGTTGAAGTTTATAGATTTTTGGAAATTAATCAATTAATTGAAAAAAGTCAAGAAACTCATTTTAATCTCTTATTTGTTGATATCGATCTTAATGATTCAATAAATGGAATAGACATGGTTAATAATTACTTTAAAAATACTCCTGTTATCTATGTGACATCATATCAAGATAAGATGGAAGATGCATTTGGTAAGAATACTTTTAAATTTGTTTTAAAAGAAAAATTAGATACATTTTTTAAGAATCAATTTGCACAAGTACTTAATGAATTGCTTCAAGTTGAAATCAAAATTATTGAATCGGATGGTTTGTATCTATTAAATGTTAATGATATTTGTTATATCAAATATGAAAATAGAGATATACATATCTATACAAACAATGATGAACATATTCTTAAAAGAAAAAGTTTAACATCATTCATTGAACCACATAAAATGTTTTTTATACCAATTAGCAGGGATATTTATATCAATTGGAAATATGTTAAAAAGGTTACAAAATCATGCTATGTTATATTGAAAGATGAAAAATGTACAGAATTACCAATTGCTAAAAATAGATATAATGAATTTATAGCACAATACATCGCTAAAGAGAGTGGGTTATGGTATTAGAGTTTCTTTATTGTTTCTTTTATGAGTTTATTTTAGCTATGCTTATAAACAAAAATAATATAACAAATAAAAAAGTTTATTTCACAAAAATATGTTGTGTTAGTCTTATTAATTATTTAGTTACATTTCTTATTGGTTATTCATTAGATATGCATTTAACATATGATATTCCTTTCGTCAATATTTTATTAGCGACACTATTAATATTAATTGAGGGATGGATATATTCAAATAAGAAAAATATGGTTTATGATTTATTTTATGTGACATCATTTTACTGTATTTATGGTTTCGCCTCATTATGTGTAAGAGAAATAATGATAAGAGTGTTTTCAGTAGCTTCACATCATTTATATTTACAAACAATTTTTAGGTTTTCTTCAATATTGATGATGTTATTTTTAACCTATTTAATAGTTTCTCAAATTGATAATTATTTGGGTAGACATGAACTATTGATTCCACATAAATATATGAAGATTTTCTTTGGGTTTATGATGGTTATTATTAGCATTGTGATCTTGTTATCAAATTTAATTGTCTATGAGCCTATGATTCATGTGTATATGATTCTGTTTTTAGTTATTATTACATTTATTATGTGTTTTATTGTATTTATAAATTTAAATGAAGTCTATGCAGAAAAGGAATATGAAAAATTTCAGAATGAGTTAAGTTCGTTGCTTATTCAAAATATGAATAAAGAAATGAAAATAAATCAAGATTTAAAAAGATTTAAACATGATATAAAAAATAAGCTTTTAGCATTGGATTATCTTGATAATGAGCAAGGACATCAACTATATGAAGATATCAAAAATGAATTTAATCAATTTGATAATGTTATAAATACTGGTAATGTGTATATAGATGCAATTATAAATTCTAAATATACAGATTATAAAGATAAGATTGATTTTCAATGGAATGTGAATGCTTGTCAAAGTAATAAAATGAATGCAAATGATTTGTGTTCTATATTATATAATGTTTTAGATAATGCAGTAGAAGAAACATTAAGAATACATCAAAGTAATATTAAAGTATTTATCAAATTAACAGAAGATGAGTTTATAGTAAGTGTGATTAATCTTACAGATAAAACAAAAGAAATGAATTATTTAGAAACTCAAAAAAATCAAAATGAACATGGGCAAGGATTATATATATTGGAGAAAACTGTTGAAAAGTATAATGGTGTATATAAGGTTGATATACAAGATAATACTTTTAAAACATATATTTATATTTCTTTTGATTGAAAATAGAGGGAAAAATGGAATTATTATAAAAATATAGGAATAGTCGTAATAAATAGGACTATTCCTATATTTTTGTAAGAAAATCAAATAAAATGACATACATAAATTTTGTTTGAATTCGTGTATATAAAATAGACAATTCGAGTACAAATGAAAATATAAAATTAGAAAATATATTAATATTAAAATAGAAAAAGAAGAATTTAAGAGTATATAAAAGGAATAAAATCTGCATAATATCATTTTTGATTTGACTATCAATTAATATAATAAAAAATGAGGTGGTTAGATGTTTAATTCTCAAATGAAAACTTTGTTAATTTGTGTTGGTTGTTTAGCATTAGCACTTAGTCAATTAAACACATACGAATTAACTCATATGGATGTTCTTGCGATGTTAAGTATCAGTGCTTTATTTGTTAGTATAATATTTTTCTATGATAAATTATTTTCATATGTATGGGGATGTATAACAGCAATAATTATATTGGTACCTGTTTTTATAGCTTGGCTTGAACAAAGTTTAAATTATAAAGCAATGATATTTGATAGTATTGTTGCTGTGAGTTTACTAGTTTTATGTGGATTTAAGTTGTTGAAAATGATAAAGAATAAATAACTTGTTTATAAAGAAAGTGCGTCTTATTTTTAATGTAGAGGAGGGAAAGTATGAAAAAGATAAGAAAACAAGTTAGTGGAATTGTTAAATTATGTATTTCTATTTGTATGTTGATTATGTTAATACCTATTCATAATGCGAATGCATTAGATGTTGATAAACAAATAGATGATGAATTGAAAGTTGCAATTATTTCAGGAGATGGAACAGCAGATAATCCATATGTTGTCAATTATAATAAAGCACCGCATTTTAAAAATTATATGGAAACACTGGATGAGAAAATTATCTCCTCTTTGCATGGCAATGTTCCAACCACTAGAGGAATATTTGATGGGGTTTTGGTTGGTACAGCACATACAAATCAATCGAGAGGAGGCTACTGGGTATATAAAAGTGGAGCACCATCAACTTCAGTGAATGGAAATATTTGGATGAAAGCTGTTACTTATCAATCTGTTAGTGATACGAAAGCACTTTATAAATTAAGAAATGATGAGTATCAATGGAATAAAATCGAAGAAATAGGAAGTGCTATAGCTTCAAGATCAGCTGAACAAGCATATGATCTTATTGTTTCTAGTGGTATTGCTGGAACAACAGCAACTTCATTACTTAGAGCAGTTGGGAAAATTAATGGTGTTTTTACTGCTGTAACTGTTCTTCAATTTATTAATGATTATTGTGTGTTAAGTAGATATAGAACTGCAGCCAATAATGGAGATGGTATGTTACATGCAACATATAATACTTCTTATAATGGTAGTTGGTATAGCCATTCATTAGAAGATATATGGTCAACAGCGAACACTGCGTATGAGCCAGCTGCATATTATGGTAAAGGTACATATAGATCATTTTAAATCTACTTAGCTAAAATTGTTTATATATCTAAAAAAGCAAGCACTTTCTTTATGAAATAAATGTAATATTTAAAGTTTTAATTTAATCGTACAAATGAATTTATGTGGTATCTTAAAATGATTACGAACAGTAAGTTAAAAAAGATTTGAATAGATCAATTAATATGATATTAGTTGATAAGTAAAACTCCTATTTAGAAAAAGGATGGTACATTATGAAACAAAAAATGCTGATCGGTGGAGGATTATTATTAGTAGTTTGTATTTTATGTTTTGTATTTGTAAGTAGTATGAAACGACAAACGTATGCTTATGTAGATCAACTGCAAGTAGAGAATGGAATCATTAGATTTAGAGTTTTTGGTGCAGGTAACGCTCAATATGGTGGATATGATTTGATAGAAGAAAAAGATGGTATATATAGATTTACATTGTATGGAAAAAGTTTTTTTGGAGATTATTATCCTATAATAATAAAGATAGATAATAAAGATGAACATATCAAAAAAATTATTCAACAAGACATAGAATCGCAAGAAGATGAGATTATTTTTGAATTAAATAGAAAGTAAGGTGAAAAGAATGAAAAAAATAAAGAAAGTTTTGATGAGTTTCCTTATTATGGGGACTATGGTGTTTTCTCAGAGTGTAAGTGTCTTTGCTTTAGATACAAAAAATGCTAATGAAGTAGGAAGTATCTCAAATGATATTGAAGAAAAAGGAGCAGGAGATATGACTATTTCTATTTATGCAGCAATTAATACTGCAGGTTCATCGAGTGGAGTGTCTGGTTTAGGAAATAGCCATGCATGGATAGTTATTAAAAATACTGGAGCTGCCAAAACAATAGGAAACTACACAATACCACATAATTCAAGTTTATCAATAGGAACATGGGGTAATACAACACCTAAAGGAATTTGGTATAATTTAGAAAGAAAAAAAATTAGCGAGTTCCAAAATAATAGTAATACTGTTTATGATAAAATGGTAATTAGTGAAGCTAAATTATCAGCTATAAATAACGTAATAAAGAGTAGTAATAATTGGTCGTTAACTAATAATTGTACACATTTTGCAGTTAGATTATGGAATGCTGTCGGTGGCAGTTATTCTTCTTGTGCTACTCCTGCAGCATTAAGAACAAAAATAATGAATAGTGGTGGTTATGGTACGGGAAGACTAGATAGTGATTTTCAATCTTGTTCTACAACGGCAAGGGCTTATTAAAAGTTAAATACAATAATTTTATGTTTTTTAAGATAATGAGTAGTACATATACGTACGAAAATTATCTTTTTTTATTATTGAATACCATGAATATATTAAGTTTTTCGCAAATAAATTAGACTTCTAATGATTTACATGATTGTATTTTGAAAGTATATAATATTTTTTCATTGTTATTAATCTTATAACTTATCTGTATGCAAAATCAATTATATTTTATGTGATAAATGTCATGAATTGACAATTCATGTACAAATTTTGATGTGTTCGTGTACAAATCCAGAAATACTAATTAAAAAATAAATATAATAAGCATTGGTGAGATGTGTGTTAAGAAAACTATCTAATAAAATTATCTCCTACTTAGTAGATAAGAAGAAAATTGATGAAAGTGAATCTGAACTTTATAGGTATGGATTTGAACTATTAATATCAAATGTCACAGCATTAGTAATTGTTTTATTTGTTGGTATTTTGCTTAATGTTTTATATGAAACAATACTTTTTCTTGCGTTGTTTTATGTGTTAAGAAAATTTGGTGGTGGATATCATGCAAAAACAATGTTGAGATGTATGATGCTAACAATGATAGTTCATTTATCATTCATACTACTGCTGAAAGTTGAATTTACTTTCTTTGCATATCAGATTCTTTGGATTCAAATTATATTATTATACATATTGTTTGTTCCACAGAATTCGGATATAGAAGAAACAGATTATAATAGGTTTAAATTCATCAATTTATGTTTAATGGGTATTGGAATGTTGGTTTGTATGATACAAGGAACAGATAGTAGATACACATATATTATTACCTATCCGTTTTTTATAACAGGATTAACAAATTTATTGGAGGGAGGTAAAGGTATGTTAAAAATGATTAAAAAAATAGCAATTAAAAACATAAATAATTGCTCACCTTGGGAATTCTTTAAACCAGAAAAACCAAGCAAAAATGAAAAGAACAGATAATATCTCATGCCTTCTATCAATTATGATATGAAGGCTTCATTTATTATGGATAAGGGGAAGACTATGAAAAAGTGGAGCATCAAAACAATTATTGTCGCAATCATGGTTTGCTGTTCGGTAATGGCTGTTAGTGCTTTGGTATACACAGCTGTTTCTACTCCAGATCATGTCATTGAAAACAATGGGTATTATGCTGATACTGGAAAGTTTGATAAAGAAATGACTCCTGTATCGAATATGCTTCTGTTACTAAAAATCATTAATGGTAGTAACTACTGTGATGATGATTGGTACACTGAGGTTAAAGAATTGCAGACTCTGTTGAATAAACAGATACAGCAAAATAGCTATAGTAGTGATTCATACACAAGAAAGATGATGGAACTACAACAAAATATTGAAAAGAAGCTTCGTTCATTTTCTACGAAAGCATGGGTAACAACTCTAAGTGAAAGGGACGTAAATGAGCTTGAATCAGCTTATAATGCTTATCATGACTATTATTATCAACATTATGGAACTAAGGAGGAAATATAGATGAGTTTCATTAGTAAGAATTTCAAAAAGTTTATATTGTCTATCCTAGCATCCAGCATGATTATAGGAACGACAAGTACATTTGCTGAAGTATATGCTGAAGAACTAGATAAGATTAGTGATACTGAGGCATATGGTGAATCATACAATGAAGATATCAATGACGACACAAAAGATTCAGCAACCATTGTTGAAAAAGGCAATCCTAATGTTGTCACAAAAGAACCTGTTGTTGCACCAGAAGATACAAGTCACGCTAATGATAAGGAACTTGTGGGAAAAAGAACCGAAAATACAAAGACTTATGAATTGTCCGATGGTGAATATGTTACAGAGTTCTATTTTGATCAGATACATAAAAAGGAAAAGGAAAAATATGTAGAGATCGATAATACTATTGAAAAACAAAACTCTTTGTTTAGAAGTACACCTTCTTATGAAAACAAGGATGGTTTATATGATTTTAGTGTGAAAGATGGAGTTATTACAATGACTGATCCAGAAGATAACAGTCTTACAATAATGCCATCTGGAAACTTAAGCAATTTTGCAATCAAGGAAAATGTTATCCTTTATTCAGAAGTTGCAAAGAATCTAGACTTAGAATATAGAGTCAATGCTAATACGATAGCACAAAATATCTATATCAACGGAGAATTAGATAACTATAGTTATCAGTTTGAAGTTGAAAAAGGTGATTATCAAATCAGCAAGGATGAAGCTGGTTCTTTAGTCTTTTCTAAGGATAATAAAGAAGTTTTTACATTCTTGGCACCATACTTGAGCGATAAGGATGGCATTCGTAATCAGGAAGTCTCTTATGAATATAAGGAACTTGATAATGGGAATGTAGAAGTTTCTTTAAATATCGGTCAAGACTGGCTAAATGAAAAAGCGAGAGTATTTCCTGTTATTGCAAAAGCTAATGTTGAAGTGGAAAATGCAGAAGTCATAGATTTAAATTCATCATACATTCGCTCTGGTCGCCCAGATATTCAAAGTCAATATTCTGACTTGTTTGTAGGATATGATGATAACTATTACGGTGGGCAAGGAAGCAATATCAAGATTGCAAGAACTTTTATCTATTTTGCAATGCCTAACATTGGTGAGAACCAAAGAATAGAAAATGCTGTATTAAAGCTTTATAAGGAACAAGATCTTGATAGAGCAGATGAATTAAATGACATCAATGTCTATAATTCAAATTATGTCAATCCTAGCACAGTGACTTGGAACAATCAGCCATCTGATTCTCAAAAACAGCTTATATCAAATAACAAATTCACTAAGCCAAAAGGTTGGAAGGAATTTGATGTCACAAAGCATGTGCAAGAATTAAAGGATGGAGAGAAGAAAACATTGATTCTTCAAGTGACTGATGAGTCAGATAAGTGGAGAGCCAATGTCTTTAATTCAGAATCAACTGGAAATCTTCCAAAGGTTGAAATCTATCACTGCGATGATTTTGATATTGATCCAAACTTAGATATCAATCAATTTGATAACGAATTAAGAGTCTATGCAAAAGATGGTCAATACTTTGAAGCTATCAGCATGGATGGTATCTCAAAACCTAACAGTGATATTAGATTTGATCTTTATGCAAAAATCAATGATACAGATTTTGAGAAAGTGAAAACTCAAAATGCCAAAGATAAATCTTCACCTTACTTTATTGATCCAGTTTATATAACTGATCCAATTGATGGTACACAGACTTATGAAAAAGGTGAAGTCAACTATACAACAAATTACTTAAGAATTGGTGATATACCTAAGTATGATACGTTCTATGAATATAGAATGAAGGTTGTCAATGGCGACACTGAATCAGAAAAGGAATTGATCACTGATGGATTTATCATCTACAAGGTTAAGCTTGGAGATAGTCTTAAATCTATAGCCAGTCACTATGGCTTAAAGATTGATGACATCAAAAAAGACAATAACACTTCAACAAACAAGATCAAGGAAGGTGATGTGTTATTCCTTCGCTTTGCAAAGGATAATCCAAAAGTACCTAAGGATGTTTATAGACCACCGATAAAATTATCTTCATTTGAAGCAAAATATGTCTATAGAGGTCCAGCATGTTATGGTAGCTGTTCAGCTGCTGATCCAGTCAGCACAAGCATCGGTAACTTCTATCATGAATCTGATGACTTTACATTAACTGATTTTGATGAATTGAGCTTGAAGCGTGTCTATAATTCCTATGGTGAGGATAATGCTTCAATCTTTGGTACAAACTTCTCTTCTAACTTTGAACAATATGTTGCCTATGACAAGGATGACAATATGTTATTCTTCAGAGGCGATGGAAAGATTCTTAAGATTGAAAAGAAGAATGGCAAATATTCACCAAGACTTGTCGATAGAATTGATGTCACATTGAATGGTGACCTAGTTACAATCTATGATGAAAGAACTGAATTGACTTACAAGTTTGATGAATTCGGAACTTTAACAACAATTGTAACAAAGAATGGTTTTGAAACAAAGATCAACTATGATGAATATGGATGGATATCAAGTGTTAAATTAGGAGATAAACAAGCAACATTTGAATACAATGACTATCATCTTGTCAGCAAGATCAACTTGCCAAACTCTACAAGTGTTCAATACAGATATGATGCAGATCGTAATCTTACTGAATTCATCGATGCAAATGGCAAGAGTGAAAAATATGCATATGACGACAATGGAAAGATCAAGAACATTACTGACAAGAATGGAAATGTTCTAGCAAATAACACTTATACTGAAGATGGTGTTGTGACATCTCAAAGAGATGCCAACGGAAACAAGGTTGATTTCAGCTACAATGGAAATACAACAAGTGTGACATACAATGGCAAGGAAACTGAAAAGTATGTCTTGGATGATAATTACAAGGTAACTCAAATCACAAGAGGTGATGGAAGCTCTAAAAAATATGCCTATAACGATGCAGGAAGAATGACTTCTGAAACTGATGAAAAAGGCAGAAAAACAATATATGAATATGATGCTGATGGTAACTTGTTGAAACAAACAAATCCAGATGGAACATATGAACAGTATACATATGATGCTCGTGGAAACATGACTTCTAAAAGAGCGATAGATGGCAAGGTTGAAACATACAGATACGATGCCAACAACAATGTTATCTACAAGGATACTGCTGATGTTCAAAAGACAACATATGAATATAACGACAAGAACCTTGTTGTCAAGGAAACAGATTCTAGAGGTGTATGGAAGAAATATGAATATCAAGGTAACTTGATTACAAAGATCACTCATAGCAATGGGCTTGTTGAGTCATTCGTTTATGATTCAATGGGGAATGTAATCAATGAATCTGATTCAAATGGACGAAGCACTGGTTATGTTTATGATAATTTGAATCAAATTATCAAGAAAACAGATAGCTATGGACATAGTGAATCGTTTAAATATGATGGAAATGGAAATGTCATTGAGTATATTGATAAGCTTGGTGGAAAGACAATCAGTACCTATGACAAGAATAACAACTTGATCAGTACCGTAAAAGGGACTCTAAAGACATCAAAGACATATGATTATCATAATCGCATATTAACTGAAACTGATGAACAAGGATTGACTGTTAAATATGGCTATGATGCAAAAGGTCAAAAGATCAGTGAAACTGATGCCTATGGAAATAAGACAACATACGAATATGATGAAGTCGGACATAACACAAAGACAACTGATGGAAAAGGTAATGTGACAGTCAACAAGTTTGATGGTGATTTGCTTGTTCAATCAACAGATGCAAGAGGTAATGTCACTAAATATGAATATGATGAATTCAACAGAGTTGTTAAAGTCGTATTGCCTAGTGGCAAGACTCAAATGACTGAGTATGACAGTAAAGGCAATGTTACAAAAACAATCAATGAACGTGGACTTGTCAATACTAAGGAATACGATGCTTATGACCAAGTCATCAAGGAAGTCAATGAAAATGGTGTTGTGATTATTAATGAGTATGATATCTATAATCAGTTGACTAAGAAAACTGAAGATAAGAAAGTCACAACTTATGAATATGATCATTATGGAAATGTCATCAAGGAAACAGATACTTATAACAATTCAAAGACATTTGAGTATGATAAGTTGAATCGTCTCATCAAGGAAACAGATGCATTGAAATATGTCACTGAACATAGATATGATGCTGCTGACCATGAGATTGAAACAATTGATGCCAATGGTCATTCAGAAAAGAAAGTCTATAATGTAAACAGTATTCTTGTACAGGAAGTTGATAAACTAGGTTATGCAACGACTTATAAGTACAATAGCTTGGGATATCAAACTGAAACAGTTGATGCCAACAAGAATGTTACAAAATTTGAATATGATCAATATGGCAATGTGTTGAAGACATATATCAATGATACATTGGTTGAAAGCAATACATATGACAAATATGGTCGCATTATTAAAAAAGATACAATCAAGGAAGTCGTATCAACGGAATATGATAACTTTGATCAAGTCATCAAGACAACAAATGAAACAACTGGACTTGTAACAACAAATCAATATGATAGTTTTGGAAATCTTTTAAAGACATCTGATAATGGTGGAAAATCTACTGAAAATGAATATGATGATTTCAATCAAGTAATTTCATCTAAGGATGCCTATGGAAGAACGACAACAAGTGAATATGATAAGTTTGGACAAGTTATTAAAGAAATAAGTGCTACAAATGAAGCAACAACAACTTCATATGATAAATATGGCAATGTTATCAAGACAGTAGATCATCTTGGTTCAAAAGTTGTATCAACATATGATCTATTGAATCGTAAGCTAACAGATACAACAGATGACAAGAAGACATTGACTTACAGCTACGATGCAAAAGGTCAATTAATTTCTACACATGATTCAATGACTGACAAGACTGACAAGTCAAAATATGATGGAGTAGGGCAAGTTGTTGAAACAACTGACAAGCTAGGAAATGTCACAAAGACAAAATATGATGCAAAAGGTCAAGTCATCAAGACAACTGATGCCAATGGTCATGAAAGTACAACTGAATATGACATCTATGGCAATGTCATCAAGACAGTTAATGCCTTAGGTCATTCTAAACAAACAAAATACAATGCCTTAGGACTTGTTGTAAAGGAAGTTGACGAAAGAGGATTCTCTCAAGTCTATAAGTACAATGATAAGTTCCAAAACATTGAAGTTGTAGACAAGCTTGGAAAATCAGTCAAGTTTGAATACAATGCACAAGGATATGTTGCAAAATCTATCAACCAAAATGGATATGCAACAACTTATGAATATGACATCTATGGTCAAACAATCAAGGAAACTGATCCTAACAATAATATCAAGGAAACTGAATATGATATTTTAGGAAATGTTATCAAGACAAAAGAACCAAATAAAGTTATAGTCAATGATTATGATTCATTAGGAAGACTTGTGTCTACAAAAGAAAATGATATAACAAAAGTCAAGAACACATATAATGAACTTAATCAAGTTGTTGAAAAGATTAATGCATTGGGGTATAAGACAAGCTATGAATATGACCAATACAACAATGTTACAAAAGAAAAATTTGTTGAACATGTCACTGTCAATAGCTATGACTTAAATAATCAATTGATCAAGAAGATTGAAAATGATGATAAGATGACAACTTATCAATATGATGCATTAGGACGTGAATTATCTCAAACATTAAATAACAAGGTTATCCTTTCACAAGGGTATGATAAGGTTGGCAATGTTTTAGAAAAGAGAGAAAATGGCGTTACAGTTAAATATGAATATGATGCCAATAATCAAGTTATCAAGCATATCTATCCAGAATTGAATGATGCAGATAAGTTCAAGACAATCATAAGCGTTAAATATGATGAATCTGGAAATCCAATCGAATATAAGGATATCTATGATCATGTCATCAAACGTGGATATGATGCCAACAACAATGTCATCAGTGAAACAAATTCAAATGGATATGTAACAAGATATGAATATGACAGCTTAAATAATGTCACTAAGGTGCAAAACCCATTAGAAAGAGTCATGAAGTATGAATATGACGGAAACAATAACATGGTTAAACGTATCTTCAATGACAAGGAAGCTACATATGAATATGATGAAAGCAATAATCTTATCAAGGAAGTCAGTGAATATGGATTAACTGAATCATATGAATATGATGACAATGGAAACATGACATCACTTACTAAGAATGATGGTAAGGTTATAGAATACACATATGATGCAATGGGTAGAAAGCTATCAGAAGGATCTAGAGAGTATACATATGATGCTTATGATAATCTATTAACTGCAGAATATAACAACAAGACTGTAGAATATACTTATGATAAGTTCAATCATATAATCAAGGTTGATGATGCCAATGATAATATCGTTGAATATAAATGGGATATCTATGGCAATAGAACTGAATTGAAGTATAAGGATAACACAATTAACTATACTTATAATCAGTTCAACAAGATTGAC